>TARA_R110001599_G_scaffold9041_7_pt1 | contig 10950 bp, 10 predicted proteins | sample TARA_R110001599 | Tara Oceans TARA_R110001599 (sample SAMEA4398360) | marine metagenome | biome: Polar Biome; feature: [MES] marine water layer (ENVO:01000295) within the mesopelagic zone...; material: water (ENVO:00002006), including particulate matter (ENVO:01000060) such as...... | reverse complement strand
CATGGTCATCTGCATGTTCATCGGAGACAGCGTCTGGCCGGTTTCATTGATTGAACCGGTCGGCATGCCGACCACGGCGCGGAGGTTCAGTTCGGTACCGGTATCGCTGGTGGCTGGTTTTTGACCCAGTAACGGGAAGATCGCTCCGGCGCTGATGTCGCCAATGCCTTTGGGATTGGTCTGGAAGTCTCCCAGCACCGTGGTTCCGGTTGGCCCGGCATAGGTTGTGATGTTTGATTCCCGCTCGCTATAAGGAAGCATGGCGACCAGCGTGATCCAGTCGGCGGGCGAGTACATGGCGCCCAGCATCACCATGTCCTTTGCCATCGACTGGGGCACCAGCCGCAAAGTGGGTGGCTGCATCGGCATGCCGGCAAAGCGGTTGGGAATAGTGGTCACGATAGCATCATTGCTGATGCCGTCGGTGCCGACCTGGTTACCGCTCATTTCCATATGCATGTAGCGCAGCGAGAACATGACCTCGCCTTTCTTGTGCGTGTGGTCGGCTGATACGCCGATGGGCGCATGGTCATCGGCTCGCACATTATGGGCGAAAGCCGGAGAGGCGAGGGTGCAAGACGCGATCATCGCGCCTGCAAAAGCTAGATTCTTCATGAAAATTTCCTGTAAATATCTGAACGCAGTGGTCGCCGTGTGGCGCACTGCAAATTTGGGATGGGGTTCAGACGGTTACAGGCGGCCCGGTTGCTGGCGGCACGTTGATCCGGTTGCGCAGCGCAAAGCGGCGCGGCTCGGATGGTTCGTGCGTGGCCGGAGCCAATGTAGAGGTTGCAAGTTCTGGTGCGAAAGAAGCCGGGCCAAATCCGGCGCCCCCGGCGAAGGCGCAGGCATGCGAAGATTGCTCGGGTGCAGGGGCCGGAGCGCTCTCGTCCTTTTGGTCATAGACGAGCGTGAGCAGGTCAAAGTCGGGATGGTCAGGGGTGATCACCAGCTTGCTGTCGGCGTGACCCGAGCAGAGCTTGATCGCGATACCGTCGGTGGTCCGGGTGGGCATGAAGCCTTGTGGCGCCAGCGCACTTACCAACAACGCGAGCAATGCTAAAGCGTGGATCGCCGGGTTGGTTTTCAGGAACCGGGAGAGGAAGAGGTGTCGAGTCATTGTCTGTGCGGGCGCTATATTGCGCGGTGAGGACAAATGCTAGTGTCCTGATTTTCTCGGTAGAGAGAAGCCGATACAATCAATTGAGTGAATTATGTTATGTTGGCGGGGCCTAAGCCTTCGACGTCCCAGCATGCGATTAAGTGACGATACAGCCTAGCTTTTACCAGATTTGGACTTGTCCATTAGCTCTGCGGGCGCAGCAATGATGCGTAGCATTTTTCGATTAAAATAATAAATGCCAGCAACAGTGATCACGGCGATCGCCAATAAGATGGGACTTGTCCAGCTTAAGCCAAAAATCAGCCGCAACCCGAAAAATGCCACTAACCCGCCAATGATAATGGCTTTATTGTCATGTTTCAGTATCCAAAAGTCACATTTATCACATCGCATAGGTTTGCGACTACCGCTCAACATAACTTGCCAAAAGCCGAGTCGCTTTTTGCAGTTCGGACAATGGTTAGATGCTGTTACATTTTTAAAATATTGTTCATTCACGTGAGCGGTCAAACCCGCATCGGCATAAGCACATAGAGCGCAGTCGACTTGTCATTCTCGCGGATCAGCGTCGGGGCGCTGGCGTCGGCGAGATGGAGTTCGACGCTGTCGCCCTCGATTTCGCTTAGAATATCCATCAGATATTTCGAGTTAAAACCGATTTCGAAGACATCGTCCTTGTAGGAGCCAGGCACTTCTTCTTCGGCCTTGCCATTTTCCGGCGAGGTGACGGAGAGGGTGATCTTGTCTTCGCCGAGCGCCATCTTGACGGCGCGGGTTTTTTCGGTGGCGATGGTCGAGACACGGTCGACGCCCTGGGCAAAGCTCTTGGGATCGATCTTGAGCAGCTTGTCATTGCCGGTCGGGATGACGCGCGTGTAATCGGGGAATGTTCCGTCGATCAGCTTGCTGGTCAGGATTGCGGTACCGAGGGTGAAGCGGATTTTGCTCGCCGACAGGTCGATCTGGACCGAGGATTCATTATTCTCGTCGAGCAACTTGCGCAGTTCGTTGACGCATTTGCGCGGGACGATCACGTCGGGCATGCCTTCTGCGCCTGCCGGACGGGGCAGGGTGACGCGAGCGAGGCGATGGCCATCGGTAGCAGCGGCCTTGAGCACGGGCGTCTCTTCATCCTGGACGTGCAGGAAGATGCCGTTGAGATAATAGCGGGTTTCTTCGGTCGAGATCGCGAAACGCGTCTTGTCGATGATCTGGATAAGCGAGCTTGCGGGCAATTCAAAGCTGGTCGGCAATTCGCCTTCGGCGATAATCGGAAAATCGTCGCGGGGCAGGGTCTGTAGGTTGAAGCGGGCGCGACCGGCGTTGACTTTCATCTTGCCGTCGGCGGCATCGAGCTGGACCTGCGAACCGTCGGGCAGCTTGCGGGCGATATCGAACAATGTGTGGGCGGAGACGGTAGTCGATCCGGCGGTTTCGACCTGAGCTTCGACGGTTTCAACGACCTGCAGATCGAGATCGGTCGCCATCAGCTTGATGCTGCCGTCGCTGTTTGCTTCGATGAGCACGTTGGACAATATCGGAATAGTGTTGCGCCGCTCAACCACGGACTGGACATGGCCCAGGCTCTTTAGCAATGCCGCGCGTTCAATGGTCGCTTTCATAAACCGTCCTTCTTGTTCCCAATCAACCGTGATAAATGCGGTGCGAATGACTCCGCACGGGTTCACGGATAGTTACCCGCTTCATTAACAATAAAGAGCCGCAGGGCAAGCCTGATCGCCGTTTGATGTCCGATAATACCGTGAAAAACTGTGGAAAAAACCAGTGAGGCGGGTAAAGCCGCTGTTTCACCCGATGGCATTGGCCATTTTGGAACGGGATAATGTGATTATGAGCGGCATCAGCACCAATGGTAAGCGCCTGTTTATCGCGCGGCACGGCGAGACGATCTTCAACCTCGCTGGCCGGATCCAGGGCGAGCATGTCCATACGCCGCTGACCCGCACCGGCTTCGCGCAGGCCGATGCAATGGGCCGGGCTCTTGCCTTGCATCTGGCGCCGGACACGCCGGCTCTGGACCTGATTGCTTCGGATACCGACCGGGCGCTGCAGACCCTGTCGGTGGTTGCTGAACATGTCGGCGCCGACTGGCATCAGGCGCATAGCGATGCGCGGTTGCGCGAGATCGATATGGGTGAATGGGGCGGCGTCATGTATCATGACCTCGACGGCAAGCTGGAGATCGACCATGAAGAACGCTTGTTTGTGACGGTTGCGCCCGGCGGCGAAGATTATCGAGACATTGAAAAACGCCTGAAACACTGGCTCGAGGAGCAGAATTTCACCCGGGACGCCGTTTTGATCAGCCATGGCATGACCAGCCGGGTTTTGCGGGGTTTGCTCGTCGGCGCCGATGCTCACCCTCGCTTTGGGGCGCCGATTGCCGAAGGTCTGCCGCAAGGATCGATTGTGCAGATTTGCGACGGGCGCGAGGATGTCATCCATGTCGGTGGCGGAGAAGGGGAGAAAGCTTGAGAAAGCGCTTCATTTTTCTTTCACTGGCGCTGACTGCGATCTCCACGCCACTGGCCGCCAAGGAATCCCTCGGTATATTTAATAGTTGGGGAGCATTTCGCGATGCCGAAATCCCGCGTTGCTATGCGATCGCGGAATCTGAAGAAATCAACGGCAAGGCCGAGCGTAAATCCTTTGCCAGCATCGGTTTCTGGCCAAAGCGTAAGATCAGGCGGCAATTTCACGTTCGGTTGAGCCGGGACCGGTCGTCCAACAGCCGCGTAATTGTCAGCATCGCGGGTAGGCGATTTCAGCTCACCGCCAATCGCTCGGATGGCTGGTCGCAGGACAAGCGGATGGATGCCGCAATCATCGCGGCGATCCGTTCGTCGACCAGCATGACCGTGGAAAGCGTCGGGCGGGACGGCAAGTCGATCGTCGATGCCTACCGGCTGCGCGGGGCGGCGACCGCAATTGATGCGGCATCGCTCGGTTGTTCGCGGTTGCGGTAGATTTTACTGAAGACACGCACTATATGCCCAGCCATGCAGATACCTGGCCATATAGATCCCGTTCCCTTGCCCGCCAAGGTCACCCCCCGTGCCGACGGTCGCGTTGACCTCATAGGCCTTAGCGTGTCGCAAATCCGCGATGTGCTGATCGCCGCAGGGCTTGAGGAAAAGCAGGGAAAACTGCGCTCCAAGCAGCTGTTCCACTGGATGTACCACCGCGGCATCAATGACTTCGCGATAATGACCGACATGAGCAAGACCTTGCGGCCCTGGTTGGCAGAACGTTTTGTGATCGGCCGACCGGAAATCGTCGAAGCGCATCTGTCGGAAGACGGGACCCGTAAATGGTTGCTGCGTTCCGCCGATGCGCAAGATTATGAAATGGTTTTCATTCCTGACGAAGATCGCGGGACGCTTTGCATCTCCAGTCAGGTCGGTTGCACGCTCAATTGCCGTTTCTGCCATACCGGTACCATGCGGCTGGTGCGCAACCTGACGCCGGGCGAGATTGTCGGTCAGGTCATGCTCGCCCGTGATGCGCTTGGCGAGTGGCCGAAAGGCGTGATGGATTTTGCCGACGACGGCGAGACGGAAAATACCAAGGAATATAATCAGGCCTATAAATCTGATGGGCGCCTGCTGACCAATATCGTGTTGATGGGGATGGGCGAGCCTCTATATAATTTCGAGAATGTCCGCGACGCGATGAAGATCGTGATGGATGGCGACGGGCTGGCTCTGTCACGCCGGCGGATCACGCTCTCCACTAGCGGAGTTGTGCCGATGATCGCCCGGGCAGGGGCTGAGATTAACGTCAATCTCGCGATTTCCCTGCACGCAGTGAACAAGGAAACCAGAGACGAGATCGTTCCGCTCAATCGCAAATATTCGATCGAGGAACTGCTGCAGGCCTGTGCCGATTATCCGGGCGCGAATAATGCGCGACGGATCACTTTTGAATATGTGATGCTGAAAGACAAGAATGACAGCGATCAGGATGCTCGCGAACTGGTCAATCTGCTGCGCAACTATGACTTGCCCGCCAAGGTCAATCTGATCCCGTTCAACCCGTGGCCCGGTTCGGATTATGAATGTTCCACTCCGGAGCGTATCAAGTCATTCTCGAAGATCATTTTTGATGCCGGGATAAGCGCGCCGATCCGGACCCCGCGCGGGCGGGATATCATGGCCGCCTGCGGCCAGCTCAAATCGGCGAGCGAGAAGAAAAGTCGCGCGGAACTTGACCGGCTGGCCGAAGAGAAGCAGGCCGCGCTGGGCTAGGCCGCCGCGATCACGTCGATCTCGACCATCAGTTCCGGCAATGCCAGGGCGTTGACTTCGACGGTGGTATCGGCGGGATAGGGCGGTGCGAAATAGGTCTTTCTCGCGGCGAGGATTTTCGGGAAATTTGCCATGTCGGTCAGGTAGATGGTCACTTTGACAATCTGATCCCGACTACTGCCGGCTGCACGGAGGACACGGTCGATATTTGCAAATACCTGCTTCAACTGTGCATCGAAGTCGTCGACGCCGACAATCTGACCCTGTTCGTCAATCGCAGCCTGGCCGGATAGAAAAATCAAGTCACCGACTTGCCAGCCCGGCGATATGGCGAAAGCTGCAAGCGGATCCGGATTCAGTTTGATGACCTGTTTATAAGCGCTCATGATATCCCCTCCCTCGAAATATAGTGCCATATTCTTAAGAATATTGGCCAAATTTGGAAGCAATAAAAAAGGGCGAGCATTTCTGCCCGCCCGCGATATTATTTTGTTATGCTTATTGTTTAGAAGCGGAAGCCAACGCCGCCAACGACCTGATTGCGCGAAACGCCAGCTTCATAGTTGCTGTAACGATATTCACCGCGAACAAATGCGTTGTCACTCAGCTTATATTCGATACCGGCACCAACACGAACGCCGTCAGCGTTGCCGGCAATGCCGCCGAAGCCGCCACCAGATGCAGTATAGCGAGCATTGGTATAGCCGGCTTTTGCATAGAGCAACGCGCTATCGCCTACAACGAAGCCCAGACGAGCACCGGCGTAGAGGTCACGGCTTGCATCGACGCTAGCGCCGCCGCCGGTAAGTTCTCCGGTCGATTCGGTGATTTCAGCTTCAACACCATAAACGATATTGTTGGACTGAATATCGTAGCCGAGCGATGCACCATATAGAAAACCGTCTGCATTATCAGTGCTACCGGCGCCATCGATACCAAAGTCGGTGTTGTCATATCCGGCGATAGCGGTTCCTTTTACGCCAGAAAAATCACCAGTTTCCTGAGCCAGTACGGGGGATGCAAGCGCAGATGCTGCAATAGCTGCTGCTATTGTTACATTTTTCATTTTTATTATTCCTTGGTTTTATCATTAAATGACCACTACTTGATTTTGACTTTTGGTTTTTCTTTCGTGGTCGTTGGTCGATATAGAGTCGCCAATATGAATAACAACTGCACGATCCTGTCAGAATTGCTCCGGACGAGATTTACTCGAGGTGTGTTGTCGATATGCCACAGTAGGCAATTGTAACGATAGGCTTGGCAATGCCGAACCAGCGGTTAGAGTGTAACAATGCCGAAGGACGCCCTCATATCCACCAAGTCTCGCCATCGCATGACCACCCGGATATGGCACTGGAGCAATGCCCTGTGTCTTGTCATACTCCTGATGAGCGGTCTCACCATATTCAATGCCCATCCCCGGCTTTACTGGGGTGAATATGGTGCCAATGACGACCATGCGTGGATGGCAGTGGGCTCGTCCCAGACGATGGGCTATCTGCGCTTGGGCGAGTTGCGCATTGATACTACCGGTGCGCTGGGAAATTGGCAGGATAGTCAGGGTCGAACCCAGACATGGGCTTTTCCGGGCTGGGCTACTATCCCGTCCCATTACAGTCTGGCCGATGGTCGGCGCTGGCATTTCTTCTTCGCCTGGATATTCAGCGTCGGTCTGGCGCTTTTCATGGTCATGTCGCTCTGGAACCGGCACATCCAGCGAGACCTCCACATGCGTCGCGATCAATGGCGACCATCGCATTTCTGGCGCTCGTTTCGCGCCCATCTGGACCTTCGCGCCATCCGGCAATCGGCGGGAGAAGACTATAACAGCATCCAGAAAATGAGTTATATTGGCGTGATCTTCGTGTTGCTGCCGCTTATGATTTTTTCGGGTCTGGCCATGTCTCCGGCGATGGATGCCAATTGGCCGTTTCTGACCGATCTGTTCGGCGGCCGCCAGTCGGCACGTTCGCTCCACTTCATCGGAGCGTTCCTTCTGCTATTATTCTTTCTGGTTCATATGGTGATGGTGCTGCTTTCCGGCCCGTTTCGGCAAACCAGATCGATGATCACGGGTGGAGAAGGCAAGGAACCTTTGGCATGACGATTATCTCCCGAAGGAAGTTGATCACCGGCGCGGCAATCGGTGCCGGCTCTCTTTTGTCCGGTTGCGACGCGCTTAACCGGAGTGCGGCTTTTCAGGATGTTCTGGCGAGCGCCGAAACAGCCAATTTCACGGTCCAGCGGGCTCTGGGTGACCGGATGGAACTGGCCAGCGAATATCGTATCGCCGACCTTTCTCCCAAATTCCGCGCCAACGGCACCCGTGATCCCGGTACCGCTGACTATGCAGCCAGCGCGGCCCAGTCTTTTGCCAATTGGGAGCTGCGACTTACCGGTTTGTTCGCCAAGCCGCAGCAGTTCAGTCTGGCGGCTTTGCAGGCATTGCCTCAGCGAACCCAGATTACCCGGCATGACTGTGTCGAGGGCTGGAGTGCAATCGGGCAGTGGACCGGCGTTCCGCTCAATATTCTTCTCGATCTCGCGCAGTTGAAGAAGGAGGCGCAGTTTCTGGTTTTCCATTGCGCCGACCGTCTGGGTGGCAGACCTTATTACGAAAGTATCGATTTGCTGGATGGTTTTCATCCGCAGACGATTTTGGCCCACCGCTTGAACGGCGAGCCTTTGCCGATTGAAAACGGCGCGCCGTTGCGGCTCAGGGTCGAGCGGCAACTCGGCTATAAACATGCCAAATATGTGACCGGGATCGAAGCCGTGGCATCATTGGCAGGCATTGGCGAAGGCAAGGGTGGCTATTGGCAGGATGTCGCCAATTATGAATGGTATGCGGGCATCTGACATTTTGGGCGTTATGGGTTCGATCAGGAGCGAATGAATGACGATAATTGGCCGGTTTTTGGACAGTGTAGTCGAAAAGGGATCGATAAATGTCATTCATCCCGATGGAGCGAGCGAATCCTTTGGAACACCGACGGCCGGCTATCCCGATGTCGGAATCCGACTGGCTGACAAGAATGTCGTGCGGCAAATTCTGCTCGACCCGCGGCTGGGCGCGGCCGAGACATTCATGGACGGGCGACTGATCGTCGAACAGGGCGATATCATGGAACTGGTGCAGCTTTTGCGCGCCAACAAGCCCTTCGAGCGTGGCGGCAAGCTGAAAGACCCGAGCGCGCTCAAGAAGTTTCGTGACCATGTGGCCGGTAGTCTCGATCGGATAAATTTCCTCGGCCGGTCGAAAAGCAACGTCGCCCACCATTATGATATCGGAAATGATCTCTACGATCTTTTTCTCGATGACGACCTGCAATATAGCTGTGCATATTGGGACTTCGAGCGGCGCGGACCGGATATGACTCTGGAGCAGGCGCAGGCCGACAAAAAGGCGCATATCGCCGCGAAGCTGGATTTGAGGCCCGGGCAACGGGTGCTGGACATCGGCTGTGGCTGGGGAGGGATGGCGCTGTATTTGCATCGCACGACAGGGGTCGAGGTTCTGGGAATCACGCTCAGCAAAGAGCAGCTCGTAAAAGCGCGAGAACGGACCGAACAGGAAGGCATCGCCGACAAGGTGAAGTTCGAGTTGATCGACTATCGTGACCTCGCCCAACGCGAAGGCGGGAAGTTCGACCGGATCGTCTCGGTTGGTATGTTCGAACATGTCGGTACGCCACAGTTTCGGACTTTTTTCCGATGCTGCGCCAATCTGATGACCGACGACGGCGTCATGTTGTTGCACACAATCGGGAGGATGGGCGGGCCCGGTACTACCGACGCCTTCACCCGCAAATATATCTTTCCGGGCGGCTATATTCCGGCGCTGAGCGAGACACTGGCGGCAAGCGAGCCCTATCGGCTGATCGCGACTGATATCGAAAACCTTCGGCTACATTATGCCTTCACATTGCGCGAATGGTATAGGCGAACGGTCGATAATCGGGACAAGATCGCTGCGCTCTACGACGAACGTTTCTACCGGATGTGGATATTCTATCTCGCGGGAGCGACGGCAGCGTTCGAAAACGGCGGGATGTGCAATTACCAGATCCAGTTCAGCCGCAACCGGCGAACCTTGCCGCTGACGCGCGACTATATCGGCGAAACGGAGAAAGGGCTTCGTGAACGTTGATTGGGTAAGCGGTCTTCCCGCCAGGCGCTCTGACTATTGTGGGTAGCGTTCGTTCATCAAATCCCAGTTGATGCGGATCAGTTGCTCCAAGATGTCCATATCGACCTGTTCGAGCCGATTGATATACAGGCAGGACTTTCCGACACTATGTTTGCCCAGCAAACCGAATAGTCGTTCCTGCTCTGCCTGTGCCTCGGGCGTGCAATAGGCGCCCATTAGATAAAGGCTGAGCTTGGCTTTGCGCGGCGAAAAACCGGTGCGGCACATGCTTCCCTCGCGCCCGCTGTCATATTTATAGTCATAGCTGCCGAAACCGATGATATTCGGCCCCCACATTTTCGGTTCTTCACCCGTAATGCGCCGAAACAGGTTGACGAGCTGACGGGCCTCTTCCTGTCTGCGTTCTGGTTGTGCGGTGGCGATAAATGCATCGACATCCGCTTCGCTTGCCTTTGTTTTGAGTTCCGCTTTAGCCACAATGCTCTCCTGATTAATCGAGCATATCATATTGCGCGATAAATTCGAGCCTGTTAGGCGCGCTATCAAACCGACGACACATATCCATTGAAAGCAAAGCAAATGAGCGAATCTGTAAAACGCGTGGTTTTGGCCTTTTCCGGCGGCCTTGATACCAGCGTCATCCTGAAATGGCTGCAGCAGGAATATCAGTGCGAGGTGGTGACCTTCACTGCCGATCTGGGGCAGGGTGAGGAATTGGGTCCTGCGCGCCGTGTTGCCGAAACGCTTGGCGTCAAACCGGAACATATTTTTATCGACGATCTGCGCGAAGAATTCGTCAAGGATTTCGTCTTTCCGATGATGCGCGCCAATGCGCTTTATGAAGGCCTGTATCTGCTCGGGACGTCGATCGCGCGACCGCTGATTTCCAAGCGCCAGATCGAGATTGCCAAGCTGACCGGCGCCGATGCTGTGGCCCATGGTGCGACCGGCAAGGGCAATGACCAGATTCGCTTCGAGCTCGGCTATTATGGTCTTGACCCCGATGTGAAAGTGATTGCTCCGTGGCGGGAATGGGACCTCACCAGCCGCACCAGACTGATCGAATTTGCCGAAAAGCACCAGATTCCAATTCCCAAGGACAAGCGCGGAGAATCGCCGTTTTCGTGCGATGCCAATATGCTGCACACGTCTTCTGAAGGCAAAGTGCTGGAAGATCCGTGGGAAGAGGTTCCTGACTATGTCTATTCGCGGACCAATAATCCCGAAGATGCACCGGATACGCCTGAATATATCACGGTCGACTTTGAGCGCGGCGACGGCGTCGCGATCAATGGCGAGGCTATGAGTCCGGCGACTTTGCTCGAGAAGTTCAACGATTATGGCCGCGAGCACGGCATCGGACGGCTGGATTTGGTCGAAAACCGCTATATCGGGATGAAATCGCG
>TARA_R110001599_G_scaffold189954_2_pt1 | contig 10956 bp, 5 predicted proteins | sample TARA_R110001599 | Tara Oceans TARA_R110001599 (sample SAMEA4398360) | marine metagenome | biome: Polar Biome; feature: [MES] marine water layer (ENVO:01000295) within the mesopelagic zone...; material: water (ENVO:00002006), including particulate matter (ENVO:01000060) such as...... | reverse complement strand
CAAGGTAGATTTTTTGTTAAAATACTTATAGATTCTTATATTAACGAGGCTATTGTTGAAAGAGGTAAGTTTCAAAGCGTTCAAGTTTTAAAAACAGCTAACTTTGGATATATAAAAGATTTTGCCGAAGAAGATCCAGACGTTGGTATTTGGCAGCCTGGAGATCACCAAATAGCTATAGGTAATTTTAATTCAAATGGATTTGCTATGTCTAGTGCTTGGACTTGGGACGATACGCCACCTACCAATGCCTTTTCTATTGAAGCTTATTGGAGTCATGCCGTTTGGCAAGCTATTCAAAGAAAACTAGATGATTTACCAACACCATCAAGATGGGTTATTGACGAAGCTTTTGCTATTGGAGAAGAACCTCTTTGGACGCAAAATGGAGATCAATATACTCAAAAACATGGTAGACATTCTACTATTGAAGAATCTCAGTCAGGCTCTACTAATTATTCTGGTTACAACACTGGTAATTACAATTATTCTTCTAGCAACCACAACATAAATTCGTTGTGGACACTTAACAATGGCGAAACTATACAGTACACAGGAGGTTTAAATCATGGTAGTAATACAGCTAACTATGAATACTACACTGAAGGCAAAGGAGTTACAGATTATACTATTGATCTATCATACGTTGGTCCTGGTAGAAGAACATCTGGTAGTTTAAGTAACCAAGATAAGTTTATGGAACCTCTTTTTGATGCTTCTTTTTGGAATAGTGTTTCTGATAGTGATTTTAAAATATTTTTCAAGTCTTATTGGGGTTTAAAGTGGGCATTTACTAATCAATCAGGTTTTCCAATTGGAGATGAGTTTGATGAAGAAGCTAAAGAATTTGCTTTACAATTAATACCTGGTAATCATTTAAGGTTTACAAATGATCCGAATAAAATAGTATATGAAATAAAAGATGTTAAAGTATATTATAAACTTAACTATGCTGAAGATGATTATTCTCAAAGATATCCTTTAGTTAATACTAGCAACCCTGGTGGTCCAATTCTTTCAAGTAATGGTGAAAGATATTGGCAAAATCACGCTCACTTTAATCAAAGAACAACTTACAGGTTAACATTAGAAGCTCCAAACCCAGGAGATAAAATAGGTACAAACGGTAGTGGTCAAATTGTTTATAATCCTTTGATAGCTGCTTCTGGAAATCCAGTAACAATAGCTAGCGAAACAGAAAATTGTCCAATAGAAATTTTAAGTTTAAATTATATTAACAATGGCAATGACAACGATGTTGAGTTTCCAGAAAACCCAGCTGTATTTGAAACGGAACCTAAAGAAAATATTGACTTAGATGTTTTTCATGAAGTTAGCGACACTTTACCTTTAGAACTAAAAGGTGATGTTGGTTATGAGTTTGCTCCAGCAGGAACTAATGTTACAGTGTTAGCACCTATTGATGAGCCTGTTAATGGATTTTTAGTTCCTGGAGCTGAAACTTTCACTACAAGATTTAACAAAGGCGATTACAAAGTTGTAAGTTGGAACGATAATACTGTTGAACTTAGCAGACCATTAGCAAGTGCAGGTGTAAATTTTACATTTAATCAACAAAGTCTTATTACATTTGTATTTACTAGATGTGATGGTAGTTATACTACGGCCACTTATACTAATTGGTTAACAAACCCATTTGTAGGTAACTCTATGTCAGTGACGCCTAACGTTTCTAGTAATATTGTTGGTTTAGGTTGGCATAACTGCTACGCGTTTGGTAACGGTGTTGAATCAAATAGAATAAGAGATACATTTAACTCTGTGTTTATTGACAAAGGACCAAAAGTATCAACTACACTAGAAGAAGGTTACGAGCAAGAACGTAGAAAATACGGTTTAATATATTCTGGTTTATACAACTCTATTTCTGGTATAAACAATTTAAATCAATTTATTCAAGCTGAAAAAATTACAAAAGAAGTAAATCCTACTTATGGTAGTATACAAAAATTACATGCTAGAAACTCTGATTTAGTTGCTTTGTGTGAAGATAGAATTTTAAGAATACTAGCTAATAAAGATGCTGTGTTTAATGCTGATGGAAATCCTCAGTTAACAGCAACAAATAGAGTTTTAGGACAAACAATACCTTTTTCTGGTGAATACGGTATATCTAAAAACCCAGAGTCTTTTGCTTCAGAATCTTACAGATCTTATTTTACAGACAAAGTTAGAGGTAAAGTTATTAGATTATCAAAAGATGGTTTAACACCAATATCAGATTATGGTATGAGAGATTGGTTTAAAGATAATTTAAAATTAACTACATCTCTTGTTGGTAGTTATGATGACAATGAAGATCAATACAATATAACGTTAAGTGGAAACGTAAACACAACGGTTACATACAGAGAAGATGTTAAAGGTTGGGTTAGTTTTAAATCTTTTGTACCTGAAAATGCCGTTAGCTGTGTAAATGAATATTACACGTTTTTAGATGGTCAACTTTGGAAGCATCACAGCGAGGGCGGTGGGTTTAATAGAAATAATTTTTACAATGTATATACAGAATCTAGTTTTAATCCTATTTTAAACCAGTCGCCAGAAATTGTAAAATCTTTTAATACGTTAAACTACGAAGGTAGTAAATCAAGAATAGTACCAAATTTAATTGACGATCAATATTACAACTTAGCAGCTAAAACAGGTTGGTATGTAGATTCAATATTTACAAACAAAGAAACTGGTATAGTTGAAGAATTTATAGAAAAAGAAGGTAAATGGTTTAATTATATCAAAGGCACGCCAGCTTTACATGGTGTTGATGGTAAAGAGTGGAACACAGCTACAGACGCTAATATATTAATAAACCCAGATGGTAGTTCGTCTTGGGACCAAGCTAGCTTTGCAGTTCAAGGGCTTGGTATTTATAATTTAATTGGATGTTCTGATCCAACAGCAGTTAATTTTATTGGTGGTGATCCTAGCATTATTGTTGATGATGGTTCATGTACTTATGAAATAGAAGGATGTATGGATATTAATTCTGTAAATTATAATCCAGACGCAACCGTTAATGCTGGTTGTAAATACCTTGGTTGTTTAGATCCTAACGCAACTAACTATTTAATATTTGATGCTACTGATAGTTCTACTTATACTTGGGTTGATGCTAATGGCGTTAGTCACACTCAAACGTCAGCCGATATAACTGAAGATTGCGGTGATCTATGTTGTGAAATAGAAATTTTTGGTTGTGTAGATAGCACTGCTATTAACTTTAATCCTGACGCTAATGCTGATGGCGGTGGATGTATATATTGCGTAGACGGCTGTATGGATCCAACTGCAAATAATTATGATGCTAACGCTACTTGTGATGATGGTTCTTGTACTTACACTCCAGCCCCAATTATTGGTTGTATGGATCCAAACTCTATTAGTTATAATTCTTTAGCTACAACACACGATCCGCTTGCTTGTGGTTATGCTGGTTGTACGAATCCTCTGGCTAGTAACTACGGTATTTTTGATGCCAATGATGATTATCAATATACGTGGTCTGGAGACCCAAGCTACGTACACAATATAAATAGTATAACGCAACCTTGTATTAGTTGCTGTGAGTTCTCTGGCTGTACTGATCCATTAGCTTCTAATTACAATGCTATAAACACTGAAGACGATGGCTCGTGTGTATATCCTACAACTTGGTCTTGTCGTGATGGAGCTTGTTTTGATACTGGTGGTCAAAATGGTGATTTTAGTTCGCTTAGTGATTGCTTGGCTAGTTTATCAAATACTTGTGAAACAAGTCCTTCCACCGGTCTTCCAGTACAGATAGGCCCACCTGGTTCTGGATTATTTATAACAAATAGTAATGTTGTAAGTGGTGGACCAGGTACTCTTTCGTCAGATGAAATATTTGTAGACTGGATGATAACGAATCACCCAAACGCACCTATACAACAGTATTATTACGAAAATATAAGCCCTGCATCTTTATATTATTTATCTAATTTACCTGCAAACAACTGTCATACTAATAATCCAAATGGTGGAGTATACTATAGAAGTCAAAATTATAGAATAGAATTCGTGCAACAAGGAAATCCATCACCACCATACCCAAACCAATCTTTTGAAACTTACAATGAGGTTATATCTTGGTTAAATAGTAACGGGTGTCTTGCGGCTAACAATTCAATGAGTTCTAGCCAGCTAGATGCTACTCTTTTAAATTGTTATGGTACTACAAGCGTGCCTAGTGGTAACACAGAGTATGATCACCAAATGGCTAGGTTTAACGGGTCTGGCTCTTCCTCACCTTGTCAATGTCACTGTAATACAGGTGCTCAAAATATGACGGGCTGTACAGATCCAACGCAGGTTGCGTTTTGGACGCTCGCAATGATTGATGATGGGACTTCATGCGGATCTATTTCTCAAGCTAACTTTATATTATCAAACGTACCAGGTCAAACTGGTGGTTGTACAGATGCTAATGCTTTAAATTACAACGCTAGCGCTACTGTAAACGATGGCACTTGTAATTATAGTACGCCATCTGCACCTCCATCTACTACGCCTGTTGTTCCACCAGCTACTTCATATTAAAATAAATAAAATGCCAATAACAACTATATCATTCACATTTCCATCAGTAAACATATCTGCGCAAGTAGGAGATATTGCTTATTATTCTCATAGCGGTACTGTGACTGGTGGGTTTAATAATACAGCTTTACCAAACACTGTTATGCTAGGACCAATACTAAGTATAGTAGGTAATGTTGTTACTGTTCAGTATAATAGCTCTTTATCATCTCCACAACCAGGTAATTATATATCATTTGTAAAAGATCAAAAAGCAAATACCTCTAGCCTGTTAGGTTATTTTGCTAGTATAAACTTTGTTAATAACTCAAAGGAAAAAGCAGAGTTATATAGTATTGGGTCTGAAGTTTCAGAAAGTAGTAAATAAATAAAAATAAAAAAATGTCAAACGGATACGGAGGTTCATCAACTACATCATCAAGTGCAGCTAGACAAAGCATGACTAATGCTCAAGGTCAAGTTGCTCCACCTGGTTTTCACTATATGCCAGATGGTACTTTAATGTCTGACGCTGAGCACAATGCTCTTTATAATAAAGTAATAACGCGTTTTGATATAGATTTATCAAATTTATCAGCAGCAAAAACAACAAGATATTTTACTGTGTTTGGTAACGAAGGTACTGAATTTCTTTTAGAAATACAAAATGAAGATAGTCATTACTATAGTTTTGCTACAAAAACTTTTTCAGCAACTAAGTGTAGTTTAAGAAAAACAATTAAAAATAGTTCTTACCGTGATTCTATAATTTTTCCAGCAATAACAGATGATGATCAATATGATATATACATATATGCTGTAGGTGAAACTAAACATGCGGCATATAATGAAGTTAGGTTTCCAGATGGAAGTATTGATATAAACAACTCTTCAGGATCTAACTCTCTTTTAATGAAAAAAGTTATATATCAATATACTGATTTAACTTTAAGTATATTTCCAGACACACCTACATCTTCTTTTTCAATAGGTTCTATTGTTGGTGATACATTTACAATACCTAAAGGTAAGGGTTTGGCTAAAACACCTTTTACAATATCATGCGCGTCTGCTTCAACAGCATCATTTACAATTACAAAGCAACCAACAACAGATGAAATACTTTCTTATTTAGAAGTAACTGTTGGTAGTGCACCTGAACAATTACCAGGAGAAAACATATACCCAGCAATTACAACAGCCGCAGATTCAACATCGGAAGGTGGTACAACTGTAAATGGCGCTAGCACTGGTACAACTGTAACAACACATGTTGTCTCTAATACAATAGCAACTGTTGGTGATAAAGTTCTTGGTAACGATGCTCTAGCTGCTACTGATGTAACTGTTACCGCTGTAAGTGGTGATGGTAACACTTTTACCATAAGCGAGGCAATATCTATAGCAGACGATTTACCTTTAAGCTTTAGTAATCAAAAAAACCACCAGTGGCCAGTTAGCAATACTGTAAGATTTACAGCAGGTATGGTTCTTGTAGCTGGTACAAATGTAACTCAAAACACTAGTCTTAGTAGTTATTCAGATACAGTTTCTATTTTTAAAGAAAACTGTAGAGAGCATATTATAGTTAAGAATAGAGCCAATGTTATAGATACTAAAAATCAAACTCCAACTGTATCTAAAGGAGAAGTAACGGTACAGCCTGGTAATATTGTTTTTGATAAACAACAAGTGTTAGCTTTAGCAGGTGATACTATAAAGGTTGGTGGTTATGGCACAAGAAAAATTAAAGACGTATTTGGTTATGGGGTAAAATTTACTGATTTAAAACTAACATTAACGCCTGTAACAACAACAACAACTTCAGCGGTGCAAAATAGCACAAGTGTAGCTGTAGCTGCTAGAGATGGAATATTAAACAGTACTAGTACTGTTACTGGTATAGGTATTGATGCGTCGGCAGCAAACCCAACAGTTAGTAGTGGTGCTAATGCCACTGGTGCTGGTACTATAGTATTAAGTGCTGCTCAAACATTAGAAAAAGGAATAACATTAACATTTCCTGGCGCTGGTAAAACAGCTACTATAACTGGTAACATAGAAGTTTTATCGCCTGGATCATCAAATCAAAGAATAAGATTTGATATGGAAAAGCTTGTAGCATCAGCGTAATAGTAAAAAAACAGTGAAAACTGTGACTATAATACTTATAAATTAAATCAAATTAAATGAAAGATGAATTAACGTTTAGGCCTTTAAACGTAGAAGACTACGAAACTATTTGCAAGTGGTGGAAGTGGTGGAGATGGGCTGTTCTTCCTAAAACAGCTTTGCCAAATGACGGTAAAGGTGGTTTTATGGTTGAAAAAAATAACATACCTATAGTTAGTGGTTTTTTATATATATCTAACTCTAAAATGGCTATGTTAGAGTGGATAGTTTCAAACCCTTATTACAGAGAAAAAGATAGAAAACAAGCTATAGAGCTTTTAATAAATAAAATTGAAAGCTTCTGTAAAGAAATAGATATTAAGCATGTAATAACATTAGGTAGAAACAAACATTTAATAGAAACTCACAAAAAATTAGGGTGGACTGTAGATGATAAAACATCTTATGAAATAATTAAAAATATATGAAATGGCAGGAACAACAGCGGTAGCAATAGGATTAGGTGTAGGTAGTTTAGTTAGTGGTGCAATTAAAGGTAGAAAGGCTAATCAAATAGCTGAAGATAACCGTAAAACACAAGAAAACTTAACTAGCCAGCAACTTGCTTTTCAAAAAGAGCAACAAGCAAAGCTAGACGCCCAAAAAGAAATTTATAAAAACATGGAGTTTAGAAATCCTTATGAAAGTGTTGAAAACTTTTATGAAGATTTAACTGTTAACCAACAACAAGCGCAGTTTGAAAAACAAATGTTTCAACAACAACAAGCTAATATTATGCAGGGCTTGCAAGGTGCAGCGGGTGGTTCTGGTGTTGCTGGTTTAGCTCAAGCGTTAGCAAATCAAGGACAATTAGCTTCACAAAGAATATCTGCTTCTATAGGTGCTCAAGAAGCTAGAAATCAACAAATGGCAGCTAGAGGTGCTGCTGCTGCAGACATGGCTGAAAGAAGTGGTGAAAAGTATGTTCAAGACTTAGAAGCTAGCAGACAATCAACATTATTAGGTATGGAAATGGGAGAGATGACAGGTGCTAACATGGGTGTTCAACAAGCGTATGCTAACCAAATGGCAGCTGGCTCAGCACAAGCTAGTGCTATGGCTGGTCAAGCACAAGGCATGTACAGTATGGCTGGTCAGTTTGCTACTATGGCAGCTAAATCATTTACTCCAGATGCTGGAACCATGGAAATTGATCCAAAAACAGGTTTACCTATAAATTAAAATAAATAAATATGGCAGTAAAAGCAGACGCAGCCTTAGTCGCTGCATCAATGAAAATGGGTATGGCAAACGTACCTAAAGATACATCTAAAACATTCATACAGCAATACAAAGCTCTTGGTAATTTAGGTACATCTCAAGCTATGGCTTTTGGTAATATAGGTTTAGCTGGCGCAGAAATAGCTAAAAAAGTAGACCAAAATAAACAATTCATGCAGCAACGTGATGGTCTTATAAATAATCTTTTAGGTGGAGTTGCTGAAGCAGATATGAAAAATTATGAAATGGGAGGTGGTCCTGACGCAGACACAGTTGAAGCCCAACAAAACATGCTAGAGGGTATTAAAGAAAAAATAGAAGAATTAAGAAATATACCTGGTGAAAGAACTCCACAGCAAAACAAACAATTAAAACAATTAGAAAAAAGTGTTGGAGCTTGGAGAGATGAAACAAATAAAGAAATGGCTAAGCTTAAAACTTATTCTAATCATTTTGCAACAGATAATGTAGATTTTTCTCAAAGCTTTGAAACTCAAGACACTGTTACTGGTCAAACAGTTATTGATCAAAATAAAAAAGGTCTTTATACTCAAATTACTAGTAGCGGTATACCTCTTTCTAAAGCAGGTGTAACAATAGGTAGAAATAAAGACGGTGAAAGAGGTTATTATTACGATCCTAACGTAGATAGAGTTGCTCAAACTGCAAAAATACTTTCTGGAGAATATACTAGTGAAAAGCCTTCAAAAGATCCTGAAAAAATGAGTTTTATAACGTCAGACGAGCTTTTTGGTAATATTGTTTTAAAAGACAAAGCTTTAAATGTTGATGTAGCTGGAATAATAGGTGAAAGCTCTTCTTTAGCAACAGTTGCTGATTACGCTATTGAAATAGATCCTATAACTGGAAATAAAACTAAAAGTAGTAAGAAAAAATTACTTTATAAAGATTATAGTGCTGCAGCGCCTGGTCAAGAAGATAAATTTTACAACAGAATAATGCAGACGCATGAAGGTGGTAAAGACGGTGAGTTAGGAAATAAAAGAAATGTAGTAGCTGGTATTAGATACATGTCAAATAATCCTATACAAATAGGTGATGCTAAATTCAATTACAACGAAGAGTCTAAAAAAAATCCTGCTATAACTTCTTTAACTTATTCTGAGTTAGGCCTTAAAGGTAGCACTGATAGAAACAATGATGGTGTTATAACTGGAGATGAACTATCCCAAGAAGATCAAGATTATGTTAGAAACAAGCTTATGAATCCACAAAACGAAGAAGAAGCTAAAGTATCTGCGCGAGAATTAGCTAGATATTTAAATGGAAAAGCTGAAGATCAGTTTAATAGAAAAAGAGAGCAAGCGGAAATGATGGGTCCTAGACCAAAACCTACTAGAACAAGTGGTAGTGGCACAGAAAAAAATGTTAATTTTGACTTTAAAACAAAAAGAAAAGAATTTATAATTGATGAAAAAACTGGTAAGCAAAAGGTTGATGAACAAGGGAACATTTTAGGTGAGGCTGAATTTACTAAAACACAAACGACACCAACTCAATTAAGAAATAAAACTCGTCAATTATTTACAATGCAAGGTAGTAATGTTAGTTCTTTTGATACAGATAATGTAGTTGATTTATTTGGTAAAAGCATTGGTTATTTCCCTGGTAAAGGCTTTGCTGAAGTTAGAGTTAATGAACAAGGTCAAGTTGCAAGACTACAAAGCTCAAAAACAAAAATACCAATAGGTGGTTATTTAAAAACACCAGAAGCGGTTTTTGAAGCTTATAGCATACCAACTGAATATAGTAACATTCGTACGAGTAATAATCGTAACACATCATTTAACTCAAATAAATAATAAATATGTTTGAAATATACGAAAGTAATGGCGAAACATTCGAGGTTAGCCCAGATCAACTAGATGCATTTATGGAAAAGTACCCGGATGCTGCTAAGGTACAGCAATCTAATGAAGTTCAATTGTATCAAAATGATGATGGAGAAGAATTTGAAGTTAGTCTTGATCAATTAGATGCATTTAAAGAACAATATCCTAATGCTACAAGAGCAGGCACGCCGGGAAAGACAACAGACTCTGCGATTGCGGATCCAGCAGCGGAGTCAAACGTTATGGGATCCAAATCGGTAGATGGTTCTTTGGAGCAACAACAAAAGCTTAAATATTACGGTGGTACTAGTGAGCTTGCTTACGACGAAAAAGAAGGTTTTTTTGGGGAAGCTGTAGACCGCGAAATGGTTAATATTAGTGCTAGAGGTGTTAACTCATTTTTAAAAGCAATAAAAGGAATTGGTGAGTATGGTGTTAGTTTAGAGATAGCAGCTAGCGATTGGTATGGAAAAAACATAAAAAAAGAAACAAAAGAAGAAAAAGCCGCGCGTCAAGAGCAAATTAGAATAAATCAATCCGAAAATATATATAAAAAAGGGTTTGATCCAGCTATTAAAAAAATAGAAAAAGCTTATATACAATCAGAAAAAGGAGTTACAGAGCAATTTGAAGCTGGTAACTATGGCGCTATGTCTAGACAAATTGTATCTGGAGGTGTAGAGTCAATACCATCTTTAGTGGCTGCTTACTCTGGAATTGGCGGTTTGACAGCTTTAGCTGCTAGCGTTGCTGGTAACAAGTTTGATGAAGAATTCAAAAAAGAACCTGAAAAAAGCAGTGCTCAATTGCTTTTAAATGCAACGGGCTCTGGTGTTATTGAAGCTGGGTTTGAACTAGTTACTAGAGGTATAATGCGAAAAGCTAATATATTAAAAGGCAACGGTAAAATTCAACAAGCTAAAGAAGTTATAGAGGAAGGTTCTAAGGCACTTGCTATCAGCATGGGTGTTGGTAGCGAAGCGCTAGCTGAATCTTCTACTCAAGTTGCGTCTTTACTTTATGATCAATTAACACTCGATAGAAAAATAAATTGGTCAAAGGCTAAATACGATATATTTGACGCTGGTATAATTGGTGGTTTTGTTGGTGGTAATATAGCAAGTTTTGGAGAATATACTAAAAGCAGTCCTGA
>TARA_R110001599_G_scaffold287356_2_pt1 | contig 10959 bp, 22 predicted proteins | sample TARA_R110001599 | Tara Oceans TARA_R110001599 (sample SAMEA4398360) | marine metagenome | biome: Polar Biome; feature: [MES] marine water layer (ENVO:01000295) within the mesopelagic zone...; material: water (ENVO:00002006), including particulate matter (ENVO:01000060) such... | reverse complement strand
TGGTGGAGACGGCGGGAATTGAACCCACTCAGGCAGTCTTTTAAATCAATGACTTACAAATAAATCAATAACTTAACTTATCTTAAACCCTCTTAAAGCCTCTTAAACTATCATCTATGTAGATTAAATGTAGATGATTAATAAACTACTTCCCTAAACCGTTACCGATCATTCTTTCTATCGAATTTAGTCTTTTATGTGCTCTATCAATAGCATGTTCATGACGCGTCAACGATTCTCTAATATAATCTATATGAACTTTTAGCGCCATAACTGTACTAATAGCAGAAAAACCACCTGTCAAAATACTTGTTATGATTACCATAATTATAGCATCAGGCATCACTTAAAATTCTCGTCTTTGTTGGTAACGTCATAAATCCACGTTCCAAGCGTCCATTCACTATCACCAGACAAACTTGAACCAACAGAATTAACACCTTCATAGAAAACATTTTCTGGATTTACTGGATTTATTGCATTCCCAACAGTCTTAACCACCTCAACCGCTTTATCTTTGACATACCAAAGCAATAAACCACCCGCCACGATTACCATTAAAGTTTGCTTTTCTGTCATTTTTTCCACCTAAAGATTTTATCTATGCCAAACACTGAAAACGATATAGTAATAAACCCGCCGACATACCATTCAGGCAAGGCGCTAAAATTTTCTATACCCTTAGCTACCACTGGCTGCAAATAAGGAATAAACGAAGCTATTGCCGGATAACTCCAAATCAAAACCAAATACTCGTCTGAATAACCCGGAATCCCACGCGATACGTTTTCTATTCTTGCTAGTTCTTTTTTTTCTGAAATATCCGCTTTCTTTCCAAACCAGTTTCTTAAACCGGCTACACCTTCAGACAATAAAGATCCGATTAACTGCCAAGGGATCACGCTAAAAGCACCCCTTCAACAATTTGATCCATTGAATAAGGATTAGAGCCGTTTTCATGCAAAATTATTGATTCGACCAACGGCACTAAATTCAGACTAACAACAAATGACTGGTCACGGCGAACACCCAAAACACTAGCAACATGATCAATATAACTATTAGTATTATTTTCATGAGGTGGAGCCCAACGATTAATTATCCCCTCAACCGTATTAATACCATAACTACTTTCATAAGTTTTTAATGTTCTAGCCAAGGCTCTAATGCCATACTTTGGATCACTAAATTGATAAAAACGCGAATCTGTTTGGGTAGATGAAAGGCCAACCCAATCAATACCGTTGTTTTCTAAATTGCCTGGATTGTTGTTTCTTATTCCACGCGGTAAATTTAGCTTTTTGCTATACATTAGAAGCCCCGCACCGATAGCCAAGGCAAAAAAAAAACTATTTTTCATACATTACCCACCCAATACCGTATAAGGGTCTGATATTGTAAAATCTGTTCTAACATCCCCCTCTAATTTTAATGTTAGTTTTAAGTCAGACGCGCCAGCAGTCACGGCCAAAACAGAAAGCACCTTTATTAGCCCAGCATCAGAATTAATAAAACTATTTGCCGCTATCGGCCTATTATCAGTTGCAATGAATACCATTGAAGAATCGGAACCAACCAAACCGACCACCGAATCAAATTCAAGTTGTACAGTTTCACGCGGACGACTTAAGCTTGATGTCATAAAAACAGATGATTCTAGTTTTTTAGGCATTAATCTTTTTTCTACCAACGCACTACTTGAGATTACATAGCCGGAACTAAGCGAACGAAAACCCGCGCTCGAAATTAAAGCGTTTTCTAAATCATGATAAACATAAGTCGATACTAGACCTGGAGTCGATCTTGATCGGTATTGAATAAGCGCGTCAGTATCTATCACACTTAAATCTTTAATAATTACACCGTCATCAATCATCAAACCCTTATATTTTCCGGCGCTTGTACCACCCCAACCTTGAGAGCGGATAATATAGCCACTCGTTTCATATCGACCGCCTTTTATATGTACTCCGCCGTAGCAAGCTTCACGATTATTATTTATCAATGAATAAATAGAGCCGCCCGTTTCGGAATTACCCGCCGCGTCCAAATCAAGCACCACGTCCATAATACTGACAGGCTTATTACAGGCTATTACACTAGTAGTAGATAATGGCTCATCTTCTCCCACCCACGCCTTAGAATTATCTACTCTTAACTTTCCGGTTAATGTCATACGCCCGGAACCAAAAGACTTATTGTCAATAAAACCGCCGGTTAGCCCCGTTTCCGCGTCCATTTCCCATACGTTACACTCAGCTAAAGCATCTATTGACCAACTAACATACGCGGCCTCTTGACAATCTCTTATTACAGGCCCGTGTGCATTTACAGTAGAGCCAGAACCCGCCCCAAAAGCATAACCGAGCTGTTTTGATGCGCCGTTGGCCGACATATTCGCAATGTGGCCGCCAAACGTAACAACATTTACGTCTGGGTCTTCCGTTATAACGCCACCCTTACCACAATACACCGACGAACCTACCGCCGTTATACCATCCTCACGCCTTACAAGTGATTCCTTATAAGCCATTGGATTTAAAATTGATGCTCGATAACCATCAAAACCAGTCACAGTCAAATCACCACACCAAGCATCAAACGAGTAGGACGCATAACCTAGACTTGCCGAGTTCACAAAAGGACTATCCAAAGCAATATCATCCGATGAACTAAAATACAACGGGCCGGTTGACCCAGCGAGTCTCGCAGTCGGCGTTCCTCGTATCTTTCTGCATCTAACTGCAACGATGGCATGACCGCCGTTTTGTCCTATGAAATCCTGTCTATCATCTTTGCTTAATGATAATGAATCGTCTGAATCTCCCCAGCTTTCACCTTTGGCCTCAAACGTAGAACCAGACTCAAATGTAATGTTATAGCAAGCCTTCATGTATAGCGTGGAAGGAAAATAGTTTTTAGCAGGAGCCGTACCCGCATCAGCCGCGTATAAACCGCCCGCACTAAAGGTGATATTTGACTTCCCATTTAAAAAAGCCATTTCTGTTAAAAGTTGCGCTCTATCGGTCGCAGGCGTGGCAGTACTCGAAAGAATACCTGTAGTGCTTCCGTAAACTCTAAACATCAAGCCATTAAAATCAATATAATCACCGTCATTAATAGACGCGAAAAAAGCACCGACGACAACATCATTTGAAGCTGTAACATCAGGGTCAAAGCCCCACGCCAAAACGTCACGTTTATTAGTTTCTAACAAAACCAGACTAAGCGACAAAGCATCATGAGAAACTATGTTTCTCCCGTTCGCGCTTCCTGTACCGGATATAACGCCCCAGACACTTTTTCCGCCTTTACCCGAAACCCGCTCATCTAAATAAACACGGTCAAAAGCCCTCAAATAATTAGCGGTTTTTGCATCTGCTAAGGTTTCAAACTTTAAATTTATTTTTTTCCTTAAAAATTCAGGACTTTGAGCGCTCGCACTACTACCAAAACTCATATTCTAAGCCTTTAACGAATCAAGAAGTGAAACAGTGACCGACCCGGCCCCCGTTGAAATGGCATAAACAGCACTTTCATTTGACAAAACTAAACTCGAACCCGGCTCAACTTCAAAGCCACGATTAACAGCAACCGAAGCACCACCCACGCGAATAGAATCAGTAGAACTGCTCGGTACGTGTATCAATAATTCTTTTCTGTTTGCATCAGCCGCCGCTATTTGTGTCGCTGCAAGCCCCACCGCAACATCCAACTGAAGCCCGAAAGAATCACCCACCTCAATCGTGGTATTTATTGTTGCACTAACGACCTCAGAACGACCATCAAAACTAATGCCATCACCAAGCGTTAAAACAACAACCTGATCAACAGAACTTAAAAGCGTCACACGCTGAAAAGGGCTAACTACTGCGCCTTGCGTTTTCTGTCTTGTTATTGAATCACCATTATCAAAACGCAATGTGACCGGGGCCGCCGCATCTTGAACATGGAAAGCCGAACCCGGATAAGTTATTAAATACTCAACATCTTGCTTTAAGCTAATAGGGAAATCTTTCATTTTTTGCCCCGCGAAGAAACCACGATAACAACCAAACCAGTAACCACGACAACAGACACAGCAACAACCTTCATTGCCTTACTAATTTCTAACTGGCCGCCGGTTTGAACTTCCGTTGCAAAGTCTTTCAATGCTTGCAAATTTTGAGTATTTGAAAAAGTTTGCTGTTTGAGAATATTACTATTTTGCTCTAGCGCATCACCCCCAAACTCTGCAAGCGTTTCAACAACACTCTCACCCAGATCAAGCGCACCGGCCACCGCCCCGAAATCTGTCATAGTGACATCACCGCCACCACTATCAATATCAGTTAAATTTAAACCACTTGCACCTTCAAGATTGAAAACCCTGTTATCTATCTCGGTACTGGTACTTGTTGAGGTGCCCGAACTACTAGAACCCATCTTTATAACTCCAACTTGTAAATGCGCTCGAATTCTTCAAACCCAAAGCCGCTTAACATCTTGCCCAAACCGGGGCGCTTAGTGTGAAAACGTATCTTTTCAAACCCGCCAACCGCCGCCGCTCTTATAATTTGTGGGGCCGCATCTTTTAAGCCGGAACCCTCTAAACAACATACAACTAATTCTTCACCTTCCGACCTGGTAATCATCCATAAATCAGAATTTGAAAATTTCCATGCCTGGCACTGACCGCTTTCAATAGCTTTTTCAAAATAACTATCATCACCACACATAGCGCTTTTAACGTGGGGCGAAATTTCACCCCATGTTATCCGCCTAGCACTCATTATTTTTTACGTGACAACCAAAAACCGGCCAACACCAAACCACCAACAACAGCGTATTTTTTCCAATCATTTGCATTTTTTGCATAAATGACCGGACCACCGCCATAATTAAAAGTTTGATCTATACTGCCAGATTGAGAAGGCCCGGCGCTCAAGTCTAAACTTTGAGAACCACCCCCCGAAGAAATGCCCGGTATCATTTACGCCCCCTTTCAATAAACAGAAGCGCCAACAAAACAGCAATAGAACCACCGGCCAACAGCAACTTACCATTACTTACACCCGGCAAAATTGAACCGGTAGGATATTGATAAATTGGCTGATTATTACTAGTTCCGTTAGCATTCCTGCCGATATCTTCGGATACCGGCGTAGTCTTTGGCTGAGCCGTTTCATTAGGTTTTTTGGGCGCTATTTCACTAGCGGCGCGATCAAGCCCCGCATCAATCAAACGCCCAAAACCATCATCAAAACTATTACCTATTTCATCCCAAAGAGACATAACAACCCCTACGCTTGACGCTTAACAGGAACCGCCACAAGCTCAACAGACTGAATAAGCGCCGTAATAGTTTCACCCGCCGACACATCAAGCTTAAACACTAAGCTTTCTTGGACTTGTGTTGCGAATAGATCACGCAAACCCCACTTAGACGCAATAGGATCAAAGTGATAATACCCGGCTTGTGGCACTCTACCGTGACGCCTTAACAGCATATTATTAACGTCAACAGGGATAGGCTCATGCACTTCGATACGATCACGCTTAATTCTTAAAGCCGTCATATTTGCTGACTTAAAGTGAATAGCACTAACACGAGGCCCTCGCGTTAAATTTGTATAATCGTTTTCACCCGCCGCCGCTGCATTAATTACAACAGAGTAAATTCGTGGGATAAAATTACGTGAAACTTGAGCCGCACTTACACGAGCGTAACCCTTCATTTCTAAAGGATCACTAGCGTTAGTGGTAAAATTACCTATCTCGACAGTTAAAGTGATATTGTCGCCCGGCAAAGTGACCAAAGAAGTAATGCGCTGACCTTCTTCTGACTTGTTCGCTATATCTTCAAGCGATAAACAGAATTTATCTGTCTCACCATATAAAGAGCGATAAGCCTCAAGCATTTTAATTTCTGCACCAGATAAACGGATAATTTCATCACCGTTCAAATTGATTGCAACGCGCTTAACTTTAGCCACGTCCGTGATAGTTCCGCCAAAATCCAGAATTATCTCGTCATAAGTGGGACCACCTTCAAGCTTCATCGTAGCTTTTTGGTTCCACGCTAGACCATCCGGGGCGCTTAATTGAATTGGAATTGATTTCATTGTTTTAGCTCTCCACTAATTAACAAAAAATTGATTTAGAGCCTAAGCGCCTAAAACTACTTTTTTAACAGCGGGAACGCGGTTTACTAGCGCAAGAACTGCAAGAGACACAGCCGCACCAATAGCGATTTGTTTAATATTTGTTTTTGTCATCATGTTAAAAGGCTCCTATGCCTGCTTTTTTAAAAATTCTTTAAAACTTCGAAAGCAAACATAGGATAAGAGAACCTGAAAGCGTCAACAGGTTTTTAGGGAAGGGAACCTTATAAGGTTCAAATTAGATATTTTTAACACTAATAAACGACAAATTAAAGCGCTATACCAAAAATATCATCATAAAGCGCTTCTGTTCTTTCGCCTTTGTTGAACCTGTCTCGGCATGGTGCGATCACGTGTAACATGCAAAACATACCCGCGCTTCCCGTTTCAGAATATGCGGTTTCGCACTCTTTCAAGTATTCTTCTGCTTTTTCCCAATCCATAAATCACCTGCTTCCTAACCTTAATTAACGACAAATTGACAAGTTACCAGCCGCCACATTCTGCGTGACGTAGGTCTAAAACAAGAATCACGTTCTCATGTAGAGGCTGCTCTCCACCACCAACAGTATGAGAAGGGCCAGAAAGAATATTAAAATTACTGCCGTCTTCTAGGTAATACATCGCATCTGGAATGTACTTTCTAACTTCTATCATCGTATCGTTCAGCTTTTTTATAGCTGCTTTAATTTGTCTCTCATGCTTTAGCTCTAACTCTGGTTTCTCGTCTTCTTCACTCATAAAGCACCCCCTTATTTAAGGTTGTTAATAACCGACATTATTTAGTGTTGTTACTCTGTGTTGTGTAGCGATACGTAGTACAGCCTAGACCAAATGTAGACCCGTCAATATGATGACCTCTAGTGTCTTTTGGTAGTCCACGCTGGCATCCGTCACACATATTTACAGTTCTTTTGTCTATGCTTGCCGCCATTAACGCAACAGCTAATAACTTTTTACGCGGTATCATTTCTAAGTCACTCCTATCCGACATTATTTCTGGTTATCAGTTAAAAGATCAGCGTAACTTTCATAAGATTTATCTCTACCTTTTAGTGAAAAATACTTTTTACCTTTACCCCACCTCCCATTTCTTCTTGGAGTAACAAGGGTTACATTTATTCCAAACTCTTCATTTAAATAAATTCTTTCTGCTTCATGTTCGCCGTGCCACCCGCCATGATATTTGAATGGGATTTCTTTCAGTGTTTGTGGTAATTCCATATAGTTCTACTCCGACATTTCTTATATTTACTCACTCAAACAATCAAAAGCCGGTCCCGAACTTTTACCCTCTTTTGTAACCGTCCACCCGTAAAAACAACCGTCCTTGAACTCTATCTCATAGCCTGATATGTCAGAAGACAACAAAACGCTCCCATCTTCACGCAACTCTGGTGTATCAAACTCAACAACAAAAGCGGCCGGTTTTGCACATTCGACCCTATAACCGGCCCCGATAATTTCACCTCCTAACACCTCAAACGATGGACTTTGAACTAAATTTATCTCCGAACAAAAACCAGACAACAGCAAAATATTAACAGCAGACTCTAAAGCTGTATGAATTGAATTAAACGCCATCACTCAACATCCCTTAAATTTAAATCAACCTGCTTAATTTTCACTCCATCATCAAGCATATTTTTAAATCTACTAGCCACAGCTATACTCGAATAAAGCTCGGCATTAGACAGCCTTGAAGAGAAAACGGCCTGACCAAGACCTCCACCAACAAAACCGCTAAAATATGAACCATCACCCCGAACAACTACAAAAGCGTTTCGATTTTCATTAGCCACACCAACGCACCCCGCTAACCTTTTTATATGGAATAGTCACTAGCTCAGGATCTTCAGCAGTTCCCAAATCATAATAAAACTGCAAATTCTTTAGAGTCCTTATATCATCCGGGCGCATACCAATTTCAAGCGCCATTTTTTTACACATCGCCAAACCCTTCTGACGGCCCACACATTTAATTTCACACTGGTCAAAATATGTTTTGCTTATTTCTTGTGGCTTTTGGCTAGTTCCGTGAAAGTGTAAACCGTACTTTCTACCCTCATTCAGCAACACAGCAGCATTAGGGCTTGCTTTCATAGCCGTAACACAAACGGCACTCAATTCTTCAACAATCACGTATGTTGCAAAATTACCATCAAGACAACCCCAAACGACTTCACACCACCATTCATAATTTTTAATAGAACGCTCACCGGCAAACGCCACGCGAAAACCTTTACCCGACTTAATACCTGTCTTTAATGCCTTGAGAAACTTTTCTTTATTCTCAAAATGTAAACCGGCATGATCCCCGGAAGGATCCCAAAGAATAGTTCTAACCCCTTTCTTTGGAAGTGCTTTATTAGCATTCAACATCTGAGACTTTCCACTACCCGAAGCGCCCAAGTACAAAGTATGCGCATTATTCCAAGATGTGTTTGGATTAACTGGCTTGACTCTCATCACCACCGGAAGCACCCCCATTATTTTTATCAGCTTCAAATCTTTGTTGTGCTAAAAAGCCTTGATACTGCAAATAAGTAGAAAAACCGAAGGAAGCCAAACAAACACCAAGCTCTATTTCTTCTTTATAAGGCATTAACCAATCAGGCAAACCCGCGCCATACTTCCCCATCACCGGCGCTATTTTTTCACTTAACTGAATACGCTGACTATCTGAGTATTCAATCATTGGCAATTTAGATTTAACCATTTGCTCCAAAAAACCCACAGCCATTAAAGCGCCTTGCTTGGCCGCTTCTTTATCTGCTTGACTCATTTCAGCTTTTTTATCATCTTCCCTTAATGCCTGCTCTAACTCTTCAGACTCGCTTTCTTCATCACTCGACAAAGCATCCAAATTATTTAAAGTAGCTTCAAGCCTTAAATCTTGCTCTTGTACTGCTTTTTCAATTTGTTCTGTTACTTCAGTTTCCATTTTACGCCTCATTAGTATCTATTAGGTTATTTGATAACCACAGCAGCAGCACCCAACGACAAAGCAAGCAAAAGCCCCATAAATAGGCCGCCTTTTCGGTTGTTGGTTGGTTGTTCGCTCGGTTGTTTTTTTACTGGTTTTGGTTCTATTTCTTGCTCTATCACTTTTTCGACTAAACCCGCGTCAACACTGACCTCATTCGGTTGTACAACCGACTCGCTAGAACCTAAAGGCTCTTTTTCTAAATGAGCAATACAGGGTGGCTTAATTACATCCACACCTTCACGCCAACTTGTACCGAAAAATAAGCGCTCCTGAACCTTTAGGCCGTTTCTTTGATCAGTTCCACAACTGCCACAATTCGAATACAAGAAGCGACCTTTACCCCGGCGCACTTGCTTAACCGAAGCGACACCGCCACAATCAGGGCAATCAATCGTACCCAATACCGGATTATCTACCTTCGCCATTTCTGGCCACCTCTCTATTTACCAATTCATCAAGTAAATCAATCGACACACTAACCGCTTTTTCAGCTATAGCCGCTTTAGTGAAAGGACTCAAAGCCGCCGCCGCTGTTTTTTGCAACGACTTGAGATCACTTACTTTTCCAAGTAATTCTTCATTTCCCATTTTTAACCCCTTTTTAAAACAAACTAAGCTCATCATCTGGCTTTTTTGTTGGCGCTCTTTCGAGCTTGATTAAGTCCGTATAGTTATTGACACAAGTCCAAGTAGAGTCGGTCCCCGCCTCTCTAAAGAAAGAACCACAACACTCAACCGGCGCACCCACCGCACCGGCGGCCAACATCCGCTTATGTGTCATAGAATCATTTAAAGTAAAACGCTTCTTTTCGTGTATTTCTTTATACCTTGTACCTGTTCTTTGAATAATCCAGTCATGAACACGAGTAACCACGCGCCCGGCTGAATTAAATAAACCCTTTAAAACCTGACTAATTTCGCCATATGAATTTGGCTCATCATTTGGAATGTATAACGGCCTCAAAAGTTGATCATCACGCTTTACCTGAACGCCACCCATTAACATAGTGAACGCGGCCCAATCTGCTTCATCAGCTGCCTTTCTTACTCCCTGAATTTGCTCAGTAGAAAAGTCTAATTCTTCCATTTCTTCAGCAGCTAACCGGCGCAATTCACGCCAAACAGTAACCGAAGGCCCCCCGATTTGCTGAAATTGACGAATGCCCCACGTTGAAGCCCAAGCTTCTATACGCTTCGCGCTTGATTTTGCATCTTTACCATACAAATCTTTATCAACTTTATAGCCGTCTATATTCTTTGAAATATATTTTGCGATATAACCGGACGCTGAACCCATTTTTGGATCTATCTGTATTATTTTTGTTCTATATTTTTGCGCGCCGCGTTCGTTCGGATCTTCTCTTAATGCCTGCTCTCTAAATATCCTTAAAGCTAAAACCTTTTTTTCAGGCTCAACAAATAACATGGCGTGCCAGTGTGGCGTACCATCGTGATGCGGCTCAACAACCCGGAAGCCATAAGGAAATATTTCATTTCTGGCCCATTCTGACCGGATACGCGCCCACACTTCACAAAGGTACTTTTGACCATCACGAGGTGTTGCACCCCTATAGCGCCTATTAGGAAAACCGGCTTTAAGGAAAGCGTGATATTTTGACGGGCAAGTAAGTGTTAAAAATAAACCAGTGTGACCGGCTTGAACTGCTAACTCTTCAAAGCCGCGTATTCTGACCATTAATTCGTTTCTTCTATTCTCAGGATTAGAAACAGACAAATCGGAAAGCTCCGCCAAGGTTTTACAGTATTCATCCTGATTAATAGCTTCCAAATTATTTAACAAATCTCTATTTCTGGCTCGTTGCTCTG
>TARA_R110001599_G_scaffold108343_1_pt1 | contig 10962 bp, 9 predicted proteins | sample TARA_R110001599 | Tara Oceans TARA_R110001599 (sample SAMEA4398360) | marine metagenome | biome: Polar Biome; feature: [MES] marine water layer (ENVO:01000295) within the mesopelagic zone...; material: water (ENVO:00002006), including particulate matter (ENVO:01000060) such as...... | reverse complement strand
TTAGGTGCCTCCCCTTGTGCCTGTTCCCAGTATTATTCGACTAAATACAGAGAAGGCCTAAATGTATAACAACTTTTTTAACGCATCTCTCTATAAAGCATTACTCAATCATACGGCCTGCATTTTCTTTACGCCACAATGGGTTATCAAGCACGCTAGCCAATCGTTTTTAGACGTAATGGGGTGTCGGCTACAGGAAATCAAAGGGCAACATCACCGTATTTTCTGCGATGCCGCCGAAACACAACGCCCTGAATATCAAACGTTTTGGCTGTCGCTTGCCGCTGGCAAAAGCCACCATGGGCGCTTTCGCCGTTTTAGAGAAGATGGCGAAGAGGTGTGGCTTGAAGCAACCTACCTGCCAATATGCACGCGCATGGGCAAAGTAACTCAAATTCTTAAAGTAGCCAATGAAGTTACTAAAAGCCACCAAGAAGCTAACCACCAAGATGCGCTGCTGCATGCCCTACACCGCTCTATGGCCGTGATTAAATTTACGCCAAAAGGCGACATCCTGGATGTAAACCAAAACTTTGAAAAAGTAATGGGTTATCGCAAGGAAGCATTGATCGGCAAACATCACTCTATGTTTTGCCGACCTGATTTTTATCGCCAGCAACCCAACTTTTGGCAGAATCTTGCCAACGGTGACTTCAAAAATGGCCGCTTTGAACGGGTAGATGCACAGGGCAAAACCGTATGGCTTGAAGCGACGTATAACCCTGTTGAAGATGCAGACGGTAACGTCATAGCCGTTGTTAAATTCGCCAGCAATATTACGCCACTGGTGGAAAAAGCTACCGCCACCACAGGTACGATAAGCTCAGCGCAAAGCAGTACATCGCAAATTGAGCAAACCGCTAAAGACAGCCTGGGCCACTTAGATGAGATGGTGAAAGGCGCTGCGCAGGCCGCGCAAACGCTCGCCCAAGCGCAAGAACTGATTGATGAACTGCATAAGCAGTCGCAAAGTATTCACAAAATCACCGAATCAATCGCAAAAATTGCCAGCCAAACTAACCTTCTCTCGCTGAACGCCGCTGTAGAAGCCGCCCGCGCGGGCGAACAGGGCCGTGGTTTTGCGGTGGTCGCCAACGAGGTGCGCCACCTTGCCAAAGGCGCCACCGAGGCGGTAGCGCAAATAACCCAGGTACTTAAAGACAACGGCAGCTTGGTAGAACGTACGACCCAATCCATGCAGCAAGTGATTCAACAGGGCAAAGCCAGCCAGTCCAGCGTTAGTGAGATTGATACCATTGTGAATAAAATTCTTCACGACGCCCGCAATGTCGCCACCTCTATCGAACAACTCGCCGCCGATACGCATATTTAGCCAAACCGATTTCATGCACAAGGAAGTGCACCCTTTACACATCACCCTCCTTTTATCGCTTTTAAGCATGCTACTATCTAACCCAGCTTAACTAGTTTAGATAAACATGCCTGAAAGGATATTGACTGATGTTCGATTCGCCCGTTGCGGTTGCCACGCCTGCCGCTGTTGATAGTTTTATCGACCGCTGGAAAGGCACCACCGGCACCGAAAAGGCCAACTATCAGCTCTTCCTTTCAGAACTGTGCACACTGCTTGAACTCCCCACGCCCGACCCTGCCAGCAAAGACAACAGTGAAAACGGTTACACCTTTGAGCGCCGGGTGGATATTCAAAACCCTGATGGCAGCGAAAATCGCGGCTTTATCGACCTCTACAAGCGCAGCGCCTTTGTGCTGGAAGCCAAGCAAACCGGCAAAGGGCTAGAAACCAAAGGCTGGGACAAAGCCATGCAGGCGGCTTACAACCAAGCCGACCAATACGTGCGCGCCCTACCCGCAACAGAGGGCCGCCCGCCGTTTATTGTGGTCACGGATGTTGGCCGCACGCTGGCACTCTACTCTGAGTTTTCGCGCTCTGGCGGCACCTATGTGCCCTTCCCCGACCCGCGCAACTACCGTATTAAACTCGAAGACCTGCGTCAGCCAGAGATTCAGCACCGCCTAAAAGCACTATGGGAAGCGCCAGACACGCTAGACCCCAGCCAATACGCCGCCCGCGTAACCCGCGCCGTGAGTGCCAAACTGGCAACGCTTGCCAAAACGCTGGAGTCCGACGGTTATGAAGTTGACCGCGTGGCGCACTTTCTCAAGCGCTGCCTGTTTACCATGTTCAGTGAAGATGTGGAGTTACTGCCCAAAGGCAGCTTCACCGCATTTTTAGAGCGCATGAAAGCAACCCCCGAGCACTTTACGGACGCCATTGGCTCGCTGTGGGAAAGCATGAACAACGGCGGCTTTAGCGGCGTGCTCACCGCTAAAGTAATGCGCTTTAACGGCGGCCTGTTTAAAGGCATTGACCCGATCCCGCTCAACGCCGAGCAAATTCAGTTATTGATTGATGCCGCCAAAGCCGACTGGCGCTTTGTCGAACCGGCCATTTTCGGCACGCTGTTAGAGCGCGCCCTAGACCCCCGCGAACGCCACAAGCTGGGTGCCCACTACACGCCCCGCGCCTATGTCGAACGGCTGGTAATGCCCACGCTGATTGAACCGCTGCGCCGCGAATGGGCCACCGCCCAGGTAGTCGCAGAAGCCCACAACCAGAAAGGCAAAACCGACAAAGCACTGGAAACCCTGCGCGCCTTTCACCACAAGCTCTGCCAAGTGCGGGTGCTTGACCCCGCCTGCGGCAGCGCCAACTTCCTGTATGTTGCGCTGGAACACATGAAGCGCCTGGAAGGTGAAGTGTTAAACCTGATCGCTGACCTTAGCGGCGGTCAAGATAGCTTGGAAGCCGAAGGCTTTACCGTCTCGCCCCAGCAGTTCCTCGGCATGGAAATTAACCCCCGTGCAGCCGCCATTGCCGAAATTGTGCTGTGGATTGGTTACCTGCAGTGGCACTACCGCATTAACGGCAGCCTCGACCTGCCCGAGCCGATACTGAAAGACTTCCACAACATCGAAAACCGCGACGCGTTGATCGAGTTTGACAGCCGCGAACCGCTGTTGGATGACAATGGCCAGGAAGTCACCATTTGGGACGGTATCAGCATGAAGAAAAGCCCCGCTACCGCCGAGCTGATCCCCGATGAAACCGCCCGCACAAGCGTGTACCGCTACCATAACCCCAAGCGCACAGAATGGCCGGAAGCAGATTACATCATCGGTAACCCGCCGTTTATTGGCGCTTCCACCATGCGCCGCGCACTCGGCGATGGCTATGTGGATGCCGTACGGCAAGTATTTAAAGGCACCGTGCCGGAATCCGCCGATTTTGTGATGTATTGGTGGCATATCGCCGCCGAAGCGGTACGCACCGGCCACGCTCAACAGTTTGGCTTTATCACCACCAACAGCCTGCGCCAAACCTTTAACCGCCGCGTACTGGAACCGCATTTAAACGATGCCAAAAAGCCGCTATCGCTCACCTTTGCGATTCCCGACCACCCCTGGGTAGATGGCAACGACGGTGCAGCGGTACGTATAGCGATGACCGTGGGCCGTGCAGGCGAAATGCCAGGGCTATTGCAGCAAGTAACAAACGAAAGCAGCGATGAAGGCCGCGAAGCACTCAATGTCGCACTGAGCCACCGAGAGGGTAAAGTGTTTGCTGATTTAGGTATTGGGGCAAATACAGCGGGGGCAGCTCCTTTGCTGTCAAATAGTGAACTCAGCAATCGTGGCGTATCGTTATTTGGCAAGGGCTTCATTGTTACCCAAACAGAAGCTGCTCAGATTGGACTTGGAAATATCAATGGGTTAGAAAATCACATCAGACAATACCGAAATGGCCGAGATCTGACTCAGAGTTCTCGCAACGTGATGGTCATCGACTTTTTCGGGCTGACAGCAGAAGAGTCAAAAGCGCGATACCCAGCAGCTTACCAATGGTTGCTTGAACGCGTGAAGCCTGAGCGTGACAACAACAAGCGTGAGTCACGCAAACGTAACTGGTGGCTTTTTGGTGAAACAAACCCTAAATTACGCCGTCAACTTAGTGATCTTCCTCGCTATATCGCCACGGTAGAAACCGCCAAACATCGCCTATTTACATTTTTGGATGCCGATATTCTTCCGGATAATATGCTGGTGAATATCGCTGTTGATACTCCTACGTGGCTAGGAGTCGTATCAAGTCGTATGCACTTCCGTTGGGCCAACGCTAATGGTGGTTCGCTCGGAATGTACGTAGGCGATGTTCGCTATAATAAAACTCGTTGTTTCGAGACCTTCCCCTTCCCTGACATTACCGACGAGCAGGCGGCGCATATCGGCCAGCTAGCTGAACAGATTGACGCACACCGCAAACGCCAACAAGCAGAACACCCCGCGCTCACGCTCACCGGCATGTATAACGTGATGGAAAAGCTTCGCGCTGGGGAAGAACTTAATGCCAAAGAGCAAACCATCAACCAGCAAGGCTTGGTCAGCACCCTGCTCGCCGACCACGACGCGTTAGATAACGCCGTGTTTAACGCCTACGGCTGGGATGATTTAGCTAAGGAGCTAGTCGGCCTACCCGGTGCCACCACGCCGCTGCCAGATAAACCCGCCGCCCAGGCGAAGGCCGAAGAAGAACTGCTAATGCGTTTAGTGGCGCTAAACAAACAGCGCGCCTTAGAGGAAGCCCAAGGCAACGTGCGCTGGCTACGCCCAGATTACCAAGCGCCGGAAGAAGCCGCACCCACCCAAACCGAAATGGCCAGTGCCGCCACGGCTGCTGCCGCACCCGCCGCAGACAAAACCAAAGCCACATGGCCCAAAGACCTCGCCAGCCAAGTCACCCAGCTACGCGACATGCTCGCCGCCAGCCCCCACAGCGCGGAAAGCTTAGCTACCCAGTTCAAACGCAAACCGCTAAAAGGCGTAAACGAGGTACTCTCCGCCCTCGCCGCCCTCGGCCAAGCCCAGCAAGAAGGCGAGCAATGGCGATTGGTGAGGTGATATGAAAAGACCTTATATAGTAGAGGCTAAGGAAATTCTGCGCCAATCGACACAGGGGCGCACAAAGCCATTTATAATACGTGATACAAATAATGATCAATATGTGGTTAAAGGCGTCAATGGCGTTGGCCAGCAGTCACTGGTATCTGAACTCATTTGTTCAGAATTAGCGCGACGCTGTGAATTGCCTGTTGCTGAGTACGCCTTAATGCGTTTTCCAACGGGCATGTTGGCTTTTTCGACAGAACCACGTGCCGGGGACCTAGAGGGAGGAATGGCCTTTGCGTCTAAGGTAGCTCCCCACAGCCAAGACCTACTCTTCTCGCTAATGGGAGAGGTCGACGAAGGTACTCAGCAGCGTCTCTTACTGTTTGATATTTGGATTAACAATGAAGATCGATGCTTAAGTAGCCAGGGAGGCAATGTAAACCTACTGTGGAGCGCTGTAAGTGGTTTGGTGGTCATTGATCATAATTTAGCTTTTGACCCCATAAACCATACAGGTGACTTTGAAAATCATGTATTTAGCCATCAACGTGGACGTTTCTCAGACCTTGAAATACGCGCACGCCACGAAGCGGTGCTTGACGCTGCACTGAATGATTGGGATATGATCACTGATTTAATACCTTTAGAGTGGCTCTACCGAGATACCGATGACGAGACCACCGAGATACAACCCACATTAGCAGAGCGCTTTAATTTGTTAGTGCGTTTACGCGATTCTTCCTTCTGGAGCTTGATATGAGCGCAATTATTTGTAATTACGCGGTACTGCGCTTTCAGCCCTATCTCGATACAGGTGAGTTCGCGAACCTGGGGATCATCATGCTCTGCAATAATGGCGAATTTCTTCAGCGTGTCGAAACTGTTTCACGAAAACGTATTACGCATTTCTTCGATAAATTGCCAGTAAAAATGTTTACTCAAGCGCGCCAGAATTTCGTAACAGAGCTTAAGCGTACGGTTGATTTAGCTAACCACCACAAAGGTCAATTGGATGTGCAATTACGCATTTTCAATGACTTGGTAGAACCGCGCGAAGCGATGTTCCGCTTCAGCAATCCAGGCACACTCGCTGCAAAAGACCCAGTGGCTGCCCTTGACGAGCTGTTCAATCGCTATGTTCATCATGATTTCAAACACATAGCTACACCAGAAGAACAGCTCACTAAAAACGTTACGCATTGGCTTAGATCACTGAATCGCAGATACACAGAGCAAACGCTAGGTAATGATATTGTTCGCGTAAAGTTGCCATTTGTCTGGCGAGAAGGCGTACGTATACGCCAAGCCATCAAACCCATCAGCTTCGACTTAGAAGACGCTAGCCGCATTATTGAGAAAGGTGATAAATGGTTGGCACATTTACGTAGACTCAAAATTTCTGAAACTGCTCCAGATGACATGGTGTTCATCAGTCAAGCCCCTAACGTACAAAAAGGCCCTAAACTACGTGCTTACAATGAAATCTGCCAAGAAATAGAGAGCGATTTTTCGGCGAGAGTACTTCCAGAGCAACTGGGGCAATATAGTATTCTCAAGGCAATTGCAGAGCCTGTTGTATAGAACGACAGGCATCTTAACGATATTGCTGCGTATGCAGCGCGAACTAAAGTTTTTCGGCTACGTGCTCCGCAGCCGATACTTATGGACTCTAAAAAAAGTATCCCGTTTAGATAGCCAATATATTTTGCGATCTAGTACGTAAGGGAAAATCGCTATGAAGGAGCCAAACCGAAGCAGTTTCTGATCGTTTATTTCACTCAGAAAGAGCTTTTGCGGTTCGGAAAATCACCTCAATCCCCTTCGCAAGCTTCTTGTAGTCAGTCCATTCCTCAGGCGCATGAGAGATACCATCGCGGCTCGGGACGAAGATCAATCCCGTCTGCGTTATTTTCGACAGGATCATAGCGTCATGCCCTGCGCCACTGGGCATCCAACGCCAATTTATTCCACTGGCATTGGCATCTTTAGCGAACTGTTCCTGAATCTCTTTGGCCATTGGCGTGGACGGAATGGTTATCTTTTCGTTGATCTCGAACGTAAGACCGTCATCCAGAAGTTGCTTCAACTCTGTGCGAAGCTTGCCCTTGATCTCGGCAACGTTTTCCGCCTGCGGCGACCGGATATCAACGCTGAAAGAGACACTATTAGGAATGACGTTCGCACCACCCGGTTGAGCTACTATACGCCCGACAGTGCCAACAGCTGCCTTATCCACCTCTATAACGATATCAGGAATCCGAGCGATAACAGCTGCTGCCCCGACCATCGCATCTTTTCGGGCATTCATTGGAGTCGTTCCCGCATGGCCCGCCGCACCAATCACGGTCACCTCAATCTGTGACAGCGAGACAACCTCGGTGACAATGCCGATGTCTTCCTGGTTTTGTTCAAGAACCGGCCCCTGCTCAATGTGCAGCTCCAGAAAGGCGTGGAGAGAACCTGCTGACAGCGCCACTTCGTCAGACCTTGAAGGATCCAGCCCAAACTCTGACATTGCCTGTGCAACGGATATGCCGTTTTGATCTTTCAGTTCATACAGTTCCTGCTGTTTGACCTGGCCCGTCAGAAGACGAGAACCCAATAGCCCACTACCGAAACGGCCACCTTCCTCCTCAATCATCGCAATAATCTCGACAGATCGTTCTGGTTTCAGGCCAAGTTCTTGAAAAACAAAAGCCGTTTCAAGCCCGGCGACCACCCCAGCGGGGCCATCAAAGTTACCGCCGTTCGGAACAGAGTCGAAGTGCGACCCCACTAACACTGGCGGAAGGGCCGGGTTTTTGCCCTCAATTCGCCCAAAAAGATTTCCGACGGCATCTTCTCTCGTCTGCAGTCCCGCCTCTTTCATTTTCGCCAGTAGATAATCTCGTGTATCTCTGTGCTCTGCGCTGTAGGTAAGGCGGGTAGTTCCTTTACCAGGTGTCGATGTGAACCGTGCGATACACTCGATCATATCCTGAACTCGGAATTCGTTAATATGCTGCTGTGTCATTAGATCAATCCTGTAAAAATACCTGCTATAACAACGGATACCATAGTCACCGTGACAAATCCGGCGACCAGCATGGAAGGCATCATATGTGCGGAGAGGGCTGCGCGCTCTTTCTCATCGTCGGTAAGCGTGTTTACCACCTCGTTAGTAATAACGTAGTCCGCGGGGAACCCATAGAGCGCTGTCAGTGAGCAGGCAAAAGCCATGGCCGGCGTCATCCCCAAAAGTTTGCCCGCAACGTATGAAAAAATGTACATGCCGGAGATGCCGATAATGATCGCCCCGAACATTGGGCCAGCGAGACCAAGCAGCATTTCAGGTGTTGCCCGGTTGAGGCCGCCAAAAATAAACAGCATCAAAACCATGATGACAAAGCCGAAAGAGTTCGCCGACTGCAGTGGCTGGCGTTCAAGGAAGCCAAAAGAGGATGCGAGTACCCCACCAATCAAACAAAGTACAAAGGGGCTTATTTCGAAAACAGGTTGAATTAGGTTTTGTACGAAAAGTTGGCTCGCAAGCAACGGTCGATGCACGCGACGCATACCATCGCTCTAAAGCTACTGGCTAATTTTTCATATCGTGTGGCGATTCGGCGTAACTCTTTCAGCCAACCAAAGCAGCGCTCTACTGCATTGCGTTGCCGATATTTATGTTTATCAAACCGTCTTGGTAATCCAGGACGGGCTCTTCGATGCATATCACGTTGAGCTATCACGGGCTTCATACCGTGCCTGTCACAATAGTGGCGTAGCTCATCGCTGTCATAGCCTTTATCCGCCACGATGTAGCGACTACGCTTACGGGGCCGCCCCGTTCTACCTGGCAGATGAATCCTTTCTAAGGTAGAGATGAAGTGTCGAGAATCTGCTTGTTGGCCGGGTGACAAAGTGAAGCTCAAAGGCCAGCCGTGCCGATCACATACCAAGTGAATTTTGGTGGTGAAGCCGCCGCGGCTACGGCCAAGCGCATGATCTACCGGTTCTTTCGAGCCCCCTTTTTAGTGCCACCCGCGGCAGCACGTGTCGCTCGAACTGAGGTGGCATCAATCATCCATGTATCCAAGTCCATAAGCCCATCTTCACGCAACCGAAGCTGCAGGCGGGCCAAGATGGCCTCGAAAGTGCCATCATCGCGCCACTGGCGAAAACGTTCATAGGCGGTAGACCAGGGGCCATATCGTTCAGGTAAATCGCGCCACTTGGCACCCGAGCATAATATCCAGAAAATACCATTGAGCACTTGCCGGTCATCGCGTCTGGGCCTGCCCATGGTTTGAGGAGGCGAGACGATATCTTCAATCTGTGCCCAACCGTCATCAGATATCTCGTAACGTCCGACCATCGTTTTCCCCTATGCTGCTATTGCATAGGAAAAGTTAGCAGATAAGACTTTTCGTACAAAGCCTAGTTGAGCCACGCCCCACGCCAGAAAGGCAACAACTCCTAGCCGGAAAAGTTTGAAGTACACCGTGTTGTAGGCAGGTGGCATCTTCTGGAAGAGGCGCGGCAGAGGATTTTCGCCCAATGTCGAACCGGTTGCAGCATCATCAGTGACTACCCATTGTCCAGCCCGATAAAGGTTGAGAACGCGACATCCTTCTCGCTGAAGCATCAGCGACGTTAACGGATAGCCAATGAAGCCCTGCATCACATATATCAATATAGCAAGCACCGCGAGGCTCTCAAGTCCGGCCTCAGAAGCTGCTTGCGACATGATCAGTGACGACACAATGCCGCCTGTTAGTGGAGGAGTTGCTACAATTACTGTTTGGTAATCAAGAAAAAGCCGTCCCACAGTGAATAGAATTGCTGCTATACCAGCGATCCCGCAAAGTGCAATGACGACCGTTCGCCATTGCCGCTTCAATTCATCGATCGACAGCAAAGTGCCCATATTGGTAATAAGCAGGTATATAGCGAGATAAACCACAGGTGTTGGAATGCCCGCGATCTCAACTATATTTGCGGGAAAAAAAGTCCAATAGCCAATTAGAAATAAAACGGCACATACAAAAACTGAAGGCAGCTTTGATTTGGTACGTAAAGCGGCCACATCGCCGATATAAAGAATGAACGCGAGTATTGCGAAGGCTGCGAGTTGTGACATGAGAACCCCTTTTTTCGGTTTGAACGCAGCCCGCTAAGTAGCTTTAAACTTGTAATATGCTGCGCGCTAAAACTCAATATAGATCCATATGGATTTATATTGCAACAGGATGGTGGTATGTATACCGTTGAAAGAGGTATCAAGGATGACTGACAAAAGGTTATCAATGCTTGAGGAGACCTTCTCCTCAGATCTGTGCTATCTAATGGCAATGAGCCACATCGTACTGGCTAATAACCAAGTAACTAGCCGTTTTATCGAAAAAAACTATGATATGCCAGTAAATGCGTGGTCAACGCTTTATGCAGTCAGCTATTTTCCAGGCATTCTCGCAAAAGACGTACAAATCCTCTTCCCACGACCACAGAACTCGATCAGCAGGGCAATCAAACTGCTTGAGGATCGTTGCCTGATCAAACGTGAAGTAGATAATAATGACACGCGCGCTAAGCAACTTTTTCCTACCGCCGAAGGCGCCGCCTTGCTTTCGGAGATCGAAAATAAGGTGGTTCGGCGTCAAGAAGAGGTATTCGGCGCGCTGACAGACTTAGAACGAAAAACGTTTCTGAGCCTCTGCCGAAAGATCATCGATAGTGGCGAGCTAAATAGCTCATCAGCGCTCGATGTATTTTAGTGCTGCCGTTGATAGCAAGCATTTGAGAAGGTGACGGCATTTTTTCAATGGCCGCAAACATAAAGATATCCATATGTGTCATGTCCGAAGCAGAAGCTATCATCTTTAATGAACGATTATTGCTGTTGTCAGAAGATAACAAGGACAGTCAGCAGGAGGCTCGCGTCTATGGGCTAGGTATGTCAGTTAAGAGAGGCTGCATAAATGTTAATGACAGTCACCGATCAGGATGAACAACGCTAAGCCCTTAACGGCAACGCAGCCCCGATAGCAACAAAGATAC
>TARA_R110001599_G_scaffold68618_2_pt1 | contig 10969 bp, 15 predicted proteins | sample TARA_R110001599 | Tara Oceans TARA_R110001599 (sample SAMEA4398360) | marine metagenome | biome: Polar Biome; feature: [MES] marine water layer (ENVO:01000295) within the mesopelagic zone...; material: water (ENVO:00002006), including particulate matter (ENVO:01000060) such as...... | reverse complement strand
TCCACCATGAAGTCGTCAACTAAAAACTTAGTGAAACCTTCAAAGATTACGTCTCTAGAATCTACGACTTGTGAGGATTGATAATCTTCAGACAATAAATCTAAAGCGTCAGCGATGACTCTCATGTTAATGTCTTGAGAAACCACAACACACTTTCTTTTTGGATATTCTTCTTTGATAGCAAGAGCTCCAGCAAGAATAAGGTGATCCGAACTCTTGTGAGAAAGTCCCAATGGAAGCTCGTCAATGGCTAGCTCTTCAACTTTAAGTACTTTAATTATACCAAGTCCCTTACCAAGACGAACGCCCTTAGAAAGGCTTCCAGAGCTTCTCAGAGCATCAAATTTCTTGATGGCTTGCCTAGCATGGAATCCGACGGAATCTTGTCGGGTTTTGTGTTTATCCAATTCTTCTAGAACTTTAATTGGAATAAACAAGTCGTTGTTTTGAAATCTCGTGAAACACTCGCTATCCGAAAGGAAGACGTTTGTGTCAATAATTAAGTTTTTTTTTGCCATTATGGCTCCTATCTTGCTTCAACAGAATGTTGATTAAATTTACCTTTAAGATAATCCTGTAATTTTTCGTTTACATCGGGGATTTCATCATTGTCATCCATCTGCTCTATGCTTTTTAGCAAATCATTTAAAAAAGCTTGTTCAAGTCTGTCGTCAACAATTTTTGAAACATTATCATCGACATTCAATTTGTCCATACCGGTATTGGATTGTATATCATCCTCGGCACCATATAGTTTCCCCAACATATCCTTTCCATCTTTGACACCTTTCCATACTGCGTAGATGTTGCTGATCCCAGGGGTCATCTCTATTGCCATTTCAACAGCTTTTTTTCCAACCTCTTTCCCTGCTTCGCTTTCTCTGTAGTTTCGGATTATCTTTCTTAAATCACCTACAGTATTGATCTCTTCATGAAGAGATTGTTTTCTCCAAGACTCCATGATGAGTTTCATGTTATTTTTCATCTTGCTTACCTTGCGATGCTTTTTGAATTTCTTTTTCGATAATTCCGTTGAGTCTTTTCAAGACAGCAAACATGTTACCTGATGTAATATCGATTTCTGGCATATCTGCTAGTTTTGTTAAATTCTTTTCAATTCTAGAAATGATACCTCTCTCTCTGTCATCAACGCCTGTTTGCTGCACAGCATCTCTACCACGCTGAGCTAAGTCTTTTGACATACTACTTCTAGTAGACCTGTCGGAGCCAAATGATTTTTCAGATATAACGTCTTCAATCATCTCTTTTAATAATTTTTCTGTAATTTTCATACCTAAGTCTCCTATGACAAGCTTAATTAGTCTACTTGTCGACAATATCCAAGCCCATCTTGGAGATTGCAGCCATATTTTTGACCATTTCTGCTAACTTTGGATCAGTACCAATCATAAACCCAACAGTACAAACTGTTGCAACCTCTTCCATTGTGAAACCACAGTGCGCAGCTGCTTGTGCACCCTTCATAAGATAATCAAATACTTCGGCAAATTCTGGGTCATCTTTGCACTTGTTTATAATCTTATCCATTAATTCGTCATTCATGTAAAACTCCTAAAAATTTTTCCCATTCTGTGGGTACGTTACTTCCAACTCTCGACAAAATCCACTCTGGTGAGTTCCAATAGCAATTTTTAGGAGGAGTCGGTTCTTTAAATAGTGTCATAGCAGCCTCATAAGGTGTTTTGTCTGCTTTCTTTTGATTACAACGGCTACAACTGGTCACTAAATTTGTCCAAGACTTGTCTCCACCTCGAGACTTTGGTATGACGTGATCCAATGTTAACTTGCTTTTACTAAAACGTTCACAACAATATTGACATCTATATTTGTCTCTGTGAAATATTGTATTTCTTGTTGGAGATACTTTAAATTGCTGTTTTCTTACATAAGAGTTGAGAACGACAACTGACGGAAAATAAAAAAGAGCACAAGCCAATTGAGAGTGATTCTCAACGACCTGTGCTCTTCCGGAGAACACCAATGAAAAACCTTTGTAAGAGCTGACAACCTCGATAGGTCGCCATGAGGCATCCAATTTTAGCGTATACAACTTGTTCACATAAGTAACTAGTTCTTGTTCAGTAGTTTGGATGCTGCTCCTTCTTGGGGGACTTTAGCTAATGCCGCGTCAGTAAGGGAAAAGTTGTCAATAAAAGACTTCAATTCGCCACAAGCTTTTTTATAATCTGGTTCAACGACAATCTCTGTCTTTCCACCATGACTATGAATTGCATGTACTTCCCCAACATTATCGTAAACTGTTACAGTGGGATGTTCGGACAACCAAGTGACTGCCACTTTCCCATTATCAAAAATAAATCCTTGCGCAACTCTTCCTGTTCCGGAAACGCCACTTTCATCTTCCGTTCGTTTTAAATAAAATACCTTCATACTATATCCACTCACTGTCATCTTCAGAATCCTCTTCCTCTTGGATTCCAATCTCATTATAGAATTTTTCATCTGTAATGCTATTGGTATTTAGTTTTTTAAATTCTTTTTTTACCATTTCATGCCTTTCCGATACAAACCGCAATACCAACAAGACAGCATCAAAACATTCTTCAGAAGCAGGGTCTAGCAATAGCGTTCCTTCTTCTATAGAAACTAACATAACCATTTCTGCGTAAAAATAAACCTCGACTTCAGTATCTGAAGCCATGCTAGCATCAAAATGCTCTTGTTGCATAGCCCAAGATGTAAAACACTGGGCGTAGAATCTATGTTCTTCCTCGGAATTCAATTCTAAGTTAATACCAAACTTGAGAAGATTACTGAATTTTTCTACATTTGACATTTATACCTCCTGAAATAAAAAAAGAAAGAAAGCGAATGGAAAATTCTAATACGACGAACAAAAAAGGAGGAGGACATTGCACGAAACCATAATCTCCAATTAAATCGCTTTCTTTCAGTGTGTGTTTTGTTGTGTACTATTATTATATCACATTACTGAAGGTATGTCAAGCGATTGGTGAAAGTTTTTTAAAGAAAGTTTTTCTGGGCATATTTTATATATTAATAATACTATACTATGTTTATTTTATATATATATTATAAATTTTTATTATATTCTCTGTATATTTGCACAAATACATTATATGGTATTCCTAATAGAGAAGCCATGTCTGATTTAGAATTGCATACTCTACTAGCAAATTTCATACAAGCATCTCTACAAATACTAGGCATTGTATACCAGATTGGAAAATTATACAACTTACCTTTAGTCATTCTAGATGACATTTCAATCTTTACAGCAATAAGCTCTTCAAGTTTTAATTCAGAAACTGTATTTAGAAAGTCCTCATTTATTCGACCTTCTGATCTTAATTCTGAAATATATGAGCCTTTTTTACTGTTTTGACTTGACAAAGCCTCTCCATTATGGTATACTGTTTATGTGATGCAGTTGTGTGTGTTTGTTTAGAGGTATTTTTTAGGAGGAAATTATGTCGGATCTTCAATATTCGGTTCTTCAGGACTGCTTGCCAGTTCTGTTTCATATTTGTCTAATAATAATTTAATATTATACAGACACCATTTTTTAAACATTTCAATGTCTTCAGGATTGTTAAGATCTAAGTAAGCATCGGAAAAATAAGTTTGAACAAGATTAAAGGCGTCAAACGCTTGGTTTCTTCCGGTGGAATCACCTTCGACACCAGAGCCAAACTCTTTTTTCTTTTCCTCATCATCAGTTTTCTTTTCGAAATCTTTTTGAGCTTGAGTTTTATTTTTTTCAACTTCCTTATCTTCAGCATCATTGAATTCATCCGAGACAACATCTACGTCTTCAACTTCAACGTCGATTGCTTCCAATAAAGAATCTAGATCTCCGTCATCTCCAATATCTGCTGCCATCTCATCAGATGACAAATCAGAAGGAGGAGCTTCGAGGTCAGATTGAGCAGGATCCATCTTGAATTCTTCAGCATCGAAATCAACTTCTTTAGCTTGAGCATTTAAAGCATCCAACTCATCAAACAGTCTAACCATAGCTGTGAGAAAGTGATTCTTAAAAGATTCTCTTTGCTCAGGATCAGTTGTAAGCTGTTGGTACTTGGTTTTGATTGAAGGCTTTGCTTTTCGAATAGCATCTCGTAATTTATTGATACCAGTATTGGGGTGAGGATTAGCCATATCTTTTGCTTCAAATAAAGTTGATAAAGTTTGTTCTTCTCTAACTTCTGATATTAGAGAGCGTACATAAGACCTGACAGCATATTCTTCTCTCTGTTCCTTTAATAGGTTAGAGACAAAAGTTCTTTTAATAAATTCCCTAAGAAGCTTTTCTTGCTTTTCTTGCATTATTTAATCCTTTTTCCGTTTAAAGTTACTTTCTTTGCTTTTGCGATTTTCTTAATTGCTTCTTGTAATGATTCTTTTTTAGTAAGCTTGTCTTTGACAAACTTTCCTACCTTTTGACCAGCCTTATATGCTTTTGATCTTTTGTGAGGAACAATTTTTCCGTCCTTATCATATTCATATTTTTCTTCGCCTTCTTCCAACTCGTCTTCACCTTCGTGAATACGATCAGCTTGATATCTATCTTCGTGACCAACAAATTTATCAGCATTTGTAGTACGAGGATTGTTGCGACCTTCTGCGACTTCTTCCTTCTCGTCTTCTTCGTCTGCTACAGCAGCTCCGGCAGGAGATGGTTTTGATGGCTTGTCGTCATCGTCGCTTTTCTTATTACTTTTCTGTTTGTTGTGGTACTTTTCAAGTCCAGGAGGCATTTTACCTTCTTCTACAGATTCTTGATCATCTTTAGCAGCATCTGCCATTGGCTCTTCTTTGTCTCCGTCTTTATCTAAGTCTAAGAAGTCAGGCTTCTTGTTCTCTTTCAAGATACCAAATCTTTTAAGCAATTGCTTATTCAATTCGTTGTTTTTCCATTCTTTAAGTGACATTGTGTCTTTCTCCTTATATTTGACGGTGTCTTCGTATTCTCTCATGGTAGCATTGCCATCAAGCATGGCTTCGTGCTCCACTTCTTTTAAGTTATCGTTCTCTAAATAGTACCCGGGACCACTATATCCACCTGTATCTAAACGACCTTCCATATTTTGTCTGTGGTGGATTAATTCATGTGCAATTGATCTCAAAACATCTTTTGGATGTCTCCCGTCGACGAATATGTGTATTTCAAGGCTCTGAGGGTCGTAGTAAGCCGTTTTACCAAGTACATTGGACTGATTACTAGGGTCGGAGTCAAAAACCATTGTAGGTGGCTTCTTGAAGCCGTATTTAGACTCGAAATGATCATACATTCCGTGTATGTGACCTTCTAGTTCACCTAGTTGATAGTTGGCTGGGTTCTTTATATTGCATGGCATGCTATAAATAGTCTCCTTTTTGGCTTTTCATGACCGATATTAGGGGTATAAATTCATACTCAGAGGCACCAAAAGGCATGATTTTGGCTATTAAAACGATGTTTTCAAGCCTATTTTCCTCTAAAATCTCCAATAACAACCCTTCTTTAGTCTCAAATATCTCTGTTTCGAGGTCAAATTGCCAAGTTTTCCAACAAACCATGTCTCCGGGGGCTACTTTTTGCTCTTTTGATGCTCCCAAAGCCCTATTTTTGCTTGTTTTAAAGATTTTTTTGGCCATTTTAACTCAATATTCGTAAATATCGTCCTCTTCCATCGGGGTTTTGGCTATTTCTAGAGGAATTTCGTCATCCATACCTACCATGGGGTCCATTTCTGGCATTTCTGCCTCCATTCCGGGCATAACTTGGTCATATGCACCCTCTTCCATGCCATATTCGACATAATGCTTGACTGTTTTGATGTAATCAGCCGCTTTTGTGAGTTTTGACTGCACCCAAGCCTCTAATTGTGTCTCATCGGACAACATTTGCTCCAATTCTGCTGCATATCCAGCAATATCAGACAATTGTCGCTTAGCCATGCGACCTTCTTCGTCAATTTCGCCACTTGGAAGCTCTGGAGGTGCCATTGATGGCATTCCGCACTCTTCTTGGATGATTTCTAGCAATCTTTTCTTTGAAATTTTCATTTTTAACCCTCTTTTAGATAAATTAGACTCAATAATAGCACAAAGACAGCATCAGAGCCGAAAAATGAGCTTAGTGTTAACATAAGTAGGATAAATACTGTTGATTTTGCTAATTTAGCAACTTTTTCTTCTTCATTGAACATTATTTCTTCCTGTTTCTTTGATTTTTTGAAATTATTTTAATTTTATAAGTTTTTGTTGTCTTTTTTTCTTCATTTTCTTCCAAACTAGGTCCCCAGCCGCCGCCTGGAGCACCAGGAGGTGCTGATTTGCCTCTTTTGATCTTAACATTCTTAAATGGAGACCCACCAGTCTGTGGTCCAGTACCCATTAGCTCATTTGCATCCTTGTTGTAGCTTTTTATTGCCGTAGATTGCTTTTGATAATCGCGTTCTGTAAGTTTTTGCAGTCCAACGATGCTTCTTTTCTTAATTTCTTGTACTTTTGATGGTTTTTGTCGAGATTCCATGACTTCTTGTTGCGTCTGCAGCAAATTCATCATACTAGTAAGGTGTTGTGTCTGGTTTCCTTTAGTCTTTGTTTGAACTCCTTCCCAATCATCGCAAAACCAGTCTTTAATTTCGTGTTGCAAGATGATTGCACCCTCGATATCGTGACTCGTGTACTTGGTTCTACCTATAAAATAGAATGTGTCCTTGGTGACACCATCCCAAGTGGTCTCTGTTTTGTCTAAAAACTCAACGGCTGTCACTTCTAGAGCTAATTCTTCCTTAACTTCACGCCAAAATGAGTAATTAGCCTCTTCTCCTTGCATAATATGCCCACCAGGTGCGTCCCACTCCTCTGAGTCAGACCTTTGAGCTATCAAGATCTTACCATCAGCAGTTATAATGACACCTTTTGCAACTGCAGCGATGTCATGTATCAGGTCATCTGGGTATTTAACGACAATGTTGAAGTTTTTATGGAGATTTTTGTATGCTTTAATGGCATCGTGCTCCTCTGGGTCATCATCAAAGTGCAATGTTGATCCTAGTTCGTATAATTTCTGTGCCTTAGGCTGGCCATCGGTGTAAAATACCGCATCAACATCGATTTTAAGTCGATTTAGTATGCCTTTTACCGAGGACTCCCCGTCTTCTAAGTGTTTTTGTCGAGATGTAACAATAAAAACTGTCTTTCCAGCTTTTTTAAAAGCTTTAATTCGCTTAATTATCTCTTTGTTGACCCCACCATACTGATAAAGCTCTTGCCCATCCTCTGTATGGTTGAGAAATGACTTAACAACAGTCTGATCAAAGTCAAAAGTGACCACGTCACCATTGCGTCCATCCTTTGTTTTGTTAAAGTTTTCCAATATTCTTTTCATATGATCTCCTTTATGTAAAGAAAACGCGGTTTCTTTTACATTATAGCATATTTTTGCTAGTTTCGCAATATTTTTAGCTTATATTTCTTAGTTTCGAACAACCCCGGAGAATCGCCTTGTTTCTTGAATAGTCCGAGGTCTACGATTACAAGATCTCCATTTGGTCTTTGCATGACATTTCCATAGTGAACATCTCTAGGAGCCAATCCAGTGAGGTCATATAGTTCTTTAGCAATTTTATCCCAAGATTCTTTCTCTGTTCCAGTAGCTACTTCAGGTCCTTGCTTGTTATAGCCGATTCTCATTGTTGAAAACTCTCTATATCCTTTAACAAATTTTACTAAAGCACTGGATATCACATTATCAAGTTCCATTGTATCAATTTGTTGGCCTAATTGCTGCTGTGCATTACCTCTAATGTTTAATATGACATTGGCAATCACTGCCATGCTTACAACGATATGTTCAGCATCCGGAGTTTCATCTTTTACGATACCTAAAATTCTAGATGTTTTTGGAAATGACGTTCTACCATTGGTACTCATGAATATTTCTAAGTGCTCATCTACTTTATTATAAAAATCAGGTGAAAAGCTTTCTGCTTGTGCCTTTAGCCCAGTCATAAAAGCTGGGGAAGTGTAAAATAATAAATCTCCATTGTCAACAGGTGTTGACAATTGAAGCCCTTGGAGTGCATGACTTTCTATTTTATCAGAATTGCCCTTTAAGCTATCAAGAAATTTTGTATCGAACCATTGTTTGGCTTTATATGATTGATTTGTGGGAGTTGTATAAGCTACTCTATCATCTTCCGTTGCTGATGTGAGGTTTGTTCTATCTACCAACATAGCTTGATCAGAATACTGAACCGGTTCCAATATTTCCATAACAATAAAGCCAAAATCATTTTGTTTCCATGACGCATATGTTTCCGGGAAATGTTTTGCAATAACTTCACTTTTTTCTCTTGCTTTTTGAACTAACTCATAGTTTCTGACTTCTCTATTTGTAGAGTTAGGTGTTCCTGTGACAATTTTCATTGCCTGTTCCATACCTGTCTGTGTGCTTTCAACCTTGAACACTTTTCCAAATTGACCACCACCTAGGTAATCAATAAATTTATATCCTGCACCTTGAACAGCTTTTCTAGCTGTCGGCGAAAGCTCTTGCAGGTTGCTTCCAAAATTTGATAGTTCTGTAGGAGCCAAACCACTTACGGTTTCTTCGTCATCGGCATCTTCCATGACATTCTTGAGCCCTTGATGTCTAGATCTTTCAACGTGACCTTCATGCTCCTCTTCACCAGAGACAGACTTGGTGACGTGAGCCCCGCGCACTGATTGAGTTGAGTATCTCTCCTCCAATCTTTTGCCTTTCAATTTAGAGTCTTCTTCCTCTTTCTTGTTAAACTTTTCATTCTCTTCTTTGGTTCCAAGTGGAGAGCCAGCATAACCTTGAATGGCACCACCACCCACAGAAGACATTTCTCTAAGCTTACGTTTAATTTTTATTTTCACTATGAGTCTCCATTGTCACTTTAGTTGTCATAAATTAAATAGTCTATGCAGCACAAGTACGCAAGGAAGTTTAGCAAAAAAGATTTCGCCAAATTTTTTCCACTTTAAATGTTATTTTACAGTCTTGTGACAGATTCGGGACATCATTCTTCACCACAACCCCAAGTTGAGTAACCAATGTCAATACTATCACCAGCTTCAGGTGCGTCTTCGTAAGTAAAGACAACAGCATTAAGGTCTTCGTCGTATTCCCAACCTTCAGTAATGAGTTGACCGTTGATCCACACGCGAAGCGTGTCGGTGTGGGGGTCTTCGGATTCAAGTTCGAAAACAGTTTGGATTGAAATGTCTTGAGCAATTTCTTCTAGTTGAGATCCCCAGTCGGTATCACAAATAGAAAACCATTGAGAAGCGTAGTGTTGCACTAGGTCCCAGTAACCGTAACCAGCTTGTGTGTTCCATGGGTTTCCACTGTTAGAACAACCACTCGGAGGATCGCCGATAATAGCGTAAGGCTTAAATATACCTGGTCTCGCAGCATCAAAGATGCTAATGAAGTTGCTTAAGCTACCGCCAGAGTGATCTGGTTCGTCAGACAAGAATATCGCAACAAAGTTCGCGTCATGACGCATGATATCGCTACACTGACCGCCGTCAAGGCACTGTGAAAGCATTAGAATACCTTTTTCGTTACCACTACCAGTAACACCAATAGAATTGATTTGATCCACAGCCTCGGCGACAGGATAGCGGGAAGAGCTGTCAATAATATGTGAAACAAATGTAGGTTCGGTGGTAGTAATGAAAGCCATCTGAAAATCAGGGGAATATGAAAGAAAGATGTTCATGAAGTCAGCCATGTTGTTTCCTAAAAGCGATTGGTAAAAATTCATCGAACCTGAGTTGTCAATGATCCAGACGATGTCGATCATCAATACGCTTTTCTGAATCCATGATTGGATCTTTTCGTTGGAAAGCACTGCTGCACCTTCAGCAAATGCTGCAAACACAGGATTCAAAGGATCGCTGGACAAGATTTCGAAAGTTGTAAGGTCGTCGTTCGTGTCTAGGGGAGCGTAGTTCGAAAAGAAAGCAACGCGACCTCCTGGAATGATTATCCAAGGGAAATCAGGTAGTGTTCCAAGGTCTATGGTTATGTCGGCTGGAATGGAAGCCATTATGTCAAAGTCGTTTATGATTAAGTCAACGTTCCCGTCGTTTTGAATAATAATTTCTTTTGTTGTATCACATCCCAACAGAGGACTTCCAAAATCATGATCTGCCGGCGTTACATTAATTACCGGGGCGTCACCATTCCCGTTAAGCCAAACACCCTCTGAAGGCTCTTCGTCGCCCTCTAAATAGATGTCTAGGTATCCCTCATTGTGTTCAAATGTTCTGGGGTTGTATGTTACCTCAATTTGATAATAAGCACCGGACTCTACTGTAAAGCCGCCTTCGTCTACGGTATAATTTTCACCGGCGATGTCTAGTCTGTCAATTACAAGGTTTGCTGTGCCTCCGTTGGCTATGGTAACAGTCCTCGTAAGTGTTTCCTGTCCGGATAATAAGTGTCCGAATTCCAATGTTGCTGGTGCAACAATAATTTCTGGTTGTTTGACCTCGTTAATAATATGATCTGAACAACTTAATAAAAATGAAAGTAGTAGCATAATCTTTTCCCCCTATTTGTAACTAGAAGGTGAAAGTCTAGAAAATTTTTTTTGGGAAAATTTTTAAAGTCTATTATTCCCAACCTGCCGAACGATGAGCTGCATTGGTAATTGCAATTCTGGGAAATTTTACAGAGGATATGAATGTACCTCGCTGCGCTCGTCCGGCGATTTTTGCCATTAAGTACTTATTTCATCGCTATGCTCGACCCCGTAGGGGGAGGGGGTACACACAAAAAAGCCCACGTTAAAAACGCAGGCAAAAAAGCAAAGGCAACAAACCTTAATCGTTTGCTATGGTTGTCAACCATTCTTCATCCAACTTCTCTTGGATCTCACACATTGTTTGGAACAGGTTATACTTATCGCAAATGCTTTGAGCAAGACCATCCTCA
>TARA_R110001599_G_scaffold42167_4_pt1 | contig 10976 bp, 7 predicted proteins | sample TARA_R110001599 | Tara Oceans TARA_R110001599 (sample SAMEA4398360) | marine metagenome | biome: Polar Biome; feature: [MES] marine water layer (ENVO:01000295) within the mesopelagic zone...; material: water (ENVO:00002006), including particulate matter (ENVO:01000060) such as...... | reverse complement strand
AGCATAACGATCAGATATGCTAAAAATAAGACAATCACCTGCAAAGGCCTTACAAAAGCAAATGTTGCCGCAAATAAACCCAGTGTCGTTATAAATTTCCCCGACTCACCCCGGTAAAAAGCCTGGGTGACTTCGCGTGCGTAAGCCGCGCCTGTGTATCGAAATACTTGGCGCGCGAAATACGCATTGGGTATAACGGAAATCATTCCCCCAATCACAATAGAATAGGCCGCAACCTTATCTAGGGGGAGTGCTGTGACACTGGCCAAAAGCACAACTGCAAATTGTAATCCGTATATTTTCAGCAGTGGCGGTCTGGCGATTTGATGAGCAGTGCGCGGGATTTTCCGCTGTCGATCTGCTGTCATATTGCCACCATCACTGCCTTAAATAGGCTGATTTTAAGCCTGCACTGCTTGTCCAAAAAGCGGGGCGAATTATAGGTGCAATATGGTTAATGTTCAACCAATTTCAGTGCGTATGGTACTAAAGTCACATATTCACGAAATCTATTTTAATCATAGAAATCAAGAATTTATCCTCTTTCACACCCTCTAATCCGCATTATTAACACCATATAATGTGTAGCTCTATTATGGTGCACACTAAATACGCTATTTAATGTGATTTAAAATACCGTCTAATTCATCAAGACTGCTGTACTTAATACTGACCGTACCGCGGCCTTTTGCGCTGTGTTGAATCGCCACAGGGGAGCCTAATCGTTCGGACAGGCTCTCTTGCAATTGTTTTATATCTGGATCCAATGCTTTGGTCGGTTTGCTGCTGGTTTTTTCATCAACTAAGCGACGCACTAGCGCTTCGGTCTGCCGTACTGATAATCCGCGGCTGACGACCGTGGATGCCGCCGCTGACTGCTCATCTTGCGGCAAGCCCAATAAAGCGCGGCCATGGCCCATTTCGATATCGCCATTCTCAAGTAGGGTCTGAACTTCTTCCCGCAGGCCGGTTAGGCGCAGTAAATTTGTAATCGTCGTCCGCGATTTCCCAACCAACTGCGCAATTTCAGCATGGGTTAATTCAAATTCCTTCTGCAAACGCACCATGGCTAAAGCTTCTTCCATGGGATTTAGGTCTTCACGCTGCAAGTTTTCGATTAACGCCATCGCCGCAGCGGATTCATCCGGGACTTCGCGGATTAATGCCGGAACCGTGTCTAATCCTGCTAATTGGCAAGCACGCCAGCGGCGCTCACCCGCAATAATCTCATAGCGACCGCCATCGATTGGGCGAACTACAATTGGTTGCATTATTCCCTGAGAGCGGATCGAGTTGGCGAGTTCCTCTAGTGCTTCAGGCTGCATATCGCGACGCGGCTGGTAGCGACCACGCTGCATTAATTCAATGGGGACATTTCGCAAACTGCCGTCGAGTGGTATTTGCTTATCATCGGCGGCAGGAGCAGCTGACGGCGCCTCATTAACTTTTTCCGGCTGTATGCTTACCGGTGTCGAGGCTTCACCCAATAAGGCGTCTAAGCCGCGACCCAAACCTCTTTTTTTAACCATGACTATGTCCAAGCTGTTCGTTTGCACTCACATCGCTGGCGATTTCGGTTTTGCCAGCGCGCCGCAATATTTCACCCGCTAAAGCCAAATAGGCCAAGGACCCCTTCGACTGCTTATCGTAAAAGAGAATTGGCAAGCCATGACTTGGCGCTTCGGCCAAACGGACATTACGCGGGATAACCGTGCTGTATAATTTTTCGCCAAAATGACGCCGTAACTCGTCGGTAACTTGATTGGTAAGGCTGTTGCGACCATCGAACATGGTACGCAATATACCTTCAATTTCCAGTTTTGGATTAATCAGCTGCTTTACACGATTAATCGTTGTCATCAGCGCGCTTAAGCCCTCCAGTGCGTAGTACTCACACTGCATGGGGATAATAACCCCAAGAGATCCTGCTAAGGCATTGATTGTTAACATATTAAGCGATGGTGGGCAGTCGATTAATATGTAATCGTAATCATCCAGGATTGGCACTAGGGCTTCACGTAGCCGAAATTCACGTCCAATTTCGTTTAAAAGCTCAACCTCTGCAGCGGTTAGATCTTGGTTTGCGGGCAAAACCATGAAACCACAGTCCGGCGCGGCAACAGCGGTATCGGCAATACTGCGGCCTGCGACCAAAACATCGTATACCGAGTGGCTGAGTTGCGCTTTATTAACACCACAGCCCATGGTGGCATTACCCTGGGGATCGAGATCAATTAAAAGAACTTTGCGTTTGGTTGCAGCCAGAGACGCGGCCAGATTAACGGTGGTCGTGGTTTTGCCCACGCCACCTTTCTGGTTGGTAATTGCATATACCTTGGCCACGGAATATCCCTGTTGTTTGTGTGATAGGCAGATTAATCAGTGCCGGCCAATAAGCAATAAGTGCCGCGCTTCTTCTACACCAGGCACTGACAGCGCGTGCGAATGCTCGACGATAAAGTGTTTTGGCAATTGACTCAACTCCCCTTCCGGGAAAATGCCTTTCATTGCATAAAGCTTTCCGTCTGGGCTGAGCAGGGCTTCACAGCCATTCACCATGTCTTTCAGTGAGGCGAAGGCCCGCGACACGATACCGTCGAATAACGCTTCACTATGAAACCGTTCAACCCGGTCGGTATGAACACTGATATTTGTTAATTTGAGCTGTAATTTTGCTTCAATCAAAAATCGCGTTTTCTTGCCGTTACTGTCGAGCAGTGAAAACTGCTTTTCTGGGAAAAGAATCGCAAGCGGTATGCCTGGTAAGCCCGCGCCAGTACCCACATCTAAACAATGTTTCGCTGCCATAAACGGCGCAATACTTAAGCTATCAAGTATATGGCGAGTAACCATTTGTTCGGGATCACGGATTGCCGTTAGGTTATACGCTTTATTCCACTTGTGGAGCAAGGCAACATAGCTTAGCAGAAGCGATCTTTGGGAAGCAGACACATTTAAACCAAGTGTCTCAATTCCCGCTATTAGGGTCTTTTCTAAAACATCCACTCAGGCTGATTTCCTGTCCAACAAACCGCGTTTCTTTAAATAAATAAGCAGTAAAGACACCGCTGCAGGGGTAACGCCCGGTATGCGGGAAGCCTGCGCTAAGGTTTGCGGCCGGGTATTGCCGAGCTTTTGCTTAACTTCGTTAGATAGACCTTCGATTATGCTGTAATCAAAATCCACAGGTAGACATGTGTCTTCGTAACGACGTAATCGATCTATTTCGAGTTGTTGACGGTCGATGTAACCAGCGTATTTCACACCAATTTCAATCTGTTCCGCTATTTGCTCGTCAACCGTGCCTATTTCGCCATGGGCAAATGGCGCCAGATCGACGTATTTCAATTCTGGTCGCTTCAGTAGGTCGAGCAGATTGTATTCATGACTTAACGGCTTATCGATTTTTTCAGCCAAAATTGCCGCTTCACTGCTACCAGGCTGGACCCAGCACTCAGCCAATCGCTGCCGTTCAATTTCAATATTTTCGCGTTTTGCTGAAAAAGCGGCCCAGCGTTGATCGTCGACCAAGCCGAGTTCACGGCCTTTTTCAGTTAAGCGGAGATCTGCATTATCTTCACGCAGAAGCAAGCGATACTCGGCGCGGGATGTGAACATTCGATATGGTTCTTTGGTACCCATCGTAATTAAATCGTCGACCAAGACACCGATATAGGCCTCATCCCGACGGGGACACCAAGCTTCTTTGCCTTGCGCTAACAGGGCAGCATTAGCACCCGCTAATAAGCCTTGTGCCGCGGCCTCTTCATAGCCAGTAGTACCGTTTATTTGCCCAGCAAAAAATAAGCCTTTCACAAATTTTGTTTCTAGGGAGTATTTTAAATCCCTTGGCTCAAAAAAGTCGTATTCAATGGCGTAACCCGGGCGGGTCATATGGGCATTTTCAAAACCTTTGATGGAGCGTACTAAATTTAATTGCACGTCAAAGGGCAAACTCGTGGAGATGCCATTAGGGTAAAGCTCGTGGGTATTTAAGCCTTCTGGCTCGATAAAAACTTGATGACCGGTTTTATCGGCAAAGCGATGTACTTTGTCTTCAATCGAAGGGCAATAGCGAGGGCCTATACCTTCGATAACCCCTGTGTACATGGGAGATCGGTCAAGGCCGCCACGAATAATCTCGTGTGTTCGCTCATTTGTGTGGGTTATCCAGCAACATACTTGCTCGGGATGTTGATTACGGTTGCCTAAATACGACATTACTGGCCGTGGAGTGTCGCCCCACTGCGCTTCGAGGCCATCAAAATTAACGGTTTTTGCATCAATTCGTGGTGGTGTACCCGTTTTTAGTCGATCTACCCGAAAAGGTAATTCTCTTAATCGCGATGCTAGGGCTAAGGACGGTGGATCACCCGCTCGACCGCCACTGTGATTATCTAAGCCAATGTGTATTTTGCCACCAAGAAAGGTACCTGCGGTAAGCACGACACTTTTAGCGAAAAATCGAAGGCCAATATTGGTTACCACACCCCGTATTTCATCATTTTCTACGATCAGATCATCGACCGCTTGCTGGAAAATAGCGAGATTAGCCTGATTTTCTAAGATGGTACGTATTGCCGCTTTATACAAAACGCGGTCAGCCTGGGCGCGTGTGGCGCGAACCGCTGGCCCTTTTCGGGCATTTAATACTCTGAATTGAATACCGCCAAGATCCGTCGCTTTCGCCATTGCGCCGCCCAGCGCATCGATTTCTTTAACGAGATGGCTTTTACCAATTCCACCAATCGCTGGGTTACAGGACATTTGACCGAGGGTTTCGATGTTGTGGGTCAATAACAGGGTTGCACACCCCATACGTGCGGCTGCGAGTGCGGCCTCAGTACCGGCATGACCACCACCAATGACAATAACATCGAAATGCTGCGGATAATCCACGAAACACCTTATTTTTGAGAAAACGAGAAGAGGCGAAATTATACGGGTATCCCTGAGACCTGCAATGAATTGGTGAAAATTTAATCAATGTATTGGTTTATAAATATATATGTATATATATGTAGTATATCTTAGGTTCTTTATTATTAATGTAGTTATTAAGAAGCGCTATTTTGTTGATAAGTATACTAAGCTGTTGAAATTAAATCATTTTTTTAAATGATAAGTCAGTGTTTTATCCACAGCGAGCTTGTCAGGATCATGGGGGGGATCTGTGGACGAAATGTGGACAACTTTCTCTTTTGAAATCACCTGTGAATAATGACGCTTATTCAGGTCTTTTATCCACATCTTCATTAGTGCTTGTCCCAAGCCTTTGGCTTAACCAAAACTGCATTTTCTTCTTAAAATTGCTTAGTGATACCGGTTTGCTGAGGAAATCGTCCATACCGACTCGGAAACAATGGTCACTATCGTCCTTAAAGTTATTCGCAGTTAGGGCAATAATCGGTGTTCTTTGCAGCTGTTCCTGGCTCCGAATGGCGATTGTTGCTTCAAAGCCATCCATTATTGGCATTTGTAGATCCATTAAAATAACGTCGAAGTGTTGATTCTTTGCTGCAATCACCGCTTCTGCGCCATTACTGCTAGTGACGGTTGTCATACCCCAGCGCTGTAAAATATTGTCTACTAGGAGCTGATTTATAGGGTTATCTTCGACAATAAGTGCTTTTTTGCCAGTAAAAAGCGCTTCTTCGTCTATTTTCTGGAGATCACGGTCGCCAATCTCTTTGTAAAGGCAGGACCATCGAAGTGTAAAGACTGACCCTTTGCCTTCACTACTCGATAACGAGATCACTGCGTTCATTAATTCACAAAGGCGGCGAACGATAGCCAGGCCAAGGCCAGAACCGCCGTATTGCCGTCTATGACTGCCATCTGCTTGCCTGAAGCTTTCAAAGATAATTCGTTGGTCGGCCTCATTAATACCGATACCGGTGTCGCTCACAATTAGCTCTAGGGATATCCGTTTTTGGCCAATGTCGACTGCTTTCAAGCTTATGTTGATATCGCCTCGGTGAGTAAATTTAACGGCATTCGCGACCAAGTTGAGTAGTATTTGCCGAAGACGAATATCGTCACCTAATACACTGGTGTTTTTTAGTCGAGGGTCGCTATGTATTGTAAAAGTGAGCCCTTTTCTCTCTGCCTCATAGCGTAGTGGCGTGAGGATGTTGTCAAAGATCTCGATAATATCAAAGTAGACCTCTTGCAGCTGTAGCTCACCTTTTTCGATCTTTGAATAATCGAGAATATTATTGACGATATTTAAAAGTAGCTCACTTGATTCTTTTGCTATTGATAAATAATGATTTTGATCGGCATTTAGCTCGGTCGTTGATAATAGCTGCATCATCCCTAGAGCACCATTCAGTGGCGTTCTTAATTCATGCGTCATGGTAGCGAGAAACTGGCTTTTAGCTAAATTTGCTTTATCTGCTTCTTCTTTGGCTGTTTTAAGGTTTTCTAAATTTCTTTGTAATTCCTTTTGTTGCTGTTCGATGCTAATTGCCATGTTGTTTATATGACTTTGTAATTCGCCGAGTTCGCCGGAACTTATATTTTCAATCTTCTTATAAAAATTTCCTGCTGTAATTTTTTTTGTAAAGTTATTTATTTCTGCAAGAGGTCGGGAAAATCGTCGACTAATAAACCAAGCAAAGCTGATGCACACTAATATAGATACTAATGCGATTAAGCTAGATACCTTGATGATTTGTTGTTGCAATAGAATTAATTTGTTACGAGATTGCTTTAGGCTAACGGTACCTATTAACCTTTCTTCTAAGGTTCCTTTTTTTTCTCCTGTTATTGAATCTTCTAAAGGAATACTATGTTGAATTATTGGAACGGTTAACTCATTTTCTTTAGTATTTTTGTTCTGGTCGTTATTAAGAATAAGGTGTTTTTTAGTTTCCGCATTGTAGATAGTAATTGACGTTATATCGTTATCCAGTGCTGATTGCATAATATCCAAAAGTTGAGCGTCGTCGCCGCTAATAATTGCGAGCTCGCTAACAGCAGCGATATTCTCAGCAATACGCTTCGCGATTTCATTCTGGCTTTGGGTAGCATCATGTAATCTGGCAAGTAGTGAATAAGCAAACAAGGCTAAAAAGATAATTAAAGCTGGACTTAATGTCGCAACTAGAATTTGTTTGAATATTGTGTTTTTACCAAAGTAATGACCGAGCCTCATTTATCAGTCATCCTTTTATTGTCGGTTGTTTGTATCTCTTCCGGAATCTTTATTCCGAGTGATTCAGCAACATTTAAATTAAATTTCACACTAAAACTATTTGGATGCCTAGATTCAGGTATTAAACCGCTCTCTGAATAATTTTTAATCATGCTAATTATTTCAGTAATATACTGATCTGAATCTGTTGCCGCTGATGCTAGTGAGCCAGCCTTAACAAATCCTTCAGTTGGGCCGATGATCGGCTTTTGGTGACGATAGCTGCTTAGTAGTATCGATCTAATATTTTGTGAATTGTAGATACTGCTTTCTGAGGTGGCGAGAATAACATCGCTTTTTTGAATTATTTTGTTTATTGATCTAAGTTTATTAGCTTCTGTTTTTACAATAAGGAAATCAATTTCCTCGAAATTATTTATTTCTGACTCTATTTGTTTTTTATAATCATCGCTTTCATAAGGAATGCCAACTGTAATTTTATGACTTATTATTTTAGTTAGTAAAGATAGTTGGCGATGCAATGGTTGATCAGAGTAAACAGCAGCGCTTTTCGTGTAATTATCTTTTTGGTAGTTTATTGAATTTACGTAAAGTGCGAATTTAGCCGAGTAAGTTTCATTTTCTAATAAAGGAAGTAGTTTATCAGAGATGATTAAAAGTATTTCCCCTCGATGATCGGTGTCGGGAATAGAGTTTATATAACTATTAACAATGAAATATGGGCTTTCAGATAGTTTCGTTGATATGTATTCTAATTCTGAGTTTTCGGCAGGCAAAATAAGGTCTACCACTGGCTTTTGATTTTGTGTGTAAGCCTGTGGTATCAAAATTATGTATAACGCTATTCCATAGAATAAATTTTTCAAGAGGCTTATCCCTGACCCTTGCAATACTTAGTAGCTAAATCCTATCGATACTAATTGTCTTAGTTTTGATGTGTAAATATTGTCTCTTAGTAATTCACTGTCGTCGTCGCTGCGATATTGACCACTGTAGCTTAACTCTAGTTCACTGCCTGCTAAATTGAATGTTTTACTCGCTTTAAAGTCAGTTCGCGAGAATTTATTACCCGATGTGCCAATTTCTTTTGCGTAGTATTTTGATAATGAAAATTGGATACTTGGCGTGTATTTATAACTTAATAAGGCGCTAGCGGAATTTCGTGGTGTGAAAGAGGTTTCTGTTGCTGTGTTTGATTCATCTTTTATGTACGCGTAACTGGCGTGGAAAAGCCATTTATTACGTGGACGGTAGTCAATCTCAGTTTCTATTCCACGCTGTTTTAGGTAGCTATCATTAATCGGATCAAATCTTTCTAGTGATATCGAGTTCGACATAAGTTGCTTTAGATCATCACTGAATAGCTTGATATCCCATTGTAGATTGTGATTTTTAAAATTTCCGTAGTAGCCTATTTCTCGCGATTGTATTAACTCAGGTTCTAAATTTGGGTTACCTTCTGCTGATTGGAGTAGCACCGCGGTAGTTGGCCCACCATTAGCTGGTCTTACATTGCGGCCGGTATACGTCCAGTCCGCCGATGTTTCTAATAAATCGGGAGTTCTTATTGCCTCAGAATAAATAAAGCGGAAACTACTGTTTTGATTTAGATGATAATGAAGAGATAATCGCGGTGAGAAGTTCTTTCCAATATTTTCTTCATATTCATAAGATCCGCCGCTGTTCACTGTAAATTTTTCTGATAATTTTTTTTCAATATTGTAAAAAAATTGGTAATTGTTATTTTTTAATGCGCCACCATAGTAAGTCTCTGAGCTTACTCTGGATTGTTTAAGATGGACGCCGGCGACACTTGTTAAGCTTTCGTTCCAAACGTAGGTATCTTGAATATCGATGTCGTGACGATTAACGCGAATATCTTCGTTGGCGTCGACAAGTATAAATGGCGCAGGATTGTCCTGTAAATTTGTATAGTAAGGTGGAATCATTGCTGTCCACCGGTGAATTGCTTGCTGGCCGGAATAGTCATATTGAATTTTTAGATGGTGAAAAACGGATAGTTCGGTTTCAATCTTTGATGAAAAATAATAATCATCGACGTAGGTGTCTGGGGGGGTGACATCCAAATCTGAAAGGTCGTCTGTTACTCGCCCTTCTTTGTAACCTAAATTTAGACTGAGACTGGTACTGTTTATTTGACGCTCGTAGCGAGTATTAATGAGTTGAATTGTCTTGCTGTCGAGTCGTTGTTCGCCGTTTTCCTTTTTATCGAAGCCGTCATCATGGCGGCTGGCGATGGTTACTCGATAGTGTCCTCCAAGGTATTCGTCGGCGTGACTTATCCGGTAGTTTTCGGTATTTTCTGTGCCCCGCTGGATACTGGTTTGTAAATAGGCGATGTCTGCTGGATGTCGTGTAATGATATTAATTACCCCAAGAAAGGCGTTTGCGCCGTAACTGGCGGTAGAGGGGCCGCGTACTACTTCAATTCGCTCGATGTCTTCTATTGTGATTGGGATGTCGTTCCAGTCGACAGTGGCAAGACCGGCTTGGTAAACGGAGCGACCGTCGATTAATACTTGCATACGCCGTGAGTCGCGATAATTGCTGCCGTGGTAGCTCACTACGTAATTCCAGCCGTCCCGAGCCCCGACTGAGGTGCCCGGAATAAGTCTGAAGAGTTCTGGAATTTCGCGTAGGCCGGATGCGTTTATCATTTCCCGGTCAATAACACTGACACTTGCAGGAACGTCACTGCGATTTTGCTTCAGCCTAGCGGGTGTTAATACAATGGGGAGATCGTCACTGGAAAGAAAATCTGCCTGCAGTGGTGTTGCTACGCTTAATACGACTATAGCTAAGGGGATATAGTATTTATTATTGCCACTGAACATCTGCTGTCCTTAACGATTTCAATAGCGTTAAGTGTAGCGTTAAAAGTAGGATTTTGACTATGTTTGGATGTACGCGCTTGTGCTTATTTACCGATACAGAAGCTGGAAAAAATTCGCCCGAGAAGGTCGTCTGAGCTAAATTCGCCTGTGATTTCTGCTAATGCATGCTGGGCTAGTCGTAATTCTTCGGCTAATAGTTCGCCAGCGTTGTAGTGGATGAGCTGTTGTTCGCCGCTGTGAATATGTTCTCGACCTTTTGTGAGTGCTTCTATATGTCTGCGGCGAGCAATAAAGGTGGTGTCGCCGTCATTGAATCCAACGCAGCTTTTGAGGTGTTCACGGAGTAGATCGATGCCATCAGCGTGCTTGGCGGAGAGATATATACGGCAAACATCGCTGTTGTCTATTGCTATTTCATGGCCAGAAAGATCGCATTTATTATAAACAATACTGAGTTTGTTTTGGCCAATGAAGGGCTGTAAGTCGGCGGGAATCTCGTGATTGTCTACTGAAGTTTGTTGGCTATCAATCACGAGCAGTATTCGGTCTGCTTTGGCAATTTCTGCCCATGCGCGCTTGATACCTTCTTGTTCGACAAGGTCATCGCTATCTCTTAGCCCAGCGGTATCTATAATATGTAGGGGCATGCCATCGATTAAAATATTCTCACGGAGTACATCTCGAGTGGTTCCGGCTATATTTGTAACAATGGCAGATTCTCGGCCGGCAAGTGCGTTCAGTAAACTTGATTTTCCGGCATTTGGCTTACCAGCGATTACAACGGTCATGCCTTCACGTAGGATGCTGCCTTGTTTAGCGGAGGCAAAGACGCGTTCGAGATTCTGTTTTATGAGACTTAATTCACTACTGACGCGGCCGTCGCTGATAAAATCGATTTCTTCTTCTGGGAAGTCAATTGCGGCTTCGACATAAATACGAAGCTGAGTGATGGCTTCCACCAA
>TARA_R110001599_G_C12273528_1_pt1 | contig 10981 bp, 12 predicted proteins | sample TARA_R110001599 | Tara Oceans TARA_R110001599 (sample SAMEA4398360) | marine metagenome | biome: Polar Biome; feature: [MES] marine water layer (ENVO:01000295) within the mesopelagic zone...; material: water (ENVO:00002006), including particulate matter (ENVO:01000060) such as...... | reverse complement strand
CTGAGTGCGGTACTGGCTGAGGTACTATGAGAAATCCAGGCTAGGTGGCCATTATGTTGGTTTATGTCGATGTGCCTCATTATCTAAGTAACGCACGAGAGCTGACCTACTGGGCTTTAGAGCTGACTCATAGCATTGTTGCAGCAATCTGGTTAATGATCTTCATCACCCTGAAGCAAAAGTGAACCGCATATCGTGGCGACGTGATCCAATCATTACTCTCTTGGATGAACTTGCGAAAGCCATTTGCGAAGACCCCCATATCAGTCGCCAATACCCTGCACTTCCCTATTTGGGAAGTGACGAAAAACTAAATGACAATAATGAAGTCTTAAAGTATAGACTTTTCTTATAACACTAATTTCCCATGTGTTGCCTGCGCCAGAAGAGTCATATACTTATATATGAGCGTAGTGGAAGTTTGATGCTTATTTAGAAGATGACTACAAGTTAAACCCAGACCACTTTCCCTTCTCGTAACCAGAAGTGAGATTTGCACCCCCCTTTCAACCAGACGGACGGATGCAACGTGGGTCTGTCCCTTTGGTTTATACTAATTGACCAGTTGGGTTTAGCCTCCTTAATCAACATCAACTCAAGCCGTTTGCCGCAGCCACAAGGGCAACGAAACGCTACGGCCCAGTCTTCGTTATCCTCTCTGGCCAGAACCAAGCTACGCCAAGGAAGTTTCTGCGGAGGAGTATCTGCTTCAATGACGATGATGCGGCGTGCAGGTAACCAATTTTCTTTTAGTTTTAAAAACCATAGCGGCCATTTCATACTCTCACCTCGTTAGTGCTAAAACGTGGCATGCCCAGCAGTGGCTCAATTAGCCCACGGCCAAGATAAGGGTTCGGTGCACGTTTAAAGCTCGTTTCGCTCATAAATTCACCTTCGCCTGCGGCAATCGAAAACATGGTGCGAGCTCTCTCACGGTTTAGTTCTTGTCGAAATGGGTAAGCACGGGCGATAAATTCCATTACCCGTGGTGCCAAGTTCGCTACCTGCCTCCTTACAGCCCCGATTACAACTCGATCGAGCAGGTCCTTGCGAAGCTGAAACGCTGCTGCGCAGGACCGCCGTCCGTACCGTAGATACGCTCTGGTCGACGATTTGCTCCCAGCTCGATCGGTTCACTGTCAGAGAATGCGAGCGCTATATTCTGCACTGCGGTTATGGCTCCTCAGGGTGAAAAGGCTCTAGTGACAGACGCGCTATGGGTCGCACAGGTCGGCCTGGTGTTCCTCAAGCACGGCGATCAGGCCGCTGTTATCGAGAGTTTCGCAAAGCAGCGCAACACCGCTGTCCCGCTTGCCATCACCAAACATGAGTAAACCTCAACAAAACCTTGTCGCTTTCGAAAGCGTTGGTTGAGCTAATAGTCTTTGAGTAAGAAGCCATAATAGTGTTCCTACGTGACAAGGAATACCCAAACTCAGCACCAAGTCTAGTTTCTCTAGAAGTAGTATCAGGGATTGTGTATCCATCCAACTCCATCTCCCCACCGTCGGAATGGATCACAGAAGCAGCACCATAGACTGAACTAGAAATGTCATACGAAGCGATTAGCTGAGCACTCAGCAACGGAGACTGCTCTAATTTAGACCCTTGATAATCATCATTATTTCCATATAGCTCTGCTTCCAGGTTAGCTTCAAAAACCCACTTCTCTCCAACGCCAATTGTGTTGTTATATGTAAGCAATGCTTCCCATCTATTTGACCCTGGGGAACTATCAGGGTTCTGAGAGTCGTATTTTCCAACTGGAAGAGAAACAAGAGTAAGAAAAGCACTATAATATTTTTGCTGAGGGTTATTCGAAATATAAATCGCACCACCAAACAAAGGATCACCAAAGCCTGACGAGCTACTACTTTTTGGTGAAAAAGGCATCCTTAAATCAACATCAGCATAGGGCAGTATGAACTGAGGAGTACAAAGAGTCCCACATATATCAGTAAACCAAAGCTGGCGGTAAAGCAGAGTATTTACATCGAGATTTTCATTGGCGCTTGCTGGCACCCCCGAGAATTCATTACTACTCTCATTTCCATAGTACAAAATAGACAGTGATGTGCCAGGGGGCGCTGCGATGAAGTCTCTTGCATTCATAGTTCCTGCAGCGTGAGCTAAAGCAGAACAACTAAAATAAACAGAAAGCGAAAGAGCATAGAATTTCTTATTGTTAATTAACATAAAGGTCCCTTTGTATTAAAAATGAATATCGACCTGATGGGTTATGATGTTATCTCGTTGGTAAAGCTATTTCAGGAAATGTGGCAAACACATTATCCAGTCGAGATGAATGGAAGAGTTCACCACAGAAGACTATAGGATTATTGTGCCAATAAGACTGTAGAGGTAGTATTTAAAAAATAAACCTCTACAGCCATCCAGCTGGATAATAACACTAGTCATCTAAACCATAGATTGGAGTAGGGACACCTTCCATACGAGCCTTCAACTGAAGTGCTACGAAATGCGAATAGAAGCGCGCGTGGGCGATCAGACTTCCTTGAAACCACAAACCTTCCTGCTTAGTCGGCTTCCACATATTACGTAACTCACCCTCCCAGGGCCCAGGATCTTTCTGCGTACCGGATCCGAAGCCCCAGACCGTGCCGATCTTGTCGGCGACGTCCTGTGATATCAGTTCCGCGGCCCAGCCCTCCATGGAATTGAACCCGGTGGCATAGATAACAACATCGGCCGGAATTTGGCGGTCGTCTTCGAGAATGACGCTGTTTTTGTCCAGCTTTTCAACTCCTGAGCCACTTGCTAATTTTATCTTGCCGTCGATGATCATCTGGGAAGTGCCGATATCAATGTAGTAGTTGTTGGTGCCGGTTAGATATTTGCCAAATAAGCCGGTGCCCCCGGGGCCAAAATCAAGTAAGAATCCAGCGTCTTCAAGTGCTTGGTAAAAGCCGGCATCAGCTTCACGGATCGCATCTACGCCCGGTTTCATAAAATCGGCAAATTTGGCAAAGGGAATAGAGGCATTCAGTAAATCCGCTTTTTCTGCAGTGATACCGCTTGCAACCGCTTCTTCTGAGTACAGTGGACGCAATACGTGCTTCATAAATGACTCGGACTTTACAATGTACGAGGGCGAACGCTGCACCATGGTCACGTCGACCCCATTTTTGGCAAGAGCTGCACAAATGTCGTGTGCCGAGGTGCTGGATCCAATCACGACGACGTTTTTACCCTCCATTCCTTCCGGGCCAGGATGTTCCGCCGAATGTTGTTGGATACCGTCAAACTCGTCTTGACCGGGGATGTTCGGCATATTCGGCCTACTGCCCGACAAGCCGGTGGCGAATACAAGATGGTTGGGTTGAAGCGTGATTTCTTCACCGTTGCGCTCAATCACGACCGTCCATTTCTGGCTATCATGATTGTAGCTGGCATGTTTGGCCTCGGCGCCCCCCCAGATGTTGAGCTCCATGAGCTTACTGTACGCCTCCAGCCAGTCGGCGTACTTGTCCTTGGGTGTAAATACTGGCCAGTTTTCAGGGAAATCAAGGTAAGGAAAGTGATTTTCCCAGACCGGATTGTGTAGGCACAGTGTTTTATAGCGTTTGCGCCAACTATCTCCCGGGCGTTCATCTTTTTCGACAATAAGTGTTGGGACATTAAGTTGACGTAGGCGGGCACCCAAAGAGAGGCCATTTTGTCCGGCACCGATAATCAACACGTAAGGCTGTTTAGTCACGCCAAGTTCGGACAGCTCAACCTCACGTTTTTCAGCCCAGCTTATTTCATCTTGGTGCTCGCCATGATTGGCGCCGATCGGACGTGAGAATTCATGACCTTTCAGGTCTTGCATGGTCGTCAGCAACGTCCATATCAGACCGTTCTTGAGTCGAATATAACCAGTACCGTATCCTACCGCCGTATCGAACCGGATGAAGCCCTCGGTGATATTATCGGTACGCTTGGCGAGGCCTTCTTGGTCGGTTGCCCAGCCGGTTGGGCGTACGACAACGAGCCGTTCAGCTATCATGAGGCGAATTTCTTCCTTGCTCTCAAGGGTCTTGATATTCCAAGTAAAAGAGAGCAGGTCACGCCAGTAGCATTCATCAGCGAACAACTTGAGTGCGTCGTCTATATTGTTATTGGTCAATGCCTGGTCAAGTTCCGAAAGTACGTTTCGTATTTGTGTACTTGCTTTCGTTTGATCCAACATGAATTCATCCTCTGTCATTTAGCCTTGTAATCAAAGTTTGGCGCTTGGGCTTTCACGGTGTGATATCACCTTGCCATGGCTTGCCTAACGGCACTGGCGACCTGATCCATGGCTTGGACAGCCGCGTCCACTGCCCTGGTCAGGGTAAAGAATGCGTGCGTCATGCCTAGATATTCGGTTAGCACAACGTGAGTTCCCGCCTCGGTAAGACGCTGCGCGTATGCCAGCCCTTCGTCTCTCAACGGATCGTACTTTGCAACGATCATCATTGCTGGGGGCAGGTTGCTTAAGTCCTCGGCGAGTAACGGTGCGGCACGATAATCATCTGTAATCTCAGTGTTAACAAAATAGTGCCCCCTGAAGTACTCCATTGAGCGCTTGGTGAGTAGATAACCTTCACCGTGTTGTTCATATGAAGAAAATCCAGCTGGATTAGGAGCCGTTGTCGGATAAATCAAAACCTGCAATTTGATGGCTGGGCCATCGTTGTCTCTGGCCAGTAATGCGCATACGGCTGCCAAGTTGCCTCCAGCGCTCTCGCCGATGACGGCGATTTTGTCAGGATCACCGTTCATATCGGACGCATTCTCCGCTACCCATTTCAGGGTAGCGTAACTGTCCTCGACCGCTGTTGGGAATTTATGCTCAGGCGCCAATCGGTAGCCAACCGCAACCACTATGCAGCCGGTTTTCTCGGCCAAGTTGCTGGTAACTCCTTCAAAAGTATCGATGCCCCCCAGTACAAAGCCACCGCCATGAAAGTAGAGCAGAACCGGTTTAACACCGTCAGTACGTGGACTATATATCCTTAGCGGTATGGTGCCGTTAGGCACTTCTATCTTAACGTCGCGAGTTTCTACATCCGCAGCCGGAGCCTGTAGTTGTGCTTGGATCTGGTTGAGGGCTGCGCGGGCATCTCCAGGAGTAAGGTCGGAAAAATCCGGAGCGTTATCCTCTTGCGCCGCTTTAAGTAATGCCGCGATTTGTAAATCCAACATTATTATTTTCTCCATACTGTGTAATTGACCGGTGTTTTAGAGCCTTGTCACTCAAGCGGGGTATGCTTGTGCCGTTATGAATAACCCGGGTTTATTAAACGATGAGGGCCTAGTTCGGCGAAGCTGGTGGCCTACAGCACGTGAATCGATTTTTCAGGTGGCTCATCTATTACAGTCCTGTAATTTGGAGATCTTTGAGGCGAACATGAGGCTTTTCCTGTTTTTCCAGCATGGGGCTATTAACTAGTGTTAGCTTTACTCCCGCACCATGATGAAATCGAAGTTCGCTTGCCATTTCGTCTCTCCAGATTCAATCAGGGTATAGTCGAGAATGAGAGATTCCTTGACACCAAACACCGTATCGGAAGCGAGGTAATCGTCCCCGGCAACGAAGGTGTGCGTGACAATACGTTGGTAGTCAGGATGGCGCAGCATGAAGTGCATATGTGCGGGGCGCCATGGATGTCGGCCCAAGGCTTTCAGCAGCTCGCCTACCGGGCCGTCATTCGGTATGGGGTACGAGACGGGCTTGATTCCGGTGAACCAATACTTTCCGTCCTTGCCGGTAACGAAGACACCACGATTGTTCCATTGCGGCTGGCTACCCGGCTGTTGGACGTCGTAGAAGCCTTCGTCGTTGTCGGACCAGACATCGATTCGTGCTCCCTCAATGGGATTTCCGTCCAGGTCCAGCACTCGTCCCTCGTATCGGCAGGATTCTCCTTTGCCATCCAGCGAGATATTGGCACCCATATCTAGGATGGGCGCTCCTTCCACATGGAAAGGGCCGAATACGGTGTTTTCCGTTGCGCCGGCTGGCCGGCGGTGCTGGATGGCATCCACCAGCATGGAAGCTCCTAGCGTGTCGGATAGAAGGATGAATTCCTGACGCTCTTTGGAGCACAGCTGTCCTGTGCGGGTAAGGAAGTCTATAGCCGTTTCCCATTCTGACTGGGTCAACTCCACATCTTTAATGAAGTCATGCAAATGCTCGATCAAAGAGGTCATTACCTGCTTCACTCTTGGGCTGACGTCGTCATCCATACGAGCGTTGACGGCGGCGCTGGAGTTGGCTTCGGTAAAGTAGTTATTAGTCATGAGTTCTCTCGACGCTTCGGGCTGGATCAGTGCGACAGGATAGTGGTCATTACCCGGGTCAGTTCATTGGCCGGGTTATCTACGAGTGCTGTGCTGCGCCAGGCCACGTGGTGATCGGGGCGCACTAACAGGCAGCCGGTATCCGGAATCTCACGGATGCGGGCCCAGTCACCGGTATGATCTGCATAGTCTTGATAAGGGCCGATAACATGCACGCGCAGCGGCAAGCCAAGCTCCCGACTTACGGCTTCGGCAGCAAGACCCCAAGCCTCGCCGCCAGGAGCGGTAAGTAATGTAAATTCTCCGTGGCCACAGAGATCAAGGCTTGATACTGCCTCGCCGCTTTCGCGGTGATAAACCCAGGCATGGGGCAGGCGAGCGCCGGGCCAAGTGGTGGGTTGGTAGTACAGTTCAGGGTCTTTCTCGAAGTCAGGCTCCCACTGCCCGTCGGTCAGAATGGCGCTGGAATGGTATCGCTGATTCATCTCCACGCCATGGGCATCAAATTCATACTTCTTGGCTGCGATGGCCTGACGAATGGCTTCTCGCTGCTGCTCGGCGGCTTCGGTAGTCTGTCCGCGCGCTTCCATGCTCTGCTGTATACGTTCCGAGTCGACGCCCTCGTGCATACCGAGTGCATCGAAGATCGGCTTGGTCTCTGCAATCGATTGGTTGGCGCGGGTGACGATCTGCTTGGCAATCGGGGCTCGCTCGGTGTCGTAGCTTTCCAGTAGGGCTTCGCCCGCCTGGCCCTTGATGACCATGGCAAGCTTCCAGGCTAGATTGAATCCATCCTGAATGGATGTGTTGGAACCGAGGCCGTTGGAAGGTGGATGCCGATGAATGGCGTCTCCCATGCAAAACACGCGTCCGTTTGAAACCTGGGTGGCGTAATAGTTGTTCACCGTCCAGGTGCTAGCGCTGAGCAGTTCGATTTCCAGCTCGGGATCGCCGATCAGCTGACGTGCCACCGAGGTGGCCATGGCCTCATCAACTTCCGGGGCTGGCTCGTTGATGTCATAGCCCCAGACGATCAGCCACTCATTCCAGGGGCGTACCATGCGCACCAACCCCATGCCGATGCCGCCCACGTCGGCACCGGGCTGCAGTACCCAGTAGAGCACGGAGGGGCGATGAGCAACGTAGCGCGAAAGGTCGGCCTTGAAGTGGATGTTCATCGACCCGCCCACACCCATTTTGCCCTCGAAAGGTAAGCCAATATGGTCAGCTACCAGTGAGTTTCCGCCATCGGCTCCGACCAGATACTTGGAGCGAATGGTTAAGGTCTCGCCACTCAGGCGGTCGCGGCAGGTAGTCGTCACCCCACTATCATCCTGCTCGTGGCTGAGATATTCGGTGGACATCCTGGCCTGGGTACCGCGTTGACAGGCCGTCTTGAACAGCAGCGGCTCCATGAAGGTCTGAGGCAGATCGTTCATCCTGGTAGGGCTGGAGAGCTTATGCTCGGCCTGGCTCAGAGGATGGTTGCCCCAGGCGGACATTCGACCGATTTCCTCGTCAGCAAGGCTGGTGCAGAAGACGTTTTCGCCCATGAGTTCCTGATGGGAGGCGAACATGTAGGCTTCGTCCTCCACGTCTTGGCCCAGGTCGCGAAGTACCTCCATGGTGCGCTGGTTGGTAATGTGGGCCCGAGGGGTGTTGGCCAGCCAGCGATAGCGATTGATAGCGATGTTGTCGATGCCGTAGCTGGAAAGCAAGGCGGCCGTGGCAGAACCGGCAGGGCCGGTGCCAATGATAAGCACGTCAGTAGTCAGAATGGTCATGTTGTTTTTTCCTCAAGCAAGGCTTTCAAGCGCTGGGTGAATCACCGCTCCAAGCGCGTTGCAGTAATGCCAGCACAGCATCACGCTCAATCGAACGGGGGTTCCAGTAAGGGTTCTTCACTGCAAGATCGGCGGCAGCGCTGAGATCGGACTCTTCAAGCCCCAGGCTCTTGAGCGATAGTGGAGCGCCGAGTGATTCGGCGAAGGCGTGAAGCCCTTCACCGAGATCTCCGCCGAACAGTTCAGTGATGGGCGCCAGGGCGTCACGTGCGGCACCTTGGTTGTAGGCCGCGGTATGCGGCAGCATGATGGCGTGGGTTTCGGCGTGGGGCAGATCAAAACTGCCGCCGAGGGTGTGGCAGAGCTTGTGGTGCAGCGCCATGCCTACAGTGCCTAGCACGGTGCCGCATAACCAGGACCCATATAGCGCCTGAGAGCGAGCCTCAACATCCTGCGGCGCCTGCCTGATGGTAGGTAGCGCTTCTTTCAGAGCGCGAATGCCCTCATAGGCCAGGATGGAAATGATGGGATTGCGATCCTTCGCATAGAGCCCTTCCACTGCGTGTGCCATGGCGTTTAGGCCACTGGTCACGCTCATGGCCACGGGAAGGCCAAGGGTCAGCTCAGCATCATAGATAACCACTTCCGGTAGCACCGATGCGTCCTTGACTGTTGTCTTTACGCCGTTTTCGGTCTGGCCAAGAATGGGCGTGACCTCGGAGCCTGCGTAAGTGGTCGGCACTACCACTTGTAGCGCATTGTTTCGATAGGCAATGGCCTTGCCCAGCCCGATGGTAGAGCCTCCCCCCAGGGCGACCACGCAATCTGCGCCAGCTTGCTGGTAGGCCTGCATGGCGCGCTCGGTAACTTCCACTGGGGTATGCATAGCGGCATCGCTGAACACGCCGGCGCCAAGTTTGCCGAGGGTGGCATTGAGGTGTTCGGCATCCTGCTTTTGAAATGGTGTAGAGAGCACTAAAGCCCGAGTACCGCCGAGATTGCGCACCTCAGCTGCGACCTGTTGTAAGTTGCCCGGACCGAAGACGACGCGCGCCGGGTTAATCGTATAGGTAAAGGGGGACATAGCAGCCTCCTAGATAAACGGTAACCCGAGCTTAGGCCTTCGATACCGTGCCTTTCCTGCACATTCCTGTCGTAGGGCTTATCTTTCTGTACGTTTCTGACTCGACATTGGTCTAGAGCATGCCAATTCGTGTGCTCTTTACTAGCAGTGGACAGAATCAAGGAGGTAGGCACCAAGCGCGCTGGTTCTGAAATAGCGAGCGTAGGTGGGTCACCAGGAGGGAGGCGCTGGTGACTCAGAAATATAGGCGGTGCAAGGAGATATAGGTATTAGAGGCTGCGACGATAAGCCCCAGGCGTGATACCGGTATAGCGACGAAAATGCCGCGTCAAATGTTCCTGATTACAAAAGCCGCACTGCTCGGCGATATCGGTCAAAGACAATTTCTGCTGCTTAAGGAGGGCGCAGGAGCGCTCGCAGCGCCTCTTAAGCACATACTGATAGGGAGGGGCGCCGGTCGCTAGCCGAAACTGACGACTGAAGCGGGTCACACTGAGACCACACAGTGTCGCCAACTGGGTCAATTCCAAGGGTTGATCGAGGTTGTCCTCAATATATTCGAATACGCGTGCAAGACGATGCTTGTCTAATCCCTGGCGAGAACGTTCGGTTGCAGGCGAGAGCATTTCGCCGGCTTGCAGTGCCGCCAGTCGAGCGGCAATGGCTCGCGAAAGGTGACCAGCCAGAAGCCCTGTACTACGCGGATCATCCCTGAGGGATGCTGTCACCGTCATGCAGAGCTGCGCGAGAGTCGGGTCTGGCTGTCCTAGTCGAGGCTTTAGACCACGATGTACTGAGAATCCCGGTGCCATGTCTGCCATCACTTCTTCGACTACGCTGGCCCGTAGGTAAAGGTGAATACTCTCCAGTGGCTTGGCGAGATGAACGCCAAAGGTTGAGCCTGCGGGCAAAAAAAATACCCCTTCATCACCCACCAGCCCATGCCTATCCTTGCCATCGATACACCAGTCCATCGCAATGGGCCCACTGCGACTTAATACAATTAGGTGGTGCGGTACCGCCGGGTAGCGGCTTTCAAAGGGGCTCTCCCGTTGCACAGAGGCATACATCGGGTGCCAGCCATGGGCGTCGCTGGATAGATGGATTAAATTTTCTGGGCGGTTAAGCAGCCCGTGGGTCTGCTCATAGGTAAACGCGCTGCTAGCCATGGAAAGTGTATTCTTATAATGGGCTCCCTCACACTATAGACGATGTCTGCATGCCTATCACTGTGAATCACCCCGGGTATTCTAGACGCCTTCAGGCTCTGGAAATAACGCCGTTGTAATCGGATAGTGTGAGTTAAAGGGAACCTTACCTTTCACCGACTTGGTAGACGTCTACGAAAGGCTGGCCGAGAAGTTAAATGGCCTACCCGAGGCGCAGGAAAACTTATTTCTCACCCAGCTTGCGCTGTCGCTAGCCCACAGAATTCCTGATGTGAATAAGATAAACGCTGCCATTGAAAATGCCCGGCAGGGTGTGGTGTCGGCTACCTCATCATAAAAAACCTATTCATTAGGAAAACGTATCGACTGCCCCCAGACTTTCGTCCTTCGCCTGATGAACTGTGGTTCTGGAGGTTCGAGACTACGTCTGGCTATGCGTGCTTAGTGTCAATAAATATTGGTAGCTATCACTGTGATTTACATAGTGTTTAAATATATAGTAACTGTCTATATAAGAATGAATAAGTCGTAATGGTAGAGCATACGTTCGCGGTCAAAAGTGACGATATAAGCACTGGTAAGCAAATAGCGCGCTTTGGCCACCCCTATCGCGATATATGCCAATGGGCTGCCCAGCATGATCTCAGTGGTGCTCT
>TARA_R110001599_G_scaffold9507_2_pt1 | contig 10989 bp, 21 predicted proteins | sample TARA_R110001599 | Tara Oceans TARA_R110001599 (sample SAMEA4398360) | marine metagenome | biome: Polar Biome; feature: [MES] marine water layer (ENVO:01000295) within the mesopelagic zone...; material: water (ENVO:00002006), including particulate matter (ENVO:01000060) such as...... | reverse complement strand
GATTTGTAATCGGAAGCGCCTTGGTTCAAATCCAAGAGGCGGCTCCATTTCAACAAAGAATGAAAAAAGAAACTGAAATCGGAACTCCATTTACCATTAATGCCACCAAAGTAATGCTTTGTGGTAGTGGAGAATTAGGCAAAGAAGTAGCGATAGAGTTTCAAAGGCTTGGGGTAGAGGTTATCGCAGTAGACTCTTACGCAAACGCGCCAGCAATGCAAGTAGCAGACAGAAGCTGCGTTTTATCAATGCTTGATGCAGATGCACTACGAAAGGTTATTGAAGAAGAAAAGCCTAATTACATTGTCCCAGAAGTAGAAGCTATAGCAACAGAGGTTTTTATTGAAGCAGAAAATAGTGGCACTATAGTCATACCAAGCGCTAAAGCAGTAAATCTTACGATGAACCGAGAAGGCATCAGAAAACTAGCCGCAGAAACTCTTGGCTTAAATACTTCCAAATATAAGTTTGCGGGCGATAAACAAGAATTTATAAACGCTGTAAACGAAATAGGTATGCCGTGCATAGTTAAGCCAATCATGTCGTCTAGCGGTAAAGGCCAAAGCACAATTAAAAGCGCCTCAGACGTTGATTCTGCATGGGAATACGCTCAGTCTGGAGGCAGAGCAGGCGCAGGAAAAGTTATTGTAGAAGAAATGATTGATTTTGATTATGAAATAACCTTACTTACAATTAAGCATATCGACGGAACAAGTTTTTGTCAACCAATTGGGCATCGACAGGTTGACGGCGATTATGTTGAATCATGGCAACCGCACCCAATGACCGCTGAAGCTCTTGAAAAATCTGAAAAAATTGCCGAAACAATTACTGGCGCATTAGGAGGCAAAGGAGTCTTCGGCGTGGAGCTATTTATAAAGGATAATGAAGTTTGGTTTTCAGAAGTTTCCCCACGACCACATGATACGGGCTTAGTAACTTTAATTTCTCAAGATTTATCTGAGTTTGCGTTGCACGTAAGAGCAATTTTAAACCTACCAATTCCAAATATAGTACAACACGGTGCGTCCGCATCGTACGTTGTTAAAATTGAAGGTAAGAGCGAGAATGTTACTTTTATAAATCTTTACCAAACATTACGTCAGGATGATACGCAAATAAAATTATTCGGCAAGCCTGGGGTTAACGGAAAACGCAGAATGGGCGTTGCTATTGCTCGCGCAGACGATATTGAAAGTGCTCGCGAAAAAGCCAAGCAATCTGCAGCATCAATCAAATACAAACTATATGCTTAACGCGCCGCCAATTTAATTATGTACAGTTATAAAATAATTAATCAATCAGAATTGCCAACGTGGAGAAAAAAAATAACGCTTCAAGGTAAAAAAATTTGCGCGACCAACGGATGCTTTGATTTGTTGCACGCGGGGCATATCAAATATCTCTACGAAAGCTCTAAATATGCAGACGTTTTAATTATTGGATGCAACGGAGACGAATCCGTTAGGTCTCTTAAAGGAAAAAAAAGGCCAATTCAAAAAGAAAAAGACAGGGCAATTATATTAAGCGCGCTTGAATGCGTTAGCTTTGTTTCTATTTTTAAAGAAAAAGAAGCTACAAATTTCCTAAAAGCAGTTAAACCAGATTTTTATATCAAAGGGGGAGATTATACCTTAGATTCAATAAATAAAGACGAAAAAGAAGCTGTAACTAAAAACGGAGGCACGATAATTTTCGCCCCCATGTCAGAAGGCAAATCGTCTTCATTTATTATTAGTAAAATTAATAATGTTTAAAAAATTCTGGTTGATTTGGTGCAGAACGGTTGATCACCGCATAGGAAAAACGGACAAGGATCAGCCCGATATACCAATATTGTCGTTAAAAGACGCACAAATAAGTTTATTTTTTAGAACTTTTATTATTTTAATTAATTTGATTACTTGCTTTTTTATTGTTGCAAATGTTATTCATAAGTGGTAAAATATGCCGATGTGGTGGAATTGGTAGACACGACAGACTTAAAATCTGTTTCTCATTAGAGAGTGTCGGTTCGACTCCGACCATCGGTACCAATTTTAATATTGACAATGTACGCAATAGCAAATATAATCTTAGCAGAGATAGATTGGTCTTATATTGTTGGGCCAATAGTCGTGTATATCTATATAGAGCTTAAGAGCGGTGGAACTGGCGGCTTCGGCGGTTCTGATGACGGTTTCGGTTAATATGAATTTATGGGGGCGTTCTGGTTTCGACATTATGTTGGAAGATGAAGCGCAAGTAGTAGTGGAAACCTACTTTAAAAATTCCAAAAAAGCTATAACTGCCAAAAATAACGTAGTTAAAATGGCAAAGGGCTTGGTGGCCAGAATGACCAAGGGTTTTACCGCTCCTAGAGCGGTCAAGACTTCAGGGTCAAACAGGGTTACCGCCTTTGCATTAGCGGCCTAACTCGCCGTGAGTCTGTTACGCTAATGTGCGTAGGCATAGCAGGCTTAATTTACGCACTGTGAAATGCGCTTGTGTGTTGGTTTGAAAGCGAATAAATTAAAACCAAATATAGAGCTTGAGTTCGTTTATTTAGTAAAGTTCTAGAAAATAAAATAGACTAAGCTTGTAGAAGTTTTATTATAAAATAGTAATGGACGCGGGTTCAACTCCCGCCGCCTCCACCATTTAAAAATGTACGAGTATAAAGCAAAATTAGTAAGAGTAGTAGACGGAGATACTGTAGACGTAATGATTGATTGCGGTTTCTCAATCTTCAAGAAGGAGCGCGTTCGCCTATACGGCATAAACGCCCCAGAAAGCCGCACAAGAGACAAAGAAGAAAAGAAGAGGGGTCTTGCAGCCACAGCCCGATTAAAGGAATTAATCAAAGAAGGCAAAAACGAATTCGTCTTAGAAACAAGGATAGACAAAAAGGGAAAATACGGCAGATTGCTTGGAACACTCCGTAACGGCAACATAGATAGACAAAGAAGCTATAACGAAATACTACTAGACGAAGGACATGCCGTAGAATACTATGGAGGTAGGAAATGACCTTAGAAAAAAGAATTTTTAGCTATTTTGTCTTGATGCTCTTTTTTGTGTTTTTAACTGGATGTTCGACCACAAAATGGGAATGGCTTCCGAAAAATAAAGCTTCATACGAAATAAAAAGCGGAGACTGGGAAGAAGAACCGCAGGCAATTGATGTTATTAGGATTAGTTTTTAAATTATGACGGCCAGTATATCAGAATTCGAAAGAAGCAAACCCACGGAAACTCTTAAGCAAATAAACTTGCTTATCAAAATGCAAAAAGACAACGATAAAAGAATACATGGTGACGGAGGCGCGAGCGCAAATGGTAAATGGCTTGTTTTTAAAGAGGAACTAAAGAAACTAAAAGTCTTGTTTTTAAGCGGAAAATGAAAAAACTATTTTTAATTTTACTATTAAGTATCAGCACTACATTCGCGGAAGGAGTATTTGATCCAGACGTAGAGATTGAAATAAACGGATTGGTTTGTCCTAGTTGCGCGAGAGGAGCTAAAAAAATATTTCAAAAACATTTTTATGTTAAAGGGTTAAAAATGGACACAAAAAAAGGCGTTCTTTCTCTTGAATACTGGAATATAGAAATCCATCCTTCTAAAATTAAAAAAATGGTCAAAGATTCAGGCTACGAGGTAGCGTCTATAAAATGGCTAAAGAAAAAACAACCAAATAGATACAACAAACCTTAAAATGGAAAAACCAAATATAATCGCCTACATGAAGCCATCCTGCGGCTGGAGCAATGGCGTCCGCTCTATAATGAGGAAATATGATTTGTCATTCGAAGATCGCGACATTATTAACGATCCCTCACAGCACCAAGAAATGATTCAGAAAACCAACCAAATGCTACAGCCTTGCGTAGAGGTTGACGGAAAAATGCTCGTTGACGTAAGCGGAGAAGAAGTAGAAGCTTTTCTACTTGCCAACAGTATAGTTAGATCCACTGACCAACAAGCAGACATGCCAACAGACCAAGCTTGTGGGCAGGAAGCAGACGATTGGAAAGAACTCGACTTACGCTAAATGTATAACCTGGAATCAGTTAAAGTATTAGGCCGAATGCCAAGAAAATTATGGCAATGCCAGAATCCCTCTTGTGCCAAGGCCGTACCTAACCCGTTTCGATGGGTTGACGGCGCAAAAACGACATTCGCTTGTGCGTACTGCAAAGGCGATACAGTAGAAATCATAGAGCAATAACAAATGGAACTAAAACACGATATAGCAGCAATCACAAACAGCTATATATCCCAATTGCACTATGTTGTTTCTCGTCTAGTAAGCACGAAAGAAAAAAATTTCCCAGAAGAATGGGCAGAGCTTACAGAGATAACATCTAAGTTTGAAAAAAGAATTAAACATGAATACAAAAGAGCTAAATAAAACTTACACAACATTTAGACAAATTCACGGCTTCGGAGGCACAGTCGAATCATACCTAACAGAAGAAATTTTTCGCGCAAAGACAAAACAAAATCAAAACGTAAAAATATTAAAATTGTCAAACGGAGTCGGATTGTGCTTAGAGTTAAATGGCGACCTAATGGCCCTTCAATGCAATGAAGATTTTTTGCATAGTCAAATGGTCAAGCTCGGAGTTTCAAATCTGAACGGTAAAGCTCGAAATATAACCGTATTAGGCGGAGGGGACGGCGGCATTTTAAAACACTGCTTGAAGCTTAATCCTCGCTCAGTGAAGGTTCTAGAACTAGATCAAGATGTAGTTAGAATATGCCAAAAACACTTATCTCATATCTCGAGCGGGGCATTTAAGAACCCTAGAACAAAAATGATTTACGGAGACGCCTTTAAAACAATTAAAAAAATTAGAAAAAATTCTCAACATTTAATTTTTGTTGACATGGCAGACACGGCAGTAGAGAAAATCAATCAGGTTTTTGGGCCAAGATCGAATGAGTTACTCTCAAATATAAAAAAATGCCTAAAAGAAGAGGGAGTCGTGATTGCTCAAGCTAGTGCGTACCAAAAAGAGACTTTATCTACTTTTAAAAAACATTTTGAAAGAAGCTATGGATGGACTGATAGCTTTGAGCTACAACACGCGAACTCTTTTGTTTATGCAATTAAATAATGAGAGAGTTTATATTAGCCTAGACTTACAAAGTCCAATTTTGAATGCTAAAATGCCAAATAATGTATCTTGGCACACGCTCAACAAAAAAAATAGAGAAGACGATCCTGTTTTTTGGCGAGATTGCATAAATAAAGCATGGAAGTTTTTATCAACATTCAATGAACAAGTTCCTTGGAACGAAAACCTAGATATTAATAATATTTTTAAATTTATTAATAATGGAAACGACATTAATATGCTATTTGAAGAACACGATCTTATTGGTTGGGCTTGGCAAAACAAAAGCAATGTAGATTCCTTTAAGCTTGAAAAACACCAAATATACCAATCAAAATGGCTAATAGATAAAAAGTTCTTATTTAAAAAATCAAATAAAGGATTATCATTGGCATGGATACAAGAATTAAAAAAATATTATCAAAAAGAAAGTTTTACCCAAGGAGTTGCGTATATTGACAATTGGAACAAAGGAGTCTTAAAGGCTGTCTTACGAGCGGGATATAAAATTGATAATTGGACTTGATTTTCTTATAGCAGAAAGTATAATAATAATACAACTTATATTAAAAACAATATGACAATCGACGAAGCAAAACAGCTAGAAGTTAAAATCGCAAATAATATTTTAAACAATATTCCCTTCGCACAGGTAGTCCAGATCCTTTCCAATGAGGCTACTCGTCGATCAAAGGAAGCTGTAGATAACTCAAGCGAAGAGGAACTCACCAAGATGAAAGAGGACTTTGAGAAGGCGGAAGCCGAGCAAAGAGCGCAGCAAGAAGCCAATCAACCCCCTCCCACAGAGGAACAGGATAAAATTGATTTGCCAGACGGCGAATAATTTTCTTGCCAAACCCAATAATTTGCTGTAATATACTTGCGTGAGTATTACTTATGGTCTAGTCTGCATCAGCGAAGTTCTCAAGGACTTTGATAAATCCTTCGCGTTTAGAACAATGACGCGCAAGCGTTTTAATGATCTATCTAAACAAAAAAGTCGAGAACAATCATTAAGCGACTTGAGCGAGAGAATTTTACATAACGTAAAGCTCACTACGCAGATAATCAAGCATTGTTCATTTAATAAAATAAACCATTACAGGTTGAGCAGTAAGCTCTTTCCCCTTATAACTGATCCTACGCTTGAAATTCAAATTGACAACTTGCCTCGCATTGAAGAAATAAAAGTAGAATTAGTTAATGCTGGCCAAACAGCAAAAGACTTGGATATAAGTATATCAATTCACCCAGATCAGTTTAATGTTCTAGCCAGCGAAAAGCCAGAAGTAGCAGACAAAACGGCTCAAGAGTTGAATTTTCAGGCTTGGATTTTAGACGAAATGGGAATGCCTCAAAGCTACGACTGTCCAATCAATATACACCCAAGCGTAAGCACAAAAGACCCTACAGACGTTAATCTCAAAAAGATTGTTGATAGGTTCTGGCAAGCATTTCAAAAAACTAATGACGGAGTCAAAAAACGCCTTGTAATAGAAAACGAAGATAAAGGTTGTTGGAATTGCATGAATCTTTTTAAATATTTTCATATTTATACTAGGGAAACATACAGTCATTCGTTTCCGCTAACATATGACAATCTCCACAATAAGTGCAACCCAAGCCAAATAAACGGACAAGAAGTTACGGAAGAACAAAATGTTCAAGCATTTTACCACACATGGGCAACGACTCCCGTGTTTCATTGGAGTATCGGTAAATCAGATAAGCCTAGCGAAAAAAGAAGCCACGCAGATTACCTAGACGGAGAAATACCAGAGTTTAACAATACAGATGGTATTCCATTTTCCATTAAGTGGGAATGCGAGGTAAAAGCAAAGGACAAAGCAATTTTAAAAATTTTAAATAAAGAGCCTATGGTTCGCGCCGCTTGGAAGACAGAAAAGATAACTGTGCAAAAAAAAGAACCTAATAAAGGCGAGAAGAAGGCTAAAGAAACACAAATTATGGAGGAAAAGCCGAAGTCGCCCGAAGTTGTCAAGGAGAAAAAGACGCCCCAAGGACAATACAATCAAATCTACGGAAGATTTTAAATGCTTGACAGAGCAAACGATTTGTGATACTATATTATTCGTATGCGTAATGAACTACCTACTCTATATAAAAAAGACACTACTGGAAAAATTCGCCAATGGACAGTCATTGCCGAAGAGAATAAGTTTTGGAGTCAGCAAGGCGTGATTGATGGAAAGATTGTGATTAATAAGCCTACGGTGACTTCTCCAAAAAATGTCGGCAGGAGCAACGAGACTACCGCCGAAGAACAAGCTGTCGCCGAAGCCAAAGCAAAATGGGAGAAGAAAAAAGGCGGCGAATACTTTGAATCAGTAAAAGCGGCAAACGGCGAAAAAAGATTCTTTAAGCCGATGCTTGCAGATAAATTCGATGACCGCGAAAAAGACCTTGAATACCCAGTTATTACGCAACCCAAGTTGGATGGGATTCGTTGCATTGTGCAAAAAACAGACAACGTAATCGAAGCATTTACCCGAAACGGTAAGCAAATTGATTCGATTGCTCATGTTTTAGAATCCCTTGAAGATTTTTTCGAGAAGAATCCATACGCTATCCTCGATGGCGAGCTATACAACCACGACTTACGAGATAACTTTAATAAAATAACCAGCTTGGTTCGCAAGCAAACGCCTGTTCGCGGCAAAAGCGATACAAACGCTTCTTTTGAGAAAAAACAACAAGAGTTTACAGAGCGATGCAAAGAAGCTAAAGGCATTATTGAATACTGGATTTACGATGCGCCAGTTGTAGCGTCAATTAGCGGAACTACGGAACTTGTCAAAGACATGGTTTCAGTTGACGATAATGTTATCTTTAAACAAAACGACCCATTTGCGGATAGATTCAATGAAATCATCATGTGGTTTCACGATAAATATGACCACATTAAAGTTGTGCCAACATTTGAAGCGGAAGATAAAGAGCATCTTGACGATTACTATGGCAAATACTTGGACGATGGCTTTGAGGGTCAAATGGTAAGAGGAACGGAATCCCCATACGAAAACAAACGCTCAAAGAACCTTCTTAAACGCAAAGAGTTCATGGATGAAGAATTTGAAGTTACCAACATAGAAGAAGGAGCGGGAAACAGAACTGGAACCGCAAAACATCTTGTGTGCAAAAATAAAGACGGAAGCGTATTCCATTCCAACATCAAAGGAACATTTGAATACTTGGAAGAAATATTAAAAAATAAAAAAAATTATATTGGCAAATTAGCCACGATTAAATTTTTCCAATATACTCCTGACGGAGTACCGCGCTTTCCATACGCAATCGGATTTAGAGATTATGAGTAAACGCAGAAAACAGAAAAAAGTTTCCTTTGAGGAATTAAGAAAAAAACTTATCGAAAAAATAACATCAACTGATAATGAGGTTTTGGTTTGTCGTTGTTATGAAATCGCGTTTGGAGAATTAATCAGCCATAAATCTTGGGATGACGAAAACAGATCCAATAAAGAAGTAATAAGACTCATAACATAATCAGTAAATGATTAAAAAATCAATAATCTCCTGTGTGTGCGACGTTATCGTTAACGGAAATGAATACGAAGCACTAACCGAAGTAGATAAAATGTTAAAAAAAGAATACACTTTATCGGAGAAAGTTACATTAGTAATAACGGACTCACAAACAACTTTCGCGGAAGGATGCGGAATAAACTACAAAATTAAATAAAATGGGAATGTTCGATGATATCATAGTGCCAAAATCCTACTTGAGAGGATTATTGGATAAAAAACAAGAAAAACTCTTAAAAGGAAACCACACTTTTCAAACCAAGAGCCTAGACAATACCTTGTCTCGATACAAGGTATACGCACAAAGACTTTACAAACTTGAAAGGTCTGTGGATATGGGCGGCAACATAGAGACATGGAGAAAACTAGATAATACCGTAGTGGTAGTTTTCTACGATACAATTAAAGATAAAAAAGAAAACGAGTGGGGGTTTGAATTTGGTTTTACATTTAACAAAGGCAAGCTAGACAAGAAAGAACTTATTAATTGTAAGATCGAAACAACGAAAGCAAAAAAAGACTTCATCGACAAAATGTGGGACACAGAGCAAGAAATGTTCGACGAATACAGAAATCGTTTTAAATATCGCTTTTTTGCCAAACTCGAAAGCATTTTCCTAAAGTTAACGAATTGGGCTAAAAACAAACACGCAATCCCCTTTAGATTAAGGAGAATAGCATACGAAAAATCTGGCAGACTTAAATTTGATCCAAAGTCCCTAGAAGTTTACAAAGACCTTTAAGTGTAAATATAATGGATAAATATGCAGTCCGAACAGCCAATAATAAATTTAAAAAAAGATATTGAAGATAGATACGAACATTTAGTAAATAATATTACAGAAAGAACTGTTTTTGTTAGCGAAAAAGATATTGAAATATTTAAAGACATTTTAAAAAGAAATTGCGCAGGATGGTATGGGCCAAGTCCCGAAATGCGCTCAATATTTAGTTTAGTAAAACAAGTAATAAAAACAAATGAAAGCGATCTTTAAATTTAGTTTACCAGAAGAAGAACTCGAATACAAAGACGCAGCCCAAGGGGCGCGTTGGCACAACTTGGTTTGCGACCTCGACGAATACCTTCGCCAATCCATTAAACATAACGATAAAAATGAATATGAACCAATAAGAGATTGGCTTAATAGCAAATTAGCCGATAGAAATTTAAGCCTTTACGACCAATGAACTATAAGTCCATATTTAAAATGCGACGAAATAAACTTGACATGGCGGCAGATTGATGGTAAGCTACTTGCTCTCTGTGAGAAACGTAATGAGAAAGCAAATAAAACTACAGCAAGAACAAATAATACCATTCATAAACCTAGTGAATGAAGTGTGCGAAGTTGGATTTTTATCAGAACATTCGCAAGTTGGCCATTGGTTAGCGGAACCAAGAGAATTTTTGGACAATAAAAGCCCTATGGATTTAATAAACAATCAAGAAGATTTATCCAAACTTTGGCATTTATTAAGATTTATCGAAACTGGCGAAGCAGATGCTTGGGAGCCATTAGAATACAGAAACGCCCAAGATAGAATAAGGTGCGGGGATGCTCCCTCTACATACAAATGAAACAATCGTACCAAACAGAGTTTGAAAAACTCTCATGGAAGGAAATCTGCATGAGGGTGCTTCGTTGCTTTGGTGAAGCCAACAACGACTGGCATCATAAAGATTGGCATGAATACGGTATTGATAGAAAGCACGGCAAGATTATAGTTGAACAATATGAACAATGGATGGACGATAACGGAATTAAAACAGCAAACCTCAAAAAAAATAGCTCAAATATGAACATCAAAGAGTCAAATATTAATCAAAAAACTTCAAATATGAACGCCAAAGAGTCAAATATAAACCAAGAACCCTCAAAGGATAAAAAAAATAAAATTTTATAAATGAACGACACAAACTTAATCACACAAAAAAATAAATACGATAAGACTGGAGAATGTATCCAGACAGGACTCGGAGCAGAACAGCTTTTCGATCAGATAGCTGAACTAAAAAGTTTAGAGATTAAAAACGCTAAACGTAGAGATAATATGCAAAAGCATATTGACAAATACGTTACTGATGAAACGGGAACTTGGTCAGTTGATATTAAAGCTAGGAAAAAGACCAGTAGAAGTAATTCTCAAGCCCAAGACGATTGGACATGGATTGAGTTTCAAAACGTAAGAGGCAACGCTGGTTGGCTTTATGGAGAAGCAGATCGTATCGCATTTGAAACACAAGACAACTTTGTTATAGTTGACAGAAACTCTTTAATAGATTATGTTGAAAATGTGGTTGACATGGGTAAGTCAGTTAAA
>TARA_R110001599_G_scaffold63704_3_pt1 | contig 10993 bp, 10 predicted proteins | sample TARA_R110001599 | Tara Oceans TARA_R110001599 (sample SAMEA4398360) | marine metagenome | biome: Polar Biome; feature: [MES] marine water layer (ENVO:01000295) within the mesopelagic zone...; material: water (ENVO:00002006), including particulate matter (ENVO:01000060) such as...... | reverse complement strand
CGCGCTGCCAGTACCGGTCCAGAAACAGTTCCGGCTGCAGCCCCTGCACGGAGCGCTAGTCCTCGCGGATGGCGCGCGCCTGCGCCGCCGCGTTACCGGTGTACCCGGCGGGTGTCAGTGCCAGCAGGGACTCCTTGGCTGCTGCAGGAATCTCCAGAGCTGTAATGAATGTTTGCAGGGTCTCCCGGCTCATGTCCTGGCCGCGCGTCAGCTCCTTGAGTTTTTCGTAGGGCTTCTCGATACCGTAGCGGCGCATCACCGTCTGAATGGGCTCCGCGAGGACTTCCCAGCTCTGCTCCAGATCCTCCGCCAGGCGCGCCTCGTTCAACTGCAGCTTGCCGATACCCTTGAGGCTCGCTTCGTAGGCAATCAGGCTATAACCAAAGCCCACCCCCATGTTGCGCAGCACGGTGGAGTCGGTGAGGTCGCGCTGCCAGCGACTGATGGGGAGTTTGCTGGCCAGATGCTGGAACACCGCGTTGGCGAGCCCCAGGTTGCCTTCGGAGTTTTCAAAATCAATCGGATTGACCTTGTGCGGCATGGTGGACGAGCCCACCTCGCCGGCCACCGTGCGCTGGCGGAAGTAGCCGAGGGAAATGTAGCCCCACAGATCCCGATCCAGGTCGATCAGAACCGTATTGAAACGCGCCATGGCGTCGAACAGCTCTGCCATGTAGTCGTGTGGCTCAATCTGGGTGGTATAGGCATTCCAGCCCAGCCCCAGACCGGTAACGAACGCCTCCGCATTGGCCTGCCAGTCCACCTCGGGGTAGGCGCTCAGGTGGGCGTTGTAGTTGCCCACTGCACCGTTGATCTTGCCCAGGTAACCTGCTGCCTCCAGTTGTGCGAGCTGGCGCCGCAGGCGCGCGACGACATTGGCGATTTCCTTGCCCATGGTGGTAGGGCTCGCGGTCTGACCGTGGGTGCGGGAGAGCATCGGGGTATCCGCATGGGCAACTGCCAGTTCACTCAAGGCCACCAGCAGTCGCTGCATGGTCGGCAGCAATACATCCTGCATGCCATCGCGCAGCATCAACGCGTGGGAGAGGTTGTTGATGTCTTCGGAGGTGCAGGCAAAGTGCACGAATTCAGCAATGCGCTCCAACTCCGCGTTGCCGGCAAAGCGCTCCTTGATGAAATACTCTACCGCCTTGACGTCGTGGTTGGTGGTAGCCTCGATGGCCTTGATGCGCTGTGCATCTGCTTCGCTGAAGTCACGGGCGATGGTGTCCAGCGCGGCGCTGGCCTGCTCTGACAGCGCGGGTACCTCGGTTACAGCGGCAAGTTGTGCCAGCTGCTGCAGCCAGCGCACTTCCACCAGCACGCGCCGTTTGATCAGGCCGAATTCGCTGAACACGCTGCGCAGGGTTGCGGTGCGTGTACCGTAGCGGCCATCGATGGGCGATACGGCGGTGAGGGCGGTGAGTTCCATGCTTTACTCCGGAGAATCGGTCGGGTGGTGCGCCACGCCCAGCTGGCGTGACAGTTCATGGGCGCGCCGCCCGATACTGCGCCGCTGCAGCAACAGCTTCCAGCGCCGGCCACCGAGTTGGCGCCACAAGTGGGTGGAGCGTATGCCCGCCAGTAACAGGGCGCGGATGGTGTCGGCATTCTGGCGGTTCTGCAGGTGTTGCGCGTTGCCGTTTACCTTGATGCGAAACTTCAGCGTGCTCAGCGTGTCCTGGTACACACCGGACACACTGTGGCAAATATCGTTCACGTTGCCGGCGAAGTGCTCGGCGCGAAAGCTGGTGTGCTGCAGTCGGGAGTGCACGACCCGCATCATGGCGGGGTCCGCAGCGAACTTGCGTTCCAGGTACAGCAGGTTGAATACATAGCGCACCATGTCGCGCAATTCCTGTGGCTGTTGGTTGTGCAGCACCATGGCCAGCGTATCCAGGCCCAGTTTGACACCACCCAGGCCACCGTAGATGTCATCCACTGCTTCGCTGTCGAACACAAACAGGCTGTTGAGCGAGGCCTGCAGGAATTCCGGTGGGCAGCTCCCCGTGCGTGATACCTGATCCACCAGGCGCGCGGCCTGGGCAACACCGGCGAGGGCGATGGTCTGCTGGTCCAGTAGCGGCACCAGGTGTGCATCAGGTTCAGTCGGTGCGTTCAATGACACCCCCTCCCAGACAGCGTTCGCCGTCATAGAGCACCACGGACTGGCCGGGGGTAACGGCTCGCTGTGGCGCGTCAAACTCGACCCGGAAGCCGGCGGCGGCGGGGCTGACACGGCAGGCCTGGTCGGCCTGGCGGTAGCGCACCTTGGCGGTACAGTGCAGGGGAAATTCCGGCGCTTCGCCGGTAATCCAGAAAATGGCGCCAGCCTGCAGGCTGTTGCTGAACAGGGCGGGGTGGTTGTTGCCTTGTGCCACGCGCAGAATGTTGTGCTCGAGGTCCTTGCCGACAACGTACCAGGGCGCATCGCCATGGTCGGCGAGGCCGCCAATGCCCAGCCCCTGGCGCTGGCCTATGGTGTGATACATGAGGCCCTGATGCCGACCCAGCAACTCGTCGTCCAGGCTGTAGATGTCACCGGGCTGCGCGGGCAGGTATTGCTGCAGGAAATCCTTGAAACGGCGTTCGCCGATAAAACAGATGCCGGTGGAGTCTTTTTTGTCCGAGGTGACCAGTGCGTGGCGCGCCGCGATGGCCCGCACCTCGGGTTTGGCTATCTCACCGACGGGGAACAGCGTTTGTGCCAGCTCGCGGTGGCCCACGGCGTGCAGGAAATAGCTCTGGTCCTTGTTGTCATCCAGCCCCCGCAACAGCGTGGCTTTGCCCTGTGTTTCGCCTCGGCGCGCGTAGTGCCCGGTGGCAATGCAATCGGCTCCCAGCAGCAGGGCGTAGTCGAGGAAGGCGCGGAACTTGATTTCACGGTTACAGAGGATGTCGGGATTGGGTGTGCGCCCGGCCTGGTACTCGGCGAGGAAGTGCTCAAACACGTTGTCCCAGTACTCGGCGGCAAAGTTGGCGCCGTGCAGGCGAATGTCCAGCGCATCGGCCACTGCCTGCGCGTCTGCAAAATCCGCCTTGGCAGTGCAGTACTCGGTGCCGTCGTCCTCGTCCCAGTTCTTCATGAACAGGCCTTCCACCTGATACCCCTGCTCGCGCAATAACAGTGCGGCGACGGAGGAGTCCACGCCACCTGACATGCCGACGATTACCTTGGTCGATGCGTTGAGGCTCATGCTGGTGAAATCAGGTCCAGAGGATAGCGAATGCCGCTGCGGTGCTGCTCAATGGCGGCGAGTACCAGCGGGCTGCGCATTCTAGCAGAACTGGCGAGAATTTCCTCGTAGTCCAGCCAGTGTACCGCCAGGATGTCGGGATCAAGCTCTGCGCCGGTCAGCAGTTCCCGTGGCTGCGCAAAGAAGGTGGTGCGATAGTAGGTCACCCCATTGCCCGCCGCGACATAGCGCGCCAGGCCCAGCACCCCTTGCAGTTCTACGCTCCAGCCCGTTTCCTCGCGGGTCTCGCGCAGCGCGGCCTGAAACAGTGTTTCGCCCGCCTCAAGGTGCCCCGCGGGCTGGTTGAACACACGCCGGCCGCTGGTTTTGTCGCGCTCTTCGACCATGAGGTAACGCCCCTCGTTGAACACCACCGTGGCCACAGTCACGTGGGCAAACCATTCGCTCATGGTTTTTGCCTCCTGCGGCGGCTTTGTTGGCCGCCGGTTTTTGCCCCGCTGCGTTTGCGGGGCGGGTGCACGGTCAGCCTGCGGTGGGCGCCAGGTGACAGGCCCTCCAGTGACCAGTCACCAATGGCCACGCGAATCAGGCGCAGTGTTGGCAGCCCTACTGCCGCGGTCATGCGGCGGATCTGGCGGTTGCGCCCTTCGCGGATACTGATTTCCAGCCAGCTGTCGGCGACGGTCAGGCGCGCACGCACAGGCGGGTCCCTTGGCCAGAGGGTGGTGGGCGGCTCCTTGGCGCGCACGCGCGCGGGCAGGGTGGGGCCGTCGCGCAACGTGACGCCGGCCTGCAGTGCGGCAATCTGCTCCTGGGTGGGTCGGCCTTCAACCTGGGCCCAGTAGGTTTTCCAGAGTTTGTGTCGCGGGTGGGTAATCTGTTGCTGCAGCGCGCCGTCGTCGGTGAGTAGCAGCAGGCCCTCGGAGTCGTAGTCCAGGCGCCCCGCAACGCGGAAAGCCGGCGCCTGCAGGTGGTCGGCCAGGGTGGCACGGCGCGGGGGCGCAGCGTTGCCTGCGGTTGTCGTCCCGGCGCTCTCAGCGCCCCCGGGTTGGTCACCGCGGTCGCTGAACTGGCTCAGTACCTGAAAGGGCTTGTTGAAAAGAATTACCGTGGCCATCGTGGCTCCGTAGCGGTTAAAAAACTGCTCCCCGGTTCAAGAGAAAGGCCGGGAAACCTGATACACTAAGTGCCGTTTTAACGGGGGCTCCTTCAAGGATACCGCACCCCGAGACCCAATGGACCCACAGCGACGGAGAACAATCTATGGGCTATAAGCACATCAAGGTGCCGACGACCGGCGAAAAGATCACGGTCAATGACGATTTCAGCCTGAACGTCCCCAACCACCCGATCATCCCCTACATCGAGGGTGACGGCATTGGTGTCGATATCAGCCCGGTCATGATCAACGTGGTCGACGCCGCTGTCGAGAAAGCCTACGGTGGCAGCAAGAAGATCTCCTGGATGGAGATCTACACCGGTGAGAAAGCCGCTGAACTGTACGATGGCGACTGGTTCCCCGAGGAAACACTGCAGGCCATCAAGGAGTACTCGGTCGGTATCAAGGGTCCCCTGACCACACCGGTCGGTGGCGGCTTCCGCTCCCTGAACGTGGCACTGCGCCAGGAGCTTGATCTTTACACCTGCCTGCGCCCGGTGCGCTGGTTTGAGGGCGTGCCTTCGCCGGTGAAAGATCCCGGCGCCTGTAACATGGTGATCTTCCGCGAAAACTCTGAAGACATCTATGCCGGCATTGAATACAAGGCGGGCTCTGACGAGGCGAACAAGGTTGTCGATTTCATCATCAACGAGATGGGGGCGACCAAGATCCGCTTCCCGCAGAATGTGGGTATTGGCATCAAGCCTGTTTCCGAGGAAGGCACCAAGCGTCTGGTGCGCAAGGCCATCCAGTACGCTATCGACCAGGATCTGCCGTCGGTGACTCTGGTACACAAGGGCAACATCATGAAGTTCACGGAAGGTGCCTTCCGTGATTGGGGCTATGAGCTTGCCCAGCAGGAGTTTGGCGGTGAACTGCTCGATGGCGGCCCCTGGGTCACTATCAAGAACCCCAACACGGGCAAGGACATCGTCATCAAGGATGTGATCGCAGACGCGATGCTGCAGCAGATCCTCACGCGTCCGAAGGACTACAGCGTGGTGGCGACCCTCAACCTGAACGGCGACTACCTGTCGGACGCCCTGGCGGCCCAGGTAGGCGGTATCGGCATTGCGCCGGGCGCCAACCTGTCCGACACCATAGCCCTGTTCGAGGCCACTCACGGTACGGCGCCAAAATATGCCGGCCAGGACAAGGTCAACCCGGGCTCGCTGATCCTCTCCGCCGAGATGATGCTGCGTCACATGGGCTGGAACGAGGCCGCGGACCTGATCATCAACGGCATGAACGGCGCCATCCAGAAAGGCACGGTCACCTATGACTTTGAACGCCTCATGGAAGGTGCAACGCTGGTCAGCTGCTCCGAATTCGGTCAGAAGCTGATCGACAACATGTAAGCCTGTTCCGCAGGCTTATCGGGAAGGGCCCGTGGCAGCACGGGCCCTTTTTTGTGGGCGGCGTTTGGCGGCGAAAAACCGACAGGGGTTGAATTGACTTATAATGGGCCAATATCCACTATCTATGACAGGAAAGACGTGTGAGAGGAAAGGCGTGAACGAGGGTATTCGGGCCGGTGAGTGGCGCATGTCCGACGAGGAGCAAGGCGATCGGGAAGGCGGCCTCGCGCTGCAGGACGCCAAGCCGGAGCTCAAGAAGCCGCCGCTGTTCAAAGTGGTCTTGCTGAATGACGACTACACCCCCATGGAGTTCGTGGTCGAGGTGCTTGAGGTGTTTTTCCGCATGAACCGCGAGCAGGCCACGCATGTGATGTTGACAGTCCATACCAAGGGTAAGGGCGTATGTGGGGTATACACCCGGGATATTGCTGAAACCAAGGCGGCCCAGGTCAATCAGTACGCGCGTGACAATCAACACCCGCTGTTGTGCGAAATCGAGGCATCGGAGGGCGAATAGCCCGGGAGTGGTAAAGTATGCTGAGCAAGGATCTGGAGTTGACCCTCAACGAGGCCTTTCGCGAGGCCCGGGGCAAGCGCCACGAGTTCATGACAGTCGAGCATCTGCTGCTCGCGCTGCTGGACAATAACGACGCCATTCGCGTACTCAAGGCCTGCGGCGCAGAAATCAACGCCCTGCGCGGAGACCTCATGGAATTCGTGGACGCGACCACGCCGCTGATTCCCGAAGACAGCGATGACCGCGAAACGCAGCCTACCCTGGGGTTCCAACGGGTACTGCAGCGCGCCGTGTTTCACGTGCAGTCTTCCGGCCGCAGCGAAGTCACCGGGGCCAACGTGCTGGTGGCCATTTTCAGTGAGCAGGAAAGCCAGGCGGTGTACTTCCTCAAGACGCAGAGCATCGCGCGTCTTGATGTCGTGAACTTCATTACCCACGGTATTTCCCGCGTGCCCGAAGACGGGGAGAGTGGGGCCGCCGGCGGGCCAGCCAGCGACAGCGCGACGACGGAAGAGGCCGAGGAGAGCCCGCTGGATACCTATTCCACCAACCTCAACGAGGAGGCGCGTGCCGGGCGTATCGACCCGCTGATTGGTCGCATGCCGGAGGTGGAACGGGTAGCGCAAATTCTCGCGCGACGGCGCAAGAACAACCCACTGCTGGTGGGTGAGTCCGGTGTGGGCAAGACGGCCATTGCCGAGGGCCTGGCGAAAATGATCGTCGATGGCGATGTGCCGGATATGCTCAAGGACAGCGTGGTGTACTCGCTGGACCTGGGCGCGTTGCTGGCGGGCACCAAGTACCGCGGTGATTTCGAAAAGCGCTTCAAGGGCCTCCTGGCCAACCTGAAGAAGCGCGAGGGAGCGATTCTTTTCATCGACGAGATTCACACCATCATCGGCGCCGGTGCGGCGTCCGGCGGTGTCATGGATGCCAGCAACCTGCTCAAGCCGCTGCTTACCTCGGGGAAAATGCGCTGTATCGGCAGCACGACTTTCCAGGAATACCGCGGCATTTTCGACAAGGACAAGGCGCTCAGCCGGCGCTTCCAGAAGATCGATGTGCTGGAGCCATCCCCCGACGACGCGTATCTCATCCTCAAGGGGCTGAAGTCGCGTTTCGAGGAGCACCATGGCCTGCGCTATACGAACAAGGCGCTGCGCGTGGCCACCGACCTCTCTGCGCGCTACATCACAGACCGCTTTCTGCCCGACAAGGCCATTGATGTCATCGACGAAGCGGGTGCCTATCAGCAGCTGCAGCCACCCTCCAAGCGCAAGAAAGTGGTTGGCGTGGCCGATATTGAAGCGGTGGTCGCCAAGATTGCGCGTATCCCGCCGAAATCCGTGAGCTCGGATGACCGCGAAACGCTGCAGAAGCTCGAACAGAACCTGCAAATGGTGGTGTTTGGCCAGACGGCGGCGATCAGCAGTCTGGCCACCTCCATCAAGCTGGCGCGGGCGGGCCTGCGCTCCGGGGACAAGCCTATCGGTTCCTTCCTGCTTGCCGGCCCCACCGGGGTGGGCAAAACCGAGGTGACCAAGCAGCTGGCGCGGCAACTCGGGCTGGAGCTGATTCGGTTCGACATGTCGGAGTACATGGAACGGCACACGGTGTCGCGGCTGATTGGTGCACCGCCGGGCTATGTCGGCTTTGATCAGGGCGGTTTGCTCACCGATGCGGTGACCAAGCACCCACACGCCGTGATTTTGCTCGATGAGATCGAAAAGGCCCATCCCGAGGTGTTCAACCTGTTATTGCAGGTGATGGACCACGGTACGCTCACCGACAACAACGGTCGCAAGGCGGATTTCCGCAACGTGATTCTGGTGATGACCACCAACGCGGGGGCCGAGAGCATCAGTCGTCGCACCATCGGTTTTACGACCCAGGACCACAGTACGGACGCGATGGAAGCGATCAACCGCATGTTCACCCCCGAATTCCGCAACCGGCTGGACAGCATCGTGCAGTTCGAGCCGTTGGGTGAAGACGTTATCCTCACGGTAGTCGACAAGTTTCTCACCGAGCTGCAGGGGCAGCTGGACGAGAAGCGCGTGACACTGGATGTGGACGAGGACGCTCGCCTGTGGCTGGTAGAGAAGGGTTACGATCGCAATATGGGTGCTCGACCCATGGCGCGCGTGATTCAGGAATACATCAAGAAGCCGCTAGCGGAGCTGGTGCTGTTTGGCGCTCTGGCACAGGGCGGCGGCGTTGCACAGGTGCGGCTTAACCCGGCGCGAGATGGCCTGGAAGTGCGGGTAGAGGAAACGGAGGCTGAACCCGCCTGAGGCGGAGGTCGCGCTCTGATGATGCCGCGGCTTCGGCCGCGGTATCAACGCTCGCGGTAGGTAATACGGCCTTTGGTGAGGTCGTAGGGAGTGAGTTCCACGCGAACTTTATCGCCGGTGAGGATGCGAATGTAGTTCTTGCGCATTTTGCCTGAGATGTGGGCAGTTACAACGTGGCCGTTTTCGAGTTGTACGCGAAACGTTGTGTTGGGCAAGGTATCGATAACCTCACCTTCCATCTCGATCTGGTCTTCTTTTGCCATGCGGCGGCAGTCCCTCGTAAAATCAGGGGCGCATTTTGCACTAAAGCCGCCGCATGTACCAGTTCAATATGCGGCAAAACTGCCGCTCAGTTACCGAACAGCTTGCCGAATGCCTTGCCGATTTCCTTGGTGGCGTTCTCCAGGCTGTCTTCTGCGGGTGCACCTTCTTCACTCGGTGCCTCCCCGGCGTTGCCGCCGAAAATGCCGGACATGATGCCGCCCATACCACCTTCCTCGGAGCCATTACCGCCACCGAACAGGCCGCCGAGCGCGGAGAGGTCCGTGGGCTCTGCCGGCAGCGTGAAGCGCGCGGGATCAATGCTGTCGGTCGTGATGCTGGCCACCCGCATATCCTGTCCGTAGCGCAATACACCGAGCTCCTTGTCGTTCAGGCGGGTTTGCAACAGGTTCGCGGCGTCTTTCTGATCCACCATATCACCGACTCGTGAAGCCATGCGATGCATGGCATCGCGGAAGCCGACGGCCCTCGGGTCGGGCGAGAGCACCAGTTCTGCCTGCTGTGCCTGGCCATTGTGGTCGACGAAGTTGAGGGTATATACCTCACCCTCGATGCCCGCTACCGTCTCCTTGCGACCGGTTGCCTCCAGCTTGTCGACGCGAACGTCTGCCAGGTCCGGCACCGCGGCTTGTGCCATGCCACCAAACATGGACATGGCCTGCTGTACATCAATCACCATGATCTGGCCATCGTTGTTGGTGACGACATACAGGCTTTGTTCGTTGGCCAGCATATAGCTGCCCTGTTCCTGCGCTACATTTACCCGTAGCTGGTTTCCCTGGTATTCAAACGACATGCGGTTGCCTTCAGCATCAATGACCTCTGCGGTGTCCGCGTGGCCGGGTGCTGCATGCAGGCCCAGCGTGAGAAGCAATGCCGTGTACAGGGTTTTCTGGTTCAGTGCCATGGTGATCTTGCTCCGTGTGGAAGGGTGATCTATCGCTTTACCAGCACACAGTATTGACGCTCTTCGCGCGGATTTCCAGCGCCGTGTGGCATGCCAAAGGCAGTTGCCTGTTGATGGTGGCGCGCTTAGCCCTTGCGTATCTCCTGGTAGGCCGCAAGCGCCGCCTCACGCGCTTCACGGTGATCGACAATGGGTTGCGGGTAGTCGCTGCCGAGGGACAGGCCGGCTTCCTCCAGCACGGCCGCTGGAGCCTCCCAGGGCCGGTGCAGATAGCGGTCGGGCAGGGCGGCGAGCTCCGGCACCCAACGGCGCACGTAAACGCCGTCCGCGTCGAATTTCTGGCCTTGGGTTACTGGATTGAAAATGCGGAAGTACGGTGCGGCGTCAGCGCCGCTGCCCGCCGCCCACTGCCAGCTGGCGGTATTGCTTGCGGGGTCGGCGTCGACCAGGGTGTCCCAGAACCAGCGCTCGCCGGTACGCCAGTGCGTAAGCAGGTGCTTGGTCAAAAACGATGCCGTAACCATGCGTATGCGGTTGTGCATGTACCCAGTGTGCCAGAGCTCGCGCATCCCGGCATCCACCACCGGGTAACCGGTTTGCCCCTGTTGCCAGGCGCGTAGCAGGGTTTCGTTGCCGAGCCAGGGAAAGTTCTCGAACTGCGACTTGAAGGGTGCGTGTTCGATGCTTGGAAAGTGAAACAGCAGGTGGTAGGAGAACTCACGCCAGCCCAGTTCGGCGAGGAATTTGTTGATCTGTTCTTCCAGTGCCGGCTGCTGCTGCAAAGTGGCGCGCGCGGTGTGCCACACCTGGCGTGGCGATATGTCACCAAAACGCAGGTGCGGTGACAGGTGCGATGTCGCCTCCTCGGCCGGATGGTCGCGGCCGCTGGCGTAGTGCTGCACACGGTCTTGCAGGAAGCGCTCTAACGTCTTGCGGGCGCCCTCCGAGCCGGGTGTCCACAGGGTCGACCAGTGTGCGGCCCAGTTGGGATTTGTCGGCAGCAGTTCGAGTTCTCGCAGGGGCGTACCCTGCGCCAGCGGCTCTGCCCAGGTTGTTTCGGAGGGCAGCGGCACGGGCTGCGCCGGCGCTTCGGCACGGCAGCAATGACGCCAGAAGGGGGTAAATACCTTGAACGGTGCGCCGGACTGATTCTCGATATGCTCGGGCTCGTGCAGCAATGTGCCCGGGTAGCGTTTGAAGGTAACGCCCAGCGCATTGCAACTGTCGCGCAGCTGCGCCTCCAGAGCGACTTCCCAAGGGCTGTAGGCGCGGCTGCAGT
>TARA_R110001599_G_scaffold60034_3_pt1 | contig 10993 bp, 10 predicted proteins | sample TARA_R110001599 | Tara Oceans TARA_R110001599 (sample SAMEA4398360) | marine metagenome | biome: Polar Biome; feature: [MES] marine water layer (ENVO:01000295) within the mesopelagic zone...; material: water (ENVO:00002006), including particulate matter (ENVO:01000060) such as...... | reverse complement strand
TTCTTACCTAAGATTTGGTCATATACAGTAGTTGAACCAGCTGGAACTAATAATCCATTAACTGCTCCACCAATTAAACCACCTCTCATTGTAGGATCGTTTAGGTACTTCCAGTCAGACTTATAAAAGTCATAACCTCTTCTAAATCCTGTAAATCCAAGATTTAAAGCCATGTCTTTATCATTGTCAAATAGACCATATGATGTACCACCACCTCCATAAGAGTTTTGTTGTGCTAACATATCATCAATATCAAATGAGAAATTTCTGTTTAAGAAAATAACATTTTCTTCAATAGCTCCTTGCTTGTCTAGTCTTTGTATAACACTATCAAACTGAGCTAAAGATACTGGATTACCTCCACCAAAAACATTACCTCTATTTTCAACAACATAGAAGATACCATCAGAACCAGATTTCTCTGCTGCTGATGCACCACCTGCTGCTAAACCTTGCAGATAATTACCTGCATCTGAACCTGCTTCAGCTGGAACTGCTTCCACCATAGCTGTTTCTAAATAGTCTTCAAATCTAAGTCTTGTTTCATGCTCAGATTTTAAATACCATAAATAACCATTAGCTCCATTTTCAGTTTGGATTTCAATCCAACCAATTTGAGCCATATCAGAACCAGACACTTCATATTTATCTTTGATAATGATAGGTTTGTTTTGAAAGATAAAATCATCTGCTTCATTTGAACCAACCATTCCGTTTGTTCCTTTTGCAAATTCAGAACCATATATAAAACAATCTATAGAACCTGAAGTAAATGCAGGCATACCTGCTGCTTCATAAAATCCTACACTAAAAGTTCTAGCTGTAGCTCCAGCTCCAGTAGGTGCTAAAGTTACAATTCCTTTAGCCGATAATGTAGATCCTGCTACAGAAGAACTCAACATTACTGTTTGTCCTGCTCTAAGAGCTGCCAAATTTGGCGAAGCTAATGCTGGATTAAAATCTGCTGCTGGAATAACGAATACTGCTGTATCTGAACCTACTCCTGATCCTGTTGTTAAACCTTGGTATTTATTGTGTAACCTTCCTTGTTCTGCCCATTTGATAAGGTCAGAGTTAGAAGGCATTTCAGCGCCTACCATTCTTAAGAATGATGCTACTGTTCTATTCCCGTATCTTTCGAATTCTTTTTCGTAAGTGTCAGGAAGATATTGCTGTAACCAAGTAAAGTCTGCCGAAGACAGATAATTAGTTGATACAGGTACTTGTTGTGAACTCGGTTGTAAATCGAATCCTGGGACCGCTTGTACTGCCATAATAATTTAAATTTTAATTTGTTAAACTTTTTTTATACTTCTAATTTTAAGTCCTCTTCCACTTTCAGTATTTCCTACAGCCCTTATTTTCATTCCGTCTTTTGTAACAGTCTGCTGAGCAGCGCTTCTAATGTCCATGTTTATGTTTTTAGATTTTCTAGAAACATTATCCACAGTTGCAGAAACACCTTGGTCGTAAAAAAATTGAGCAAATTTCTCAGGGTTCATAGCTACTGCTAGTGAACGATGATATCCTTTTGGATCAGCAATTAGCCCTGTTTGTGTGTCCATGTATTTATTAACAAAATTGTTAAAATCAGACTGCACATTTTTAAGCTCTTCACCTGTCCCAGGTTTAAAAGTTATATTATTATCTCCCACATTAAACTCAAAACCTTTGAATTCATTGTTAAAAACCTCATCGGTTTTATTTAGGAAGTAATTATACTTCTTTTTGTTTTGCTCCTCAATAGATTTAGATTCCTTAAGGTAACTTTCATAAGCATTTAAATTTTCTTGTTGATCTTCAGACAATTGATCCCTACTTGACTCAAGAGGCATTTTGTATTTATCTTTCTGTTCATTCAAAAACTTTTTTGCTTTCGCAAGTTCTCGTTTTTTCGCTAGTTTTACTTTCTTAATATCGCGAGGTTCATCTAATTCTTCATCAAAACTAAATTTGTCTTCGATAATATCTTGAATGTCAATAGCATCTAACCCATCTTCGGTTATACTATAATAACTAGCAAGTACAGAGTCATCTTCCATGGAATCGTAATCTTTCTGTAAATTATAGAAATCTTGGATTCCACGTCCAGTGTCTTTTTTGTACTTTAAATACGCAGACACATCTTCAGGTAATTCTTCGTTTGCTTCTTTTTCCTCAAACAATTCATCAACTGAATTTATATCTTTGTTGTATCTATCTTTAATATAAGAAAGAACGTTTTCATCATTTAACTCTGATGAGGGAGTTTCATCAATTGTCTCTGATGAGGGAGTTTCTTTTTCAGTATCGTTTTCGTTTGAAACTTTTACTGTATCTGTTGTTTCTGGTTGAGAGTCACTGTCTTCAAACTTATCTTCGTGTTTTTGAAGTAATGTCTCCTCAATTTCTGCTTTAGACTTTTCTTCTTTTTGACCTAAGTCTCTTACTTTTATTTCCATAATATTAAATTAGATTAAATTTTATACAAAGTTAAACAAAAATTAAATACTAATTCTAGCTTATCTTGGCTCGAACTCTGCTAAATCAAAACCATCTAAACTATCTTCATTAGATTCAAAATTTATTGCAGGTAAATCTCTTTTCTTTTGTTCAATCATTTTTGATGTCTGAGTTGACTGTTGACTAATTCGTGAATTTTTAGCAGTTTCTCTTTCAGTTTCTCTTTGTTGCAACCCTTGTTGTTCCATACCTTTTAACTGCATTTGGAAATTAAATTCAGTTTGCATTAATTGTTCTTTAAGCATTGCTTCATTTTTAAGTTTCTCTATTTCAAAACTTATTTCAGCTTGTTTAACTTGCATTTTAGATTGAGTTTCCATTTGCATTTTTTGAGCTTCTAACTGAGCTTGTGCTTGTTGCCCTTGCATTTGCATTTGAGCAGCCATTTGTTGCTCTTGCATTCTTTGTTTTTGTTCTTGTTCTTGTTTTTGTTTTCTTTTAAGTTTAAGTAATTGATTAGCCATTTTAAGATTATTAATCTCTCTAATGTCTATAGCATCTTCTAAGCTTATATTTTCTTTAGATAAAGCCATTTGTATGTTTTGCTCCAACATAGCTTTTTGTTCTTCATCTGGTGACATTTCGATGAATATACCAAAATCATAGATATATAAATCTTTAATTTCTTCTAAAATAGATGAGTTATATTTACCTATTTGCATTATAAATTCATCTTTGAAATCTGCAAATTCTAATATATCAGCTGTCCTTATAGATAAGCACTCTGCCATTGTCCTAGTTATATACAAACTACCATCTAAAATATGACGTGTAGCTGTGTTACTATTAAGTGCTGCAAGTTTTTGTACACCAACTAATGCATTTGGATCTGGAGTTGAGCCATCTCTTGCTTCGTTTAGTCCAGTAACCCCTCTAATCATATCTAAATAATGATTATAGTTAGCAATTAACATTTGCATTTTACTTGAACCACTGTTTGCTGTAAGTTGTTGAATAGGCACTTTAGCATTATTAAATTCTCCATCTTGAGTATAACTTCTACCTATTACACTACCAGTTTGAAAATATAACCTTAATGCATCTTCTGGATTATATGCATTTCCATTTCCTAAATCAACTTCATTTAAACCATCTGCATCAATAAAGACACCATCAGGTACAATTCTTGAAACTACTTGTTGAATTTTTAAATGAGTCATTTGTATTAAATCTGCAAATGGAATCATTCTTCTTACCAATGATTCTAACTGACCTTTAAACATTCTAGGAGCACATGCAACATAATTAGGATATGCAAATTGATTAGAAGATTTAGGTCTTACCATGTTTTCTTCTAATTTCCATTGTAAAACAATATTAGTTCCCATAACCATAACACCACTATACCATACATCTATTCTTTTTTCTACTTTTTCGAACTTTCCCTCTTCCATCATTTCTTGTGGAGGATTAAACTGATCATCTTTTTGAACAATTTTATATGAGCCATCAGTTAGTTTTTTTCTTTTATAAACAAAAGAATGAGTGGTTTTATAATTAAAATACAATAATGTAGCTGTATCTCTATAAAACATACTGTTTTCATAAAACTGAGATGTATTAAAATAATTATACCAAGACTGGCTATACTTTGCAATTTCATTTAAATCGGCATCAGTTAGTGATGGATCAATTTTAATAAGTTCTGTCATTGGTACAGTTTTAATTTCTCCCCAATAAAAACAGTCTTTAAAATGTGGATCTTCAGTATAACTATAAACAACATTAGCTGGATCAACATAATTAATTTTTACACCTTCACCAGGTAAAAACTCATGTTTGGTTATACCTATTCCTAATGTAGTTAAATCATAGTCTACTCTTCCTCTAATGTCATTATAATGATTTTCAGAAAACAATGTATCTATCGCAACTTCTTGTGCTATTTCTATCGCAGGTTTATACTTCATGTTCATGTACAACTCCATTTCTGCATCTGATTCAGGCAACTCTTCAGGATTGGTTTGAAATACATTAATCCCAAACTCTTCTTCTATTTGATTAAATAAAGGCTTTGCTATTATTTCACCTTCAATTTGTTTTTGAAATTCATTTCTTTTTTCAGCTGACATTGCATCTTCAGCATATGCTTTTACTTTAAATAATCGGTCAGACATACCATTAACAACAACATCAACAAACTTAGGTATAATAGGTACTGGTGTCCAGTCTAAATTTAAGTAAGATAAATCACCATCTATAGCAAGTTCGTTTTTATATTTAGCAATGGATTGTTCCCCTCGCGCGTACATACGCAGGCGCATGAACTCACCCCACTGATCATAAAACCTACAAGAACCATTATCTCTTCTAAACCATTCGTATTGTATTGCTTGTCCTATCTGTAAACCATATTCTACAGTGTCTTTTGTAGCATCAGAAACGAATTGATCAGGAAAAGCAGCGGATTGTATGTTGATTGTAACGTCTTTCATCTTTTAAGTAATTGACTAACTGAACTCTTGTTATTATATCTTGCAAAGTTAATGCTTATTTTTGATTGTTTTTGAATTGGTGTATATAGGTGCTTCTGATTAGACATGATTGCTAATCCAGAACTTATAGCTGCATCAAATCGTGTTCTATTATTAATATCAAATTTTGCCCAATCTTCAAGAGTTCGTTGAAAATACATACTACCCATAATATCTTTATCTCTATAATTTTCATCTAAATCAAGTCCTATATGTTTTTCTATATAAGATTCAATTGCAGATGCATGTGACTGTTTTACATCTTCAGAACTATTAGGAATACCCCCAAGTTCTTTTTCAGTTTTAGATAACTTATTGTATTTTTTATCTGGTCTATTTAAACAATAGCCTCTATATCCTCTATTTTTAAAATGATACAATAAACGTGGTTTATTATTTTCACACAAAATAGGCATCCCATAAAAAACACAAGCCATCAAGACTTCTTCAAAAAATATTTCTGCTGTTTGAGGTCTGGCTATATATTCAAGAAAAAATTCATTACTAGGTGCGTCATCCATATTAAATTTAGTCAACCCATGTAATGATCCATTAGAACCTTTCCCAACAACTACACCAGAAATGTCATAAGAGTCACACCCAAAAGAACCAAGATGTTCATTCCCTGGTCTTTTTTGTCCACCTCTTTCAATAACATTATTTTGAAGCGAAGCCTTTGGAATGTAAGTTACAAAAAATCTTCCTCTTTTATTTGGGCTCCATATTACTTTAGAATCTTTTATACCATCTTTCCAATGAAACCCTCCTTGAGTTACATGATGTTGCATAATTAAAGAATCGTTGTAATCTATTTGTTGATAAATTTTCGTTAAGTTAAATAGTGATTGTTTACTTTCATCTCTAAATGCATGTGACTCTGACCTAGGAAATTGTCTATAAAATTCATTTAAAGCATCTGGATCACTCTTTAAAGACTCTACCTCATTTTCCCAATAATCAATAGCACCTTGCGTTATCATTTCACCATCTATTCCTTTAATTGGTTTAGCTGGAGTTTTAAATACAGGCATTCCATACACATCTATAAACCCTTCCATATTCCATTCCATAGGAACAAATAAATTATATAAACCACTTTTTGTTTGCCCATTTGAATTTCTATTCATGCACTCAGAGTCTTCAAACAAAGATTTAAAATTTCTTCCTCCTTTATCTAGTGCATTAGAAGTAGAACCCATCATACACTTTCCAATAACTTTACTTCCTAACCTCAAACATGTTTTTGTTACTCGCCAGTTGTTTAATATATTTTCTGGTCTTTCCCACTTACCACTTTCATCATGTAATAAAAGTTGTAACTTTTCACCATCATAACTGTTGTCCGAAGTATTTTTCCAGTCAATTGTTGTATCTAATCCTTCAAGCTCTTGCTCATCAACTAAATACATATTTTTTTTTGTAATCTTAGATGCAGGAACTCTATATGCTAATTCTGTTTTTGGTTTATCCATACCATCTTGTATGGGTTTAAAAAAGAAAGGATAGTTGTTAGATATAGGAACAATTTTATCAGTAAACATTTTTTTTGCATCTGCACCAGTTTTTGATAATATACCTATTCTTGAATCTTTAGTAATTGTTGCAGTGTTAACACCCTCACATGAACTCATAAATGAAAACCCAGAACGTCTTATTTTTAAATAACACATCCCAAAACTTCTTTTGTCAGCTTTACAGGCTTCCCAAAAAATATAAAACAAACGATTAGCTTCTCTAAAATCAGGATGACCAACATCTATTTTAGTCCATTGTAAATACATGTAGTGTGTGCCTGTGATATATGTAGGCACTCCATTATTCATAAACCAATCCCCTTCATCTCTTTTATCAAACTCTTGTTCGATATACTCAACCCATTTATTTTTAAATTGAGGTGGTGTATCATGCCATTGAAATATAGATTGTATTTTTTTTAAGTCTTTAGGTAAAGTATGTGGCTCCCAGTATTGTTCTGAATTTTTTTTACTCTTCGCGTACACGCGCGCGGGAGGCTTTGGTAAGGCTACATTTAAGCCATTTATATTTATTATTTCTTCAATTTGACCAGTTCTAGAAATAACAACAAAATTATATTTTTCATTATAACCATATAACCATGTACGTGCTCTATTTTTAGTGGCCATAACATTGTTAGGCACTATTTTATATAGTTTTTTAAATAAGCTATTTTGATCTTGATTCTGCAAATCCCTTTGGTGTATTATTTTTAACTATATCATTCCCATCTATTAATTGCTTTTCATCTTCAATTCTTTTTAATATCTCGAATGCATCAAAGATAGCAAGTTTTTTTGTAGCTGCTGCATTTTTCAATCTGTCAGCCGCTAACTCATCATCTTTATCGTATTTAATAATATCTTCTTTTGCTACTTTAATTAATTGTATAACTGCTTTTTCACCAGCTTTTATTATTTCTTCTTTTATTTTTTTTATATCCATTATAAAGCAAGTGTTATGTTATTTGTAAACATACGATATAATTTTTCACTATCAACATAAAACTCATATTCACTGTCTGGAGTAAAGCATACTTCATCTCCCTCATTAATTCCTAATTGTTCTAATTGTTTATTTGTGTATTTTATTACACCATGCAAAGGTTCTTCCTTAACACCAACACCTTTTAAATAAAAATCTTTTTTAGGAATAGGTTTTATAAAACAATATTTATCATGACCATGCCATTTACCTTTTTTGTTGTATAAAAAAAACTGATCATTGTCGATAAAAAATAAATCATCTTTAAAAAAACTTTTACCACTTTTTTCTCTACCCTTCATGTCAAAATAAAATTTAAAAACATTGTGATGAACTAATAAAATATCACCTTTTTCAATGTCTCCAGAATAATTTAATGGTGTAGAAACAACTTCAGCTTGTCGGTTAGATGTTTTGTGGTCTTCTTTTGAAACACTAGTTATAAAATCAATGCCACCTATGTTTTTTATATTATCATACCTTCTCCCTTTTACAGGTCGAACAATAAAAGAATGTGGAGACTGCATTAAAAATTTAGATTATATTCAACAGAAATAGGCATTGTTGTTTTAAATTCTTTCCACATAATTAATTCTTGATTTTTTTCAATCCATATCTTAAATGAATTAGAGTTTGCATCATGTTGTATTAAATGAATAATATATGAACCACCTAAAACATTCTGCCCTACAATATAATGCATTGCACCAGACTTGTAATCTGCTCCTATGGAAATCTTACGAATGTCCATTTGTCTAGAAAGTTGAATTTAACTTTAATTTTCTGTAAGTAATATTAACATATAGAGTTCCATTACCTTGTGTAGGATTACTGCCACCTTTAGACAAAACCACCGCTGTATTGATAGGAATTTGAGATGCACCACCTCCAGTGTAAACGGAAGCAACATAATCAGTAGTAGAATTCAAAGTTGCTAAAGAAATGCAACCTGCGGCTATACTACCCATATCAAAACATGGAGTGACTGATGCAAAATCATACTCCGTTGAGCCTGGATCCATAAAAACTAAAATTCTTTGTATGTCATATACATATGCAGAACCAGGAGCGGGAAGTATTTCAAAGTCTTGAGTTGCTAAAACATTTAGATAAAGTGGAGAAACTGTTATAGATTTTGAAACTACATCAACATTGTAAAGTTGTTGTAAAGACTCTAGTGTACAAGTTTTAGTGGCTAAGTCATCATTAGCATCTGTCAAAACAAAGTAATCTGATAATACAGGATTAATATTTGGATAAACGCTAGTGTTACTTATTCTTGCCATTTTTTATTATTCTACAGTTTGTGCCTCTTCTATGTTTTCTTTTATTTCTCCAGTTGCTAAATCTATTGAAACATCTTTTCCGTAAGCTTCCATTAGATTTTTTTCATCAACTTTAAATGCAGATCTTAAATCTTTCATTTGTAACATTAATGCTTCTTGTTGAAGTAACGAGTCTGCGAGTGCTAGTTTAGTTTTTGTAAACTCAGCATTCATGCCTTGAAGTCTTTTTAATTCTTCTTCTGTAATTTTTTTTGCCATTGTATTTAATTTAATTTAAGTTATAAAAAACAAATATAGTAAAATAATGTTATTCTTCAATAGGTGGTTTTTGCCAAGAAAAATATAAGTCTTCATTTACTGGGTGAATTTGAGAATCTATATTTTCATCTAATGATTTTTTCATAGCATCAACATCAATTGCTCCTTCTAGCCATCCGATAACAACATTTTCAAATGCTTCTGTATTTTCATATGGAACGAATGAATCACCTTTTACATAAATAAACCCTTGTGCTCCTACACTAGAAGCTGAATAATGTGCTCCACCAGCAGGCATTTCTACACTGGAAAGTGCAGTATAAGTCCAATGCACAGTGTATATTACATTGTTTTCACCTTCAGATTCGATGTGTGCATTCATTTGATTAATTTTCCAAGAATATGTGTTTGCCATAATATTATATTTAATACAAATATACTTATAAAAACTTAAGGGTTACAAGCTCTTGAACTTAGTAAAGACATTTTTTATTTTTTTATCATACAGATAGCAATATACCTATCTTTTGTTGTTAAGTTTTTGTATCCATGCTTAAAGTCCCAATTGTTTAAATACATAACGCCGTTAGAAATAGAGGTTGGCGCTTGTTTTAATTTTATATCTTGAATATCATAAAATTCTGTAGAGGTTCCACTGTTTATTAAATTTATAATAATAACACCTAACATATCTTCATTATCAAAATGAGGTATTAATTCAAAGTTTGGCAAGTTTTTTTGTATTTCAACATAAAGCACATAGGGTTGAGATATTTTTTCATCTATTATTTTTTTATCAAAACATGCAGTTATTTCTTTTATAGCATCTTCATCAGTACAGTAAAATCTACCTGTATCTTTTTCTTCGTAACTCAAATTTTCATAATCTAAAGTAGGTAAAGGATTTATAGAAGCTTCCCAACAATCTAAACCATCTATATACTGTGTATTACTTATAACTAAACTCATATTATTTATTTTCTAATTCTTTTACTCTAGCTTCTAGCTCTTGAATTGATTTTATCAATATAGGAACTAATTTACTGTAATCAACAGCTTGTAATTTTTCTTCATCTTTATTACCAACAACAGCTTGTGGAACTACTTCTTGAAGCTCGTGTGCAACAACACCATACATTCTATTATCACTTTCTTTCCATTTAAAATCATAAACTTGTATTTGCTCTAACAAACTCATACCATCAAAAGATTTTAAATCTTCTTTTGACCTATAGTCAGATGTATTGGCATAAAATATATCAGTACCGTTTGTTGTTATATAACCAACTTGTGTTGTACTGTAATAAAAATCAAAAAATGAAGGAGAAGTATTGTCTAGTCTATATCTTGCACATCCAGAAGCACCATCCGTACCTGTATAATAATTGTAAATATTATAAGAACCAGTACCATTTGCTATAGTAAGCCAACCAGTGCTTGATCCAAAGGCATAACTAGTATTTGTTTGATTAATGTTAATTCTACCTTGATTACTAATTATTAAAGGCATCCTATTGTTACTAACGTCTCTAATATATACAGCACCAATCTCTCTTCCAGTTACTGGAATACCATCTGTTGACTTTACAGTGAAACTGTAAGCTCCTGAGTATAATCCACTACCATTGTCCATATAACCCAGCTTAAACTGAGCTTGACCATGGTTCCAATAACTAGGTGTAGCATTAGCATTAAATAACCCATCAGGAGTATAAGCAGTGTTTATTCCAGACTCTAAATATAGTCTTGTAGCGCCACCCGTTTTTATCTCCATAAAATCACCAAAGTGTGTGTAGGCAATTTGCCCTCTATCGGTAGCGTCAGAATCACCAAAATATAATGAAGATGTTGCGCTATTAATATTAGATACTATAGCTATTTTAGGATTTGATGAACCTCCTATTTCTAAATTGTAATTTGGCTGAGTTACTCCTATTCCTACGTTTCCGTTAGCAAGTATACGCATTCTTTCTT
>TARA_R110001599_G_scaffold78266_4_pt1 | contig 10994 bp, 17 predicted proteins | sample TARA_R110001599 | Tara Oceans TARA_R110001599 (sample SAMEA4398360) | marine metagenome | biome: Polar Biome; feature: [MES] marine water layer (ENVO:01000295) within the mesopelagic zone...; material: water (ENVO:00002006), including particulate matter (ENVO:01000060) such as...... | reverse complement strand
GACTATCGACGCAACAGCGAAGCACGCGAGGCATGGTCAACTGGCGTATACTTTGCAGTCGAAAAGAGAACGATCCAAATCTTTCTTAACAACGAAGATACGCAAGCACCCGAGGTGTGGTGCCTTCACAATAACAGAAGGACCCTAAGCCGGCTTAAGCCGTAGCAGATGGGCAGTGCATGACGAAAAAGAAAACGTCATGCGCCGCCCACCCTCGCTTTCTTTTTTGGAAATTTTTCCAGAATTTTTTTTCGCCAGCTCCAGAATTTTTTTGCCAGAGACGCACACACTGGAGACGCACACACTTTGAAACTTTAACTGCAACTAAACCACAGAGGTAAACAACTATGAATGACTCACGCGTATGTCTTAAAAAACTAATGAGCCCCCACCACCTTGGCCACTCGTCAAAAGAAATAGGGGATATCATTGGGGTAGCCCCTAGCACAGTAGAGCAGTGGCGCTGCGGACACAGGGTGATTAACCTTATCGACCTGATTAAGATTGCCAACGCCTACCCCGATCAGTTCTCAATGGAGAAAGAAGCAGAGAGAATGGAGCCTATACTCCGAGCAAAGAGGCCAGAGAAATGGACGACTCAAGAAGACTGGAGCTAACCATGTTTCTACTAAGCAAGGTAGAGGGTGAGCTCCTCATGGAAGACAACAGCGTAGCAGACCAAGACGGAGAGCGGTGGATAACCGGCACCGATGTAGGCCTGCTACTCTGCCACTTGTATGAGAACTCAAACGCAGTGCGCAACGGCATTGACAAGGCACTCGAAGGCACAGTTACCAACCCGGTTGAGGACTGGCTCTATAACAACGAGGACCTGGTCATTGACGAAGCGTGGAAGCATGAGTGGGTGGACGCAGTCTACCCTGACTGACCCCACTTCGCTCGGCGCTTCCACCTCTTCAACAACTGCCAGTGCCTAGAGTACCGGCACGTATAACCCTTGGGTCCTGAACCCACCCAAGCATTGGCTACCAGGAAAGCCCGGCGCTTCTTACAACGGCGTCGGGCTTTCTTTGTTACCACACCTATCCGGTGCAACCATGCGCGCGCAGACTCGACCGCGTTAAACCTGTCTATCCCGTAACGAATCTCCGCCCACCTGCGCATCTGAAACACACCACAACTCTTGCCCCCGTCGCCGCACTTGAACCTAAACCCACGGCTCTCTCGGCAAGCAGCAGCAAGGGTAATGCCACGAGCATACGAAGGCACCACCTTACTCTCCACCTCAAGACGAACGAGAGTCCAGAGTAACCCGGCCTTCAAGGCATCCTTGTGCCAGTTGCAGGACTTCCTAGCCTCAGAGACTATCGGCCCGTAGAGCTTCATCTCCTTGGGGGTAGTTGTAGAACTTACAGATAACGTTATTAGCATAGCTAGAGCTAGCACTGTACTCCTCCAATGGCCAAGCATGCACAACCACTGCACGCCTAACCTCTTTCTTCTTACGGGTCCCCTTGCATGGTCGCTGCATCACGAGGTGGCACGAGCGTATAACCCGGTCGTCACCCTCTGTGAATATAAGGGGCGCTATGGAATCGAGCACCGTCTTAAGCGGGGCGTCGATGTCAATGCGCGGCAGAGATATCTCAATGACAAGGGTGGCCAGTCCTTCGACCGGCTCACCCTCCACCTTTGCCAAGGCTTGCACCTGTTCTTTGAACGTGCGCTTCAGCCTGTTGAGTTTGCTTCTCTGCCATTGTGACGATGTGTGGAACTTGTTTGCATACAGCCCACGCAACTGCTCAAGCAGTCCGTCGTCATCAATCGTTATGCGGATCATGAAACCCATCCTTGCTTATCGTGGCAAACTTACACGGGTCTGCGTTAGAACCGTTGTAATGCACAAGCATCGAAGGTGCAGGGGCTGGCCCAGTCCGTCCGTCTGCATTGGTAAACTGCAAGCGAGCCTTAATAAAGAACACCTTGTGCGCGTATGGCACCACCCATTCATGAAACCACTTAGTGTCAGTGCGTGCAAACACAAGGCAGAACACGTCTTTGTATGTGCCCGCTCTTCTAACGTAGAACCTGGGCTCGAACGATTCATGCACACACATCTCCATCCACTTGCCTATGTCCCTGCCATACGGAGGGTTGCACCAAATGTTTCCGCGCAACTCTGACACCATGCGTAGATCGCGAAGCTTCCTCTTGTACATTGTGCGCCAGTCGTACCCGTTGCCAATGGTGTCGTCATCCTCTGTAAAATACACCAGCGACTTGTTGTTACTGTCACTGGCTGAAACGTCCAACTCAATAGGACCGTACTCCTCCTCTACCATGCTGACCAACCAGTCAGGCGTAGACCAGTCGTTTGATTTACTTGAAAACAGTTTGTCACTTGCCCAGCTATTAGCTTCCATCGTTACCTCTCCTTCTTAAGTCGTTACCTTTTATCTCTATGTATTCAGTAGAGCCCTCGAACCTACTCATGGCCCGGCGGTCGTACACTCCAGAAAACATGGGCCTCTCGTTAGAGACCATGATCGTGCGCTTAGTTATGTCCTCGAACCTCTTGCAGAACAGGTCAGCAAGGGCGGCCCGCTCCTTCTCGGTGTGGTATGTCCCCTCGTCTGACGAAGGGCGGAAGAACATCTCGTCAATAACTAGCAGGTGAACGTCTGCTGCACGGTGCAGGTTAGACTCCCCCTTGCCATCGTTCTTCCATCGGCTCTTGGCCCACTGCACCATCTCGTACTCGCGACACCACATCACGCTCTCAACCTTCCCCCTCTCAACAAGGAAGTGTGCAGCCCTGGCGGCAGCCACTGTCTTGCCAGTACCGCACGGCCCCTTGATGTATAGGTTTGCAAAGCCAGGGCTCTTGATCCAAGTAGCAATCCTCTTGTCGAGGTCGCTCCGGTGAGGAAGCTTCCAGTAATCCTTAACCGCAGGCATAAGAACAGAGCCAGGTATAACCTCGAGCATCTCCTCCCTCGACTGTGTGCTGCAATTCAGTGAGCACTTGCGGCAAAGAAAGTGTGGCTCATCATACTGGCTACCGCCCGGAGAATGGACGTAGGTCCCGCACCCCTGAGTGTTGCACCGCCGAGGAAACCATGCCTTGCAGTGTGGACACGTAGGCGAGTACACACCGGCAGTTGCAATCTCGCACCCGCAAGTACGGCAAGGGTCTCCGTCGTCCATCCCATGCAGCTTCTGCATTAGGCTCTCCCTTGTAAGGGACTTCCTTATGTGCTCAGGCATCATGCCTAACATATCAAACATCGCCCTTCTCCTCTTCCTCCAGGCTGTCCAGCGCCCGACCAATAAGCCAACGCACAAACGAACTCCTGCCTTCAAACATCGCACTGATACCAGTCGATGCCTCAATGCGCTTGTTAGCCTTGTGATGCGCCTGCTCTATCCTAGTCTGCGTGTCGTCTGTCACTCGTACGTTAATTGAATTCTTCACTCGCCTTCTCCTCGCATGCGCTTCAGCATGTCTAAGTCTTCGTTATCCATTTCACTAACGGGCTTGCTGTAATCAGCAGTCCACCTCTCCTGGTTCAGCCAAGTCGTCATCATTGGTATGTACTTGGGCAGCGTGTTGTACACCCCTGATTCCAACGCACGATGCAGCCCATCCACAATGTCGACAGGGCTCACGCCAGAATCTAACGCTCTACACCAAGACTTCCATGGTGCTGGCCTACCATCTCTCCTGGGGTACAACTCATAGAAAGCTATGAACTCTCCAGAGTAATCCTCTTGTTTATTCTTTTTTCTTTTCTTCTTTTCTTTTCTTATTGTCTCAGTTTTTTCACAGTTTATTTCCTGTGTTAATACTGGATGCATCACTGCGCTGCCATCAGCGTCTTCAACGCAAGGATAATTGCAGTCAGTTCTGTCCCTTAATAGGTTGGCTGGCTGGTCCTCGTCGTACCCTTCAATGCTAAAGAACATGTCATCACAATAAGCGTAGGTCTCAACGAACCCATGCTTCACAAGATCGTCTATCGATTGCCTCCACTGAGGAAACAACTGCGGTACAAAGTACCTCGACAACATAAGCTCAGACATAGGAGCTCGACCGTGTGGATGCAGGTATGCATACAGGTGAAACAATAAGTGACGAGCCTCAGATGGCATGCGTATAAACATGTCATCCTCTAGCAACCTACGCGGGAACGTCGTAAATAGTTTCCGCCTTCCCATTAGTACCTCCTTGTAAACGGTGTTGACGCAAGTAAACACGATGTGCTACAACCCTGTCAACTACAAAGAAAAAGGGAGCGCCATTCGCAAGAACAACACTCCCTCCAACCGTCACTCAGAGAGGTAACTTCTAAGTGACCTAGACCATAACGGAGACAATGACATGACGCAAGACGCAACACAGACCGTAAACAAATCAGGCATAGAGTGGGAGCTTGAGCTCGCCAGGTGCGTGCAAGAGTTTGCACTGGTAGACCATGAGTCAGAGGCACGGGTTGAGGATTGGCAGGCGAGGTACGCAGCTATTGAGTCTAAGCTAGAGGATAAGTACTTAGCTAAGAGGCACGCAGTTAGAAGGGCGGAGGAAGAGGCAGAGCACTTCCAATACCTAGCCGACATGTATGCCAAGAACGCCAAGAAGTTTTCTAACTTGGCGAGTAAGATCAAAGGCCTTGCACTTCGCGACATGCAGTTGCACGTGCAGACAACCGGGGAGGAAGAGCTTAAGCTTAAGGACAACACTCGCATCAAGCTATACACGCGCAAGTCTAAGGAGATTGCATGCGCACTTACCGGAGATCCTATCAGGGAGTGGGACCAGGCCAGGCTTGACCAGCTACCGGACTCTCTTGTTAGGCGTGCGCCTAAGATTGGCGACATAAAGAAAGCCTTAATCAAAGGCGGTGAGTTCGACTTGGTTCTTTCGGAAACAGAATCTCAGCATGTTAGGTGGCTATAATGGGTGACTCAATCAATCCGACAATGCGCATATGGGACCAGGTTAAGTACACCGATCCCAAGTATGTGAAGAAGCTCAACTGGGGTGCGGGCCTGCACACGGTAGACGCTATGCACACAACCGAGCGCATGACTAGAATCTTTGGACCGTGCGGACACGGCTGGGGGTGGAACATTCTGCGTGACCAGAACATCACCTTGAGCAGCGGACACATGGTGAAAGAGATACTGATGCAGCTATGGTGGAAGGACCCTAAGGATGGAAAGATCCGAGAGGTAGCACCGCAGGCTGGCGTAGCTCAGATAGACAACCCAAAGACGGGTAAGCTGGACGACTACTACTACAAGAAGGCTATCACCGAGGCCTTTTCCAAATGCTCTAGCTTGCTAGGCATGAGTGCCGATGTTTACTTTGGCATGTTTGATAACCCAGCCTATGGCAAATGGGTTGCTAAAAAGTTTATGACCACAAAGACCAAGAAGGATCAGACTAATGAAAATGACGTTTAAAGCAGAACCAGTATCTCAGACACAGCAGACAATTAAGACCAAGTTTTTACCCATACCTAAGGGTTGGTACAAGACCAGGGTGTTTAGTGTCGAGCCGCGCAATAACAAGAACAACACAGGCAGCCACCTGCTTGTAGTGTGGGAGGTGGTGTCTGGACCTCACAAGAGTCGTCGCCTGTTTGATCGCTTTACCGTTGAGTCAGTTATGCGCAACACCTCAGGAGAGGTTGTGCCCAACGAAAAGGCAAACCAGATCGGGCACCGCAGACTGTCCGATATGTCTTGGGCGTTGTGCCACCCTCAATGGGAGGACACAGACGAACTGGTTGGACGTGAGTGCAAGGTCCTTGTCTTCATAAGGAGCTCGGAGAAGTACGGAGACAGCAACGACGTCAAGGCGTACGAAGCCATTGCTCCTGAGGAGTCAGAGGTTCAGCATGCTGTTGTGGCTAAACAGATCGAAGTCTATGACGACGACGACATTCCGTTCTAGCCTTTGAGCTGGGCAAGGAAAGCCTTAGCATCTTCCTCTGTGGAGAAAGTGTAAGCGTTTCTACCCTGAACTATCCAGCAACTCTCGTCTTGGACTACGGTCCAGGCGGGAGTTTTTTCTTTTGGGGTAGCCTTCTTCTTTGGTGCTGCTTTCTTTTTTTCTGTGCTTCTTTCAAACATTACTCTTCCTCACGGATTGTGATGGTGTTGACTTCTGCCTTGGTGGTCACAAGCTTCTCTATCTCGTTAACTACTTCCATCAAAGTCTCGGCCAGCTTCTCGCCTGCACTGACAAGCGTGTCAACGTCTTGGTTAAGGGAGCCAAGCTTCTTAAGCATTTCTTGTAGGTCCATTATTCTTTTCCGCTGTTGTTGCGAAGCATGGCTTCCATTTCATCCCTGATCTTTCTTCTTGTTTCTGACCTTTGCGGCTCAACCTTGGTTTCTTCTTTCTTCCTTTTTTTCATTTCTTTCTTTGTTACCTGGTCTTGATCTGCTGGGTCGAACTTTTTCTTCTTTTCGAAAAACTTTCTAAACCCTGTGTTGTAATCACCAACCGCAAAAGCGCGTCCCATGGTGCGGTGTTCCATGCGGTCTATCCTGTCACCTAGCTTAAGGATCTCCTGTTCTCTAAGTAAGTCTCTTGATAGCTCCTCATCAAGGAGCTTGCTGCCTGGAGTCATGCCCAGATCCGACATGTCGTCGTATTGATAAGTCAGCTTATCCCAGTCCCTATGTGTGGGGTCCATCTGCGGCCCACCCTTTTTAAAGTCTTCTAGAATCTTTTGTGCTGCGGTCTGACGGTTGCTTGAGCTGCCTTCTTCATTCATTAATCGGTCGCGGTCTTTTCTTTTTTCTTCATCTCTGCGCGCAAACAAGATTGATAAAAGCCGTAAGTCGTTTTTGCTTAAGCCCTTAACGCCTTTAGATTTTTTCTTCATCGCTTAATCACTCCCTCTTGCATGGGGCGGTGGCAGTAGCCTCGAGAATGAGGTTGCCATCTACCTTGACCACCACTTTGCATGGGTTCTGCTTAATGGACAGGTCTAGCTTGTCGCCTTTAACATAGCGAGTGCATCCCGACAGGAGCGCAGCCAATGAAACCAATACTAATAGTGCTCTCACTTTGGATCCTCCTCTTTGCTATCGACTTTCTTAGGCGTTGTTTCCAGCCCGTCCGTCGTCAGGAACCTGAGCCAGATCATAAGGACGCTGGAGATGGTAGTGCTCCAGGCAGCCCCAAGGGCGGTGGAGTCTAGGTGAACTGCGCCACTGTAAAATAGGCACAAGGTTGTAAGGCTTGCCGTCAGCATTGTGATGGCAGTCCGTATCGTCTTGCTCTTCATTGGATGTTTCACTGAGTAACCTTCCCTAGTCCAATTCGCGTGGACTTGCTTTTTACTTCCTGAATTGTAACCCGTTCGGACAAGTCTTGTAACTTGTCATGGAGCTTTGCTCGCCCCTCTCGTGATTGTCGGAGGTCGTCTTTGATCTCCTGCATCTCAAGCTGCATGCTGGCAAGGCTGTGTTTGATAGATGACACACGAGTAGACACGTACCATACGGCACCGACTATCGTCACCAGGTTGCTTGCCATTAAGCTGCCTATCTCATCCATCATTATGCTACCCTTTCCACCTGGCTTTTGTGCCTCGGCAGTCGTAGTGAGTGAAACCGCTATACACTCCGATGCCCCCCTGGTCCATCTTGCCAGCACTTATCAAGTCCTCGATGGCATTGGCCACATCTTGAGGCCTCATGCCTTTGACCTTTATGTCTGCGGCAGTTCCTTTGACGTGTTGCGATGTAGGCTTTGACCCTATCTTGGTATTGTAGGTCAGGTTACGGAACCCGCTTATGATGGTGATAGGCTTGCCTATTTCACTCCTTAGCATTTGGAGGTTGTAGGCACACTTAGTCACATTTTCAATTAAGTCCCATGGAACCCCAGTTCCATCGTGAGTCTTCCATTCTTTGAGATGAAAGTTAGGCGTGATCTGTGGGTCAATCATTTAGATTCCTTTAAGCCGTAAGTCTTCATCTTGTTACCGGCGAAGACTTTATTTAATGTTCTATAGGCTCGTTGCTTTCTTTCATTCACGTCGCTTTTGATTAGGTATTGACGAGACACTATCTCTTGCTCAATTTCTCTGAGCTTTCTTACTTTTTCGTCAGCATCAATGTCAGTGTCTTCAATGAGCTGTGCCTTTTTGTACTTCAAAGATCCGTCTGTGCTCGGCGTGCCTACCGTTCTTGCTAGCCATTCGATCTGCATTCTTTTGAAAAAGTTATCAAGAGTGGACAGTAAGGGCTTAGACGATAGGCCGAACCCCGTCATCTTTCGCTGCGCAAACTCTTCATCAGTTTCACCTACTTGTTTCTGGGTTACTGCCTTTGGTCTCTTTCGCGATGTAAATGCTGAGTCAAAGTCGTCAGTGCCTATGTAAGTGTCAATAATTTTAGTGTAAGTGCCTGGCATAATAAATGGTGCCGCAACTCTCCACCCTTTTTTTGGTGTCATCTCGGGGTGTGCCCAGTGCGAGCTTCCAATGGCCTCGAACTCATACAGCAAATCTAGCAAAGGGCCTCGCCCTAAACCCACTTGCTCTACGAATTCACCGAAAGATCTGCCGCTAATAGGGAAGTCTTTTTGTACAATATCCCACTGCCCTTGAAGATAAGCTGCTTGATCGTCCGGTCTTTCGCGACCTAAATTGTTGTAATATATTGCCTGCGGGCCTTCCTCTGATCCAAACGCCCTTATCGTGTGGTCACGCGTACCAAACATATCTTCGATGATGTCTGTAATAACAAACGTTGTATCGAGAGGATCCAGGCTTCGCATGTCTTTATACCAAATGGTCCCAGGGTCTCTAAGAAGGTCGAGCGTAAGCATGCCTGTTGAGTTGGGGTTGTACCTTAGCGCAGTCTTTAAATCCTCTCCGCCTTCAATAAAGTCTGCACGTGATTGAGCTAAAGCAAACGACCACACGGCCATTGTGTCTAGCCGGTCTCGAGAAGACTTAATAATAAGGCCTGGCACGTTTGTCTTTGCAGACATCTGACCTATCAGCTCTCGGCCCAGCCCCCTCTTAATGCCAGGCAACCACAACGCTTTCGACGTAAAGGTCATAAATGGTGAAAACAGAAGGTCAGCGCCCTTTCCTTTAAGAAGCGCATTGCCGCCAGGCAAATCACTGTAGTCAAAGAACTTAGCGTCGGCCATGGCCTTCCCGTAAATAGCCAGCTTCTTATACAAATCTTTCTCACTCTTTAGCCGTACGCCATCAGCAAGAAGGTTTTTGTTTTTATCAACCGTAAACCGAATGTATTTATCCTGGGATATTGGAAGAGAATAGTAGTCGGTGGTTTCCTTAAGAAGCTTAAGCTGTGGCTTAACTTCGTTGATGACATGAACAATCTCGTCCAGCTTAAACAGATTGTCACTGCCACCGTACGCTTTTGTCAGCGGCCTTAAAGTAGCCGCCCCCTTAAGAGCGTCTGCCGGATCGGCAACTATTTCTTTCAGGTAAGCCTTAAGACCTTTTTCTTTCTTGCCCTGCATAAGGGCCGGGTATCCCTCTGCCGCATGCTGCAACTCCATTCTATGGAAGTCTGTATTCAGAGCGCCGCTTTCCTCGATGGCCTCAAACATCATGTGTTTGTCTTTACTAAACTTCTTACCGTTCAAAAACGCCCGGTACTCCAGGTTAGAAGTAAACATCGTTCCGATAAACCCAGGACCCCTGGTAAGAGCTTGAAGACCCATGTTGCTGGAAAGGTTGTATAAAAGCGTTGGAAGGTTAGCCGCAGTAAGGTTGGCCTTGATGTACTTAATCATGCTTCTGACAAAGCCGTCTTTATCAAACGCTGCCTTAAGTGCTTCGTCTTGCCACTTCCACTGGCGTATTGCAGAAGCTGGCATGTAAACATCGTCAGTGTAGCCTAGCTTTTCTCCCATGCTGATAGCGTCTTTGCTACCCTTGGTGGGTACTTTTTTATAGCCACGGTTCATTCTAATGTCTTTGCCTAGCACTTGTATACCTCGGCTAGGTAACATCCTTCTAGCAGCCATTGCTACCCACGCCCTGCCCTCTGGGGTTCTGGCCTTCTTGCGCATCTCTGTCAGAAACACGAGTGGATCTACGGGCAAAGCTCCAGGCAGTTGCTCCATACTTAAGTCTAGTTTGTCTGGACCTTTCTCAAGAAGGTCAATGGCCAGGTCGAGCTCTTGCTGGGTTCTCTCTTTGCCTGCGTTGTTTATCTTTCTTGTGTAGGCACCCTCAACTTCCTTAGCTAAAAGGTCAGACGCTTTTTGCAACCCTCCGTCCTGGTTGACAAGCTCTGCCATCTGAGACTCAACGCGTTTTACATCGGCCAAGTCCGTAAGCTCTTGCCGGGACATGCTCCGTCTCGTCCGCAGTTGTCCGAGAAGCCCCTCGTGTCGAGGAGACACAGCCTTAGCAAGAACGTCGTACTCTTCAGCCATAGCCCTAACGCCTGCCTGTGTGGTTGGCTTGGGCTTCGGCGTTGCTTTTCTCATGCTTATAATGTTTGGCCTTGTGTACGGCGCAAACGTAGGGCCGTATATCCTCTTCATGTAAGTAGACCTGTTAAGGCCAGGCTTTCCTGGCACAGGCTGAAAAGCAACAAGGTCACCGTTTGACAAGCGCGGACCCTCATCAAACCATCGAGCGTAGTTTATAAGCTGAAGCCGTTGCTCCTCAGGCCAGTCCATGTCCACCCACTCCTTGTATTTAGAAGTGTGCTTCTGGCCAGTTACGCCACGTTGGGCAAAGAACTGCTGAAGACCAGGCTCGTTTCCTCTCGTAGTAAGGTGGCCATCTAGCTTCATTGGGTCGTCTAAAATGTCTTTAGGTATCTTAGATGAATTGTCGATTGGTATTTCGTCGTATCGTCTGCCTGGGTGGTACTTAGCGGCCCAGTCAACAAAGCTCATAGTCGGAGCATTCTCATTTAGAAACTTAGACTTTCGCGCATTCCTTGTAGGCTTGATGTGTCTTGCGCTCATTATCTCGTCGAGGATAGCGTTGACACTGTCAGGAACTTTTGTCC
>TARA_R110001599_G_scaffold259025_1_pt1 | contig 10994 bp, 10 predicted proteins | sample TARA_R110001599 | Tara Oceans TARA_R110001599 (sample SAMEA4398360) | marine metagenome | biome: Polar Biome; feature: [MES] marine water layer (ENVO:01000295) within the mesopelagic zone...; material: water (ENVO:00002006), including particulate matter (ENVO:01000060) such... | reverse complement strand
CGTTAAACGAACGCGCCCGTGGGCCCCGCCTGCTTTGGGAGATCGGGCGATGGCTGGCAACCGGCAAGGGGCTGCTCGCCTTCAGCCCGGCCCATGTCGGTGCCTTTGTGCGATCTTCCGACGAACTTGAGGAACCCGATCTTCAGTTCGTCTTCACACCGGCAAGCTACTCGGATGGCGTCATCGGGCAGCTGCAGCGCGAGCCGGGCATGACCCTCGGCGTGTGGCAGATGCGCCCCCACAGCACCGGGCATGTCCGGGCGCTGTCTTCGGATACCGATGATGCGCCGGAAATCCAGCCAAACTATCTGACGGACCTGGCCGACCAGCGAGCAATCGTCCAAGGGATTCGTTGGGGCCGAAAGCTGCTGTCGAGTGACGACCTTGAGCAGTATCGCGGGCCGGAGACCCTTCCTGGTCCGGACATTCGGACGGACGACGAATTGCTCGCCTATGCCCGGGCGAAGGGGGCCACAGTCTACCACGCGGTCAGCACCTGCCGGATGGGCACCGATGCAGATGCCGTTGTCGACCCGACCCTGAGGGTCTGCGGTGTCGAGGGTCTGCGCGTGGTTGATGCCTCGGTCATGCCAACAATGGTTTCGGCCAACACCAATGCCGCCACAATGATGATCGCCGAGAAGGCGTCCGATCTGATCCTGGAAAAGGCAGCACCATGACGAGAAAAGAGGAGAGTACCCGATGATTGATATCAGGAATCACGCGTTGGACCGGCTGCGGGCTGGCGAGCTGTCGCTCGGTGTGGGGCTGCGCCAGGCGCGGACCGTTGACATCGCTAAAGCGATGAAAACCGCAGGGTTTGACTGGCTGTTCATCGACATGGAACACAACGCCATGGACGTCGACATGGCGGTGCAGATCTGTGTCGCGGCGCAGGATGCCGGGATCACGCCAATCGTGCGCGTGCCCGGCTTCCAGCATTTCCACGCCACCCGTGTGCTCGACGGCGGAGCTCAGGGCATTGTAGTGCCCCATGTGGACGACGCGGAGACCGCCGCGCAGATGGTAAGCAATGTCCGCTATCCGCCGCTCGGTCACCGTTCTGTGACCGGGGCGCTGCCGCAGCTCGACTTCGTCTCGCACGCAATGGCCGAAACGGCAGAAGCCGTGAACCGCGAGACCCTGCTGGTGCTTATGCTGGAAACGCCGACAGCGATCGCCAATGCCGACGCCATCGCAGCCGTGCCCGGCGTCGATGCCCTGCTGATCGGCACCAGCGACCTGACGATGGAGATGGGGATCCCCGGCCAGTTCGACCATCAGGACGTGATCGCGGCCTATGAGACCGTGATCGCCGCTTGCCGGAAGCACGGAAAACACCCGGGCATGGGCGGCGTCTACGATCCGGCGAACATGCAGCGCTATATTTCGATAGGCGCTCGTCTGATCCTGTCAGGTAGCGATTTCTCTTTCCTGATGGCGGGTGCGCGGGCGCAGGCGTCAGCAGTCCGGGCGATGAGCCCTTCATAGCGGACCGGCTGAGTGCCATCTGGAAGACTTGGGATTCCAAGCTCGACTAAGGTGCCGGGCTTCGTCGAGTTCCGCCTGCTCAAAGGCCCCGAAGCCGAAGACCACACCCTCTACGCCTCGGACACGCTGTGGAAGGATTACGATTCCTTCATCGCCTGGACGAAATCCGACCATTTCCGTAAGGCGCATGCCAATGCGGGCAATGCCGACCGGAAGCCGCTCTATCAGGGCCACACGCAGTTCGAGGGTTTAGAAGATTTGAGCGCGATTTGAGATGCATGGAGCACCGTGCCCGGACGCGGAGCGGCGCTTTATGTAAGGGGATCGAGTGCCGTAAAACGGGAAATGTTGCAGATGACTGCTTCCGACCCAAAGCGGTCGTTGATGAACATCACGGCAAGCGTGGCAAAGAAATCTCTGCGGAAAAGTGTTAAGAGTGCTTTTGGTCTCGCACTGATTGTGAAGGCCTTCAGGCAATACTTTCGGTTGCATGCAAGCAGCTGCACTTTCACCATGGACGCATTGCGGACCGAATAATTAATGTACCGTTAATGATTGAGATAGTATCCTTGGGGCAGCGCAACCAAAGCGACTGTGACCGCATCTAACAGACGGAATTTCAAGTTTTTTTTGAAGTAATTTGACGATCTGTGATTGTGCATACTTAAAAGCGGAGTTGTCATGTGATCAGCGCCGTCCCTCTACCGAAAATGAGGCTCGGTGAGCCCGTTTTCGGAGCTCCAGCCGCATACAAGCGGGTCCCCAGACGTGACGACGACCCTATCGTCGTCCTTGTCATCGAAGATGACAATGTCGACAGGCGCGCAATTCGCCGCTTTCTCGATCAGGCTAAATCAGCCAAATTCTCGATCGTTGAGCGCGCAAACGGAAACGACGTTTTTGAAGTTCTGAAAACCCAGAGGATAGACATTGTCCTCGTGGATCAGCTCCTCGGCGCAAGACTTGGAACGGATCTCATCAGAGAGCTGGGAGGGCGCCTCGCCAAGGTGCCCATGGTTCTTCTCACCGGACGCGAAGAGCCGGCACTCGAGGAGGAGGCCTTGCGGTCCGGAGCCGCGGACCATCTGAACAAGGCGGACCTCTCAAGCCGTGTGCTCGAACGCACTATCAAATACGCCCTCAAATGGCATCAGGCCCAGCAGGAATTGCAGGATCAAAGCGCACAACTGGAAAGAGCCCGGCGAGAAGCCGAAACAGCCAATCTGGCGAAATCCGCCTTCCTCGCCAGCATGAGTCACGAACTTCGCACCCCTTTGAACGCAATCATCGGGTTTTCCGAGGCATTGTCCCACCTTGAAGGCCGCGATGGAAAATCGCGTGTCGAGGAATATGCGACCTACATTCATGAAGGCGGCGAGCAATTGCTCCATCTGGTCAATAATTTGCTCGATATCGCGCGCATCGAGGCTAACCAGTTCGATCATGGTGACGAAGATGTTGATATCCAAAAGATGCTGCATGCTGTCATCGTCATGAATGCACCGTTGGCGCAGAAGCAGGATGTTATCGTCGAACTGGTCCATACTCCGCCCTTACCGCACGTTCGCATCGCTAGCACAGGGTTCCGTCAGATCCTTCAGAATCTTGTCTCGAACGCTACAAAATACACTCCTCCCGGAGGAAATGTGTTCGTGCGGGTGGATCGCAATGCCCGCGGCCTGATCGTCAGTGTCGAGGATGACGGGATAGGCATGACCCCTGAGGAGTTTGAGGTAGCCAAGCGACCTTTCGAACGGAATCTCAATAACGCTTACGTCAGAGAGACGGAGGGCGCCGGGTTGGGCTTGTCGATCGTCGCCGCGCTCGCCGCACAGCTAGGTCTGGCAATCGAAATTGAAAGCCAGGCCGGGAGAGGCACGATCGCCTCTGTCATCATTCCCTCAAAGCGGACCCTTCAGTGATCGCAGCGCCGTATTGCCGCCGACGCGTTCCAGGCAGTTTCAGGTAAGGAAAGGCTTATTTTGGTCGAGATCCACGAACAGCAAATGAAAGTGGTGATCGACACTGTGGTCGACGGCGTAATCCTTATTGATGCAATCGGCACGATAGAGGTCTTCAACAAGGCCTGCGAAACATTGTTCGGTTATTGCTCCGACGAAGTCGTTGGCAAGAATGTGCGCATGTTGATGCCGGAGCCCTACAAGCGAGAGCATGACGGCTATCTCCGCCACTATCTCGAAACAGGAGAGCGTCGGATTATAGGCATCGGTCGGGAAGCGGCCGGGTTGCGGAAAGACGGCACCGAGTTTCCGATGGAGCTCTCTGTCGGAGAGATGCAGTACGATGACCGGCGGGTATTTGTCGGCGTAATCCGGGACATAACATCGCGCAAATATGCTGAACGACAGCTCGAGGCTGCTAATCTGGCGCTTGAGAAAGAACTCGATGCGAGCTCCGAGGCCGAGCAACGGTTTCAGGCCATCATCCGGGCCGCGCCGACGCCAATGATTATTGCCGCTCCGAATGGCAGGATCACGCTTGCAAATGAAGCCGCCGAAGCCCTGTTCGGTTATGACAGCAATTCGATCATTGGCCTTTCCGTGGATATGCTGGTTCCCGATTCAGCGCGGCATGGTCATCGTCAACTTCGCGAAACCTATCTTCGTGCGCCCTCAAAACGCGCCATGGGGGCGAACAGGGATCTGTTCGCCCGCCACCAGGACGGGCACCTGATCCCGGTAGAGGTCGGCCTTACACCGCTCGGAAACGAGGCAAACCGTCTTGTTGTTGCCGCCTTTATCGATCTTTCCGAGCGCCTCGCGGCTCAACGCACCCTTGAAGCGCACACCGCCGCACTTGAACGGAGCAACCGGGATCTCGATGATTTTGCCTATGCCGCCGCGCACGATTTGAGAGCGCCGCTGAGAGGCATCGAGCAGCTTGCCAGTTTCATCGACGAAGACGCCCGTGATCTGCTCCCGGATGCATCCCGTACCGATCTCGATATATTACGACAGAGGGTCCAGCGTATGCAGGGGCTGCTCACCGGGTTGCTGGACTACTCGCGGATCGGGCGGACAGAGAGCCAATCCGAGCTGATCGACACGAAAGCGGCCGTTGCTGACGTTGCCGAGCTCTATGTCCCGTCCGATCGTTTCAAAATCGTTGTGCAGGAAGACCTTCCGAAGGTCAGGGCGCCACGCGAGGCATTTGATATAGTCTTCAGGAACCTGTTCATGAATGCGGTCAAGCACCATGATCGCGAAACAGGCGAAATTCGCGTGGAAGGACAAGTTGATGGCTCCGGGGTGAATGTTACTGTTACCGATGACGGTCCTGGAATCCCGTTCGAGTTCGCGGAAAGGATCTTCAAGGTCTTTCAAACCCTGGAAGCCCGCGACGAGGTGGAGGCAACCGGGATCGGCCTGTCACTCGTGCAGAAGACGATGCTCACCCAAGGCGGGAAAGTGGAACTGATCAAGCGATCCGGTCGAGGTGCCGCATTCAGACTGTTCTGGCCGAACGAAGCGACAGCAAAGGGAGGCAAAATTGGCAAAATCACCCCACATTGATGATTCCGTTACAATTCTGCTGGTCGATGACGACGCCGTCGACGTGCGCGGTGTTACCCGTGCCCTGAGAAAGCAGGGTATCGACAATCCGATCGTGACCGCTAGAAATGGATTGGAGGCTTTGGCTCTGTTGCGAGGCGACGGAGATCTTCCCGCTGTCCCTGCCCCTCAATTGATCCTGCTCGATATCAATATGCCGCGAATGAACGGGCTTGAGTTCCTGGCGACGGTTCGCGATGATCGGGAACTCTGCAAAACGGTGATTTTTGTTCTCACAACGTCCGACGATGAGCGGGACATGGTTGCCGCCTACAAACACCATATCGCCGGCTATATCCTCAAGGAGCGTGCCGGGAAGGACTTCATTGATTTGGTGGGGATGCTCGAGAAATTCGTCATCACGGTGCGGTTTCCGCACTCGTCCGCTTAAGGACCCTCGTGGCCAGACAAAAGGCGCTCGAATGAGCTCCATTTCCCATTCGGGCAGTCCACCCGTTGTCGACGGGCGAACCTCGGCCAATCCAGCTCAATATGCGGTGAGGTCGACTTCCCTAACCGGACCAACATAATCGGATATTTCTGCGATCAATGGCCCGCTGAAATATTCATATTCCATGTCGATCGCCGCCCGAACCAGCTCCTTACTTTTGAGGTTGCGCACGAATGTATGCAGCCCGGCTTTCGTTGCGGCCTTTTTGAAGGAGGCCATTGTCTGAAACATCGACTTGTTCGCCACGTCAACTTCGGCAAACTTGAATCCGACGATCTGGACGCCGGCATCGCGGAACGGCATCAGGTTTTCCCTGTTGCTCTCCACCCTCGCGGCGATGGCGCGAACATATTTCTTGAGCAGCCTCACATTCTCGCTCAGAGCGGACGTCGGGACGCCTTCAGGAAAGCCCGTCAATGTAAGTACCAGATATCGCTGAAGCTCGGCCGGGATCGAGGCCAGTCCTGTCACAAACTCCTGTCGCGCCTTCGCACGCGACATGGTCGCATAGCTTACCGGAATAGAGACCAGAGCGATTCGCTTGCGCATGGTCATGTCCATAAGACCGATTTTCGCCCGCGCCAGGCACATCCTGTCCAGCTCAATTGAGGATTTCTCGTCATCCTGTTGCGGCAGGACATCGTGCCCTTTGAGGATCCGGTTAAAGGCATCGAGACGCACCGCCGAGCAATGAAATATGGAAATTACGCCACTTTTTACGTTTACCAGCGGGAGAAAACCGAAATCAATGTCACGAAGGATTTGTTCAGCATCCTCCTCGAAGACGGAGAAAGGATCGGCCTTTTCGTCTCCCATCGCCGCTCGCAACGCGACCGCCTGTGCTGCTTCGAACCTCTTCATTTGGGAGTCTGTGTAGCCAAAATCGGCGTCGGCAGCCGTCCCGGCCTGCTTCGCTTTTTGATTCCTTTCGGCCTTCTCGAGGAGATCGCCAAGATCCGTTGCTTTCAACGCGCCGCTTGCGAGATCCCCCACTGTCGTGCGGACCCCCACGTTCTTGAGCTCATCGTCCCCGCGCAGTTGACGCAAGATTTCAGCTTTGATCAGACCGCATTTTAGTGTCGCCGCTTCGTCCGCGAGGTCACCGAAGAGAATAACGAAACCGAGTTCGCCGTATTCGAGGCAAATATCCGACTTGCCGATGTGAGGCTTTATCGTCCGCTGGCACAAGTTGCGGATAAAGTCCTGCTTCTTCTCCCAGCGATCTCCGAGATTGTTCTTTACCTCATCAAGGCCAAGAAACTGGACCTGCCCTCCCAGTTTGCAGGCTCCACCCGACACGAACTTCTTCAGTCTGTCGTCCTGGGCCAGAATTGTCGCGTTCATCACTATCTCTCCCTCATCGGGGCTAATGCTTTTTCAAGCAGTCAGGTAAACCAAGTGCGTTATTATCGGCAGCAAAACGCTGAGTCAGCTCAATGACTTTTGGTCCCGGTCAATTATTCTCGCACCCATTGGTACAGCAAACACGTTTTAATTGTGCTGGGTCGCCGCCCGCCAGGTATTGCGCATTTCGGGGCTCACGCGGGGCACGCGACTTCGCTTCCAGAAACATGACCACATGGACAGCACTTTTGTCGGAAACTCATCCACCTGCCGATTTAGATCGTGAGCTCGGCCGGTAAACGACCGAGCAAACTCCAGAACAATCGTCGCTGACGCGCCGCTCTCCTTGTGGCCCTGCTCGACGAAGTTGCTGTGATGTTTGTCGACAATTCCTTCGAGCGAGTAACCCGTCAGTTTCAGGAAGTTCTCGTTCGCGGTAATGATCGTTCCGTCCATCTTGAACTCGATGACGGCTTGAGACTCGTTCAAGGCAGAAAGTTTCGCCAAAGCATCGCCGCCGAACGTCATGATTGTCATGAGCCAACTCCTGACTAAAATTTGATTGCGATCAGGTTTTAGCTCGCCCGTCTGAATATTTCGTAAATGGAGGCGATTTCCGACTCGCAATGGTCGTGAAGGGTTCCGACGACTGAATTTTAGGGTCGGTTGGCGCGGCAGAAACATGCTGACGTCGAGAGCCGCGACTTTTGATTCTCAGTTGCCATCTGTCGATCTGGAATCGCTCCTCCGACCGCGCCAGGCAGACTGCCGCCTATGTAATTCGAGCCCTGCATAACGATATGTCACCGAACAAGGCCAGGGCATTCCCATTGTCCGTGTAAGGTCAAATCGCTTCAGCGACTTTTTGAACCCAATTCCGATGACAGCTTTCATCCTGCGTAGTCGGCTGAACCGCTCGGCTGAGAGCGACCCCAATCTCTAACCGGTTCATCCGCTGGAGCCAGGTGGGCGTGTTCAACATGATCTTCTTGCTCAGGTTATACCCATTGTTCTCCATGCGGCACCTCGAAGGACTGGCTATCCATGATCAATGCAACGTCGTCGATTGTCTGGAAAAGAAAGCGGCGCGCCACGCGCGTGAACAGCGGTATACGGCCTACCAGGGGCCGAAGTGGATCGGCAGCACTCGTCGGCCGCAACCGGAGCGCATCGGATAGCGCACGCCATTGATCACCTCCCGAGGATCGACTTCACGCCAACGGCTTTGCTCTGCCCACAGAAGAGCTTGAATCATAACCCGCGGCGCGACGAAAGCCGCCCAGACGAATTCTCCAAACAAACACTAACGCCACGAAGACGTTGCAGAGCAAAAAGCAGCCAGAGAGACGGAATGAAAATACCGGGGTCTGACCATGGAGTCTGTTTTGGGCAAGGTGACAAACTTTGTTCAGGAAATGATTGTCTCAACTCTGAGATATTTCATGTTGAGAGCAAAAATGAAAATATTTCCATTTCCTGATAACTAAATGTTTACGACTTTAGATAAATATTCAGCCGTTCTTGAGTGGTCGAGAGTTTTTACTTGTTTGATTGAGGAGTGCTCAATGTCCATCATGCTTTTCCGGAGCGACGCGGCGGCGAAACTTGCTGCCTTGAACGAGTCTCAAGCCACAATTGAATTCAAGCTGGACGGTACGATTATCACCGCCAATGCAAATTTTCTCCGGGCGCTCGGCTACGAACACAAAGAAGTCGTTGGAAAGCATCACAGTATGTTCCTCGATCCGAAGGAGCGGGAAAGCCAGGAATACAAGGACTTCTAGAATAGCCTGAAACGTGGCGAGTTCCAGCGGGCCCGTTACCGGCGCCTTGGGAAAGACGGCCAGGAAGTCTGGATCGAGGCGTCTTACAATCCGGTACGGAATGCGCGCGGAAAGCCCTATAAGGTGATCAAGTTCGCTACGGACGTTACCGAAAAGACATTGGAACATGCCGATCTGCTCGGCAAAGTCGATGCTATCGATCGAGCGCAGGCGGTCATCGAGTTCGAAATGAACGGCACTATAATCACGGCGAACAAGAATTTCCTCAAGGCGATGGGATATACGCTGGAAGAGATCGCCGGAAAGCACCATAGCATTTTCGTCGAGCCGGGCCACAAGGAGAGCGCCGACTATCGGGATTTCTGGTCCCGTCTCAACAAAGGCGAATTTCAAGCCGCCCAGTACAAGAGAATAGGCAAAGGCGGGAAGGAAGTTTGGATCGAGGCGTCCTATAACCCGGTTCTTGATCCGCGCGGTCGCCCGGTCAAGGTTGTGAAGTTCGCGACGGATATTACCTGGCGCAAGGAGCAGAACGCCGAACTCGCCAATGCATTTGAGCAGGGTGTGAAGCGGACGGTCGACACTGTCTCAGCCTCTGCAGGCGATATGGAGGCAACGGCACAGGCGCTTGCGGCGAACGCTGAGCAGACCAACCAGCAGAGCGCCACCGTGTCGTCTGCGACTGAAGAGCTGTCCGCTTCGGTCAATGAGATTGCCCGGCAAATTTCGGAATCGACCCGGGCGGTTGGGAACGCGGTGAATGCGGCAGGCAAGTCCGAGCAGATGGTGAACGATCTGCTGGCCGCCGCCCAGAAGGTTGGTGAAGTCACCATGATCATTGCCGATATCGCGGAACAGACGAACCTCCTGGCGCTGAACGCAACCATCGAGGCCGCCCGCGCCGGCGAGGCGGGCAAGGGGTTTGCAGTAGTGGCTTCCGAAGTGAAGAGCCTGGCCACACAGACCGGCAAAGCGACAGACGAGATTGCCCAGCAAATCAAGGAGATTCAGGACTCGACCCAGATCACGGCAGAATCGATCGGTGAAATCGCCAAGATCATCGCGCAGGTCAATGAGATTGGTACGACGATTTCAAGTGCCGTCGAAGAGCAGTCTGCCGCCACACAGGAGGTTTCCTCGAATATCAACGGTGTTGCCCAGGCAACGCAGGAAAGCGGCACGTCCGCCACGAGTGTCCTGGAATATGCGCAATCGCTGACAGGCCAGGCTCGGGATTTGAACGAACAAGTCGAGACGTTTCTGGAAAAAGTACGGGCGATGTAACTGCGCGTCTCTTAAGTCCGAGGCTCCGACCGGCCCAAAGCCAGCCGGAGCGGCAGCAGCGGTTCCGAATCGCCCATTCAGCGTCCATTAAGTCGTTTGGCAGGCGCAAGCAGTTTCGGGAAGTCTTCGACGGACAGATTTCGCCGATGCTATCTAAATGACCGCTTCCCACAATGCGAAGCCTGATGCCTATTCGGCACTGCAGGATGCGAAGCAGTCGGAAATCCTTAAGCGGCGAATAACGGTAGTTCGACCGGCGAGACATAGGGTTTTCGCTGCTTAATGCGCGAAATGGCGGTCCCGCGCTGATCGGCACCGCCGGCTTTTTGCCAATGACTTACCAGCGGTGCGCAGTCTCCGTTCGCCATCGTGAGCACATAAGCACTTCCGAGACGCCTCCGTGCGGATAGGCGCCGGCGTAGAGCGCAAGTGGCGATGCGATTTGCTTCATCCAGATTGCGGGCTATTGAAACAACATCCCGCAATCTGGACCCATGTCGGCCGAACCGTGCCGTTACCGTAATATCGCCAAATAGATCATGGTCGATCTCAAGCTCGTAAACCCGGTTGCGATTTCGCTCGGAATCGATGAGGCGCAGACGAAGGTAAACAAGTGAAAGCATGACCAGATTTTATCAAGCTCAGAACAAAACATGAATCATCTAATTTGGCTCTTTTGCAGTTACCTGTTTTGGCGATCATATCGGTCGGCTTTTTTACGTTCGGAAAGGCAGCGGTTGCCCATTCCGTGTAATGGTGACTGTCGCTCCTGAGCATCCGGCGGACAAACACCTACAGGATGAGGACCGCCGCTCGCAGTTCACGAGCGGCGGCTGTTCCTCATAATTCGACCTGTTCTGATATCGCCAATGCGTCTTCGACCTCTATGCCGAGGTAGCGCACCGTGCTTTCAAGCTTCGTGTGACCGAGGAGAAGCTGAACGGCCCGCAAGTTACCGGTCTTGCGGTAGATCTGAGCCGCCTTGGTCCGGCGCATGGTGTGCGTCCCATACGCCGAGCTGTCGAGACCGGCGCTCTCGACCCAGCCATGTACAATCCGGGCGTATTG
>TARA_R110001599_G_scaffold9778_1_pt1 | contig 11005 bp, 10 predicted proteins | sample TARA_R110001599 | Tara Oceans TARA_R110001599 (sample SAMEA4398360) | marine metagenome | biome: Polar Biome; feature: [MES] marine water layer (ENVO:01000295) within the mesopelagic zone...; material: water (ENVO:00002006), including particulate matter (ENVO:01000060) such as...... | reverse complement strand
TCGTTGACTGCTGTTAGTACTTTGTCTGCCTGCCGTTCTCGGCGAGTTTTAACTTCCTGGTAGTGCTCTGGGACCAGATGTAGGGAAGCATGACTAAGCGCCAGGCCTTCAAGATTTCCGGTGATCCAAGGAGCATTCAGGATGTCCTGAACCAGCTTGTGGTCAGACGTATCAATGGGCTGCAGATCAAGGTGAGGTGCCCAGCCGGCATGGAAGGTCTCGCCGTGCTGATCAATCTCCACAAACTGCAAGCGGCGAGAGGCGATGGTGGATTTTCCGTTCTCTTTGTCGCCACCATCATTGATGCCTTCGCGAATTATGTGGTCGACCATGAACAGAATTTTTGGCTCAATACCGTCGTCATTCGGATCTACCAACACGGCACCCTGTTTGAGTTTGCTGCGGTGAGCCTGGAGTACCAAGTCTGTTGCAGCATGCATTAGGGGGTGACCGGGGTGAATAAGGTCGGCCATGGGTTTGCCGGTAACCCGGACAAGCTGCTTCTCAAAGCAGATACGCTCGTACTTTTTCAGAACGGGTGTGCGGCTTTCACCGATAATGCGGTCCCGCTCACGAATGGCCGCTGGCACATGGCGTACTTCATAACGCCCGGCTTCCCGGGGACGCATCTCCCCCGTCAATATTTGGAAGGCCTCGGTGAAAAAGGCGCGGATAAAATAAGGCTGAAGCTTGCGCGCTTCGGCCTTTTCCATCTCTTCCTTTACAGCGTACAGGTCATCCAGTGACATATGTTGTTCAACTAGAGCATTCCGGCGCAGGATTTCCTTTAGATGGTCGGTATCTAGAGCGCCGTCGATCACTTGGTTCAGCTTGTCTTTGACCTCGGGCGATTCCCCGTAACGAATAGCCTCAATGAGCAGGTCCTTCAGGGATTTATTCTCGAATGCTTCGCCCAGAATGTCGAAGACTTTGCCGCCTAAAGCCTGCTTTTCGATTTCCAACTTATCGAACAGTTTCTGGAATACATCGCCCTCTCGCGTTTCGTTGGCAACAAGATTCCAAAGGTGACAGACCTCAGTTTGACCAATGCGGTGGATACGGCCAAAACGCTGTTCGAGTCGGTTGGGGTTCCACGGCAAGTCGTAATTTACCATTAGGCTGGCGTTCTGCAGGTTTACACCTTCGCCTGCAGCATCCGTGGCGACCAGCACCAGTACATCTGGATCGTTTCGAAACTCTTCCTGTGCTCTGCGTCTGGCGTCGCGATTGGTGCCGCCGTGGATAGTGATCACTGCACCTGGGTCTCCCAACAGACCACGAATCCGATGAACCAGGTAATTTAGTGTGTCTTTATGCTCGGTAAAGATAATCAATTTTCGTCGGCTACCACTAGCAGTGTACATCTCGGGCTGGTCTTGTAGCAGATGAGAAAGCTCTTCCCATTTTTTGTCGTTGCCGGATTGAACAACTGTCATTGCCTGGTATTCCAGGTATTTGAGGATTACGATTTCGGCTTCAAGCTCTGGGATGGTTTCAGCTGCGGTGGCCTGGTCAACCACCTGGTCGACGACCATCTCGTACTCTTCGGCACTCAGCTCTTCATCCATCTCATCGATGTTTTCAGGCACATCAACCTGTTTGGTGACCTGGTACTCGCCAAGAGTTTCCGCGACACCGTTCTGCCCCGACTTTTTAACCCCTTCGCCGCGGGCTAAAAGCTTCATTTCATCCAGGCGAGCTTCAAGGCGCTTTCTCCGACGCTTGAGAGATTGATAAATGGCCTCTGGGCTTGAGGCTAAACGGCGCTGCAGCATGGTCAGCGCGAAACCGACCGTGCCTTTACGCTTCCCATCGAGGTTGTCCGCCCGATTCATCTCGTTGCGGACGTAGTCTGTCACTTCTGCATAAAGGGCTGCTTCAGCGTCTGAGAGGCCATAATTGGCCGTGTAGGCGCGGCGCTCGGGGAACAGTGGCGTACCATCAAATTTAAGCAGTTCTTCCTTGACCATGCGCCGCATCATGTCGGAGACATCAACCTTGTGAGCCCCTTCGCGGAACTTGCCATAAAAACGGTCACCGTCCAGCAAGGAGAGCCAGATCTGAAAGTCCTCTTCCTTCCCGTTGTGTGGGGTAGCGGTCATTAGCAGGAAGTGACGGGTGATTGAGCCCAATAGCTCACCGAGCTGGAAGCGCTTGGTCTTGTTAACCTTGCTCCCAAAGTAGTTGGCAGAAAGCTTGTGAGCTTCGTCAACGATGATCAGGTCCCACTCGGTGTTTTTGAGTTTCTCTTGGTAATCTTCATTTCGGGAGAGCTGGTCCAGACGACAGATTAGCTGGTTGGCTTCGTCGAAAAAATTACCAGAGGCACATTGCTCCTGCTTTTCACGACTGAAAATCTCGAATTGAACGCCAAATTTCTCCAGTAATTCATCCTGCCACTGATCGGTGAGTCCACCTGGCGAAACGATCAGAATGCGCTTGGCATCGGCGCGCATCAGCAGTTCCCGAATCAGCAGGCCAGCCATAATGGTTTTACCGGAGCCGGGGTCATCGGCCAATACAAATCGCAGCGGCTGCCGGGGCAGCATGGCTTCATATACTGCTGATATTTGGTGAGGCAGGGGCTCTACGTTGGAGGTGTGCACCGCCATCATGGGATCAAACAGTGCTGCCTGGGTTATACGATAGGCTTCTAGACCAAGCTTGAAGTCCGCACCTGGAGCATCAAATGCCCAAGGGCGGCCAGCTCCAGCCAGTTCCAGGCGGGCTTCATCAGAACGAAACAACATCTGTTCATTCAGCCGACCTTGGCCGTCCTTGTAGTAAACGGTCAGAGCGTGGTCGCCAACCGGCTCGGTTTGAACAATGCGAACGATCTCGTCAGCTTGGAGGCCACGGATCTGGGCATCTTTTTTTATGTCTTCCAGCTTGAGCATGTTGCTGCATCCCTACTTTTCGGCAGCCTTACCGGAGCGAACCCATCTATCCACTTCGTTTTAACTTGAACATTCAGCGGTGACCGACACAGCGGCCGGGCATAGCCTAAGTGACTACTACTACAAAGCAAAGCTTAACTTAAAGTTTGAATAGTACAATGGAGCACAACCCGTGATCACTCGAGTAGTATTATCGGAGCCGGTCTTGATAGTCCAAAGAGTTTGAGGCGTTAGAACAGGCCCTCGGCATCTTGTTTAGGGGATTCACCATTCTCCTTAAACTGCTCGGCATCCTCTTTGAAGTCTCTAAGAACTCTCTCTACCAACCGCCGGAATTGTTCTTCCAAATCATCAAGGTTAGCCCTCTCTTTGGGTAAGGAAAGCCATAGAACTTGCAGGCAATCTCTCAGTCGTTGATCGACACCAGACAAGGATGCTGCATAATCTTTTGAACCATATTTTCTAATCATTGCACTTCTCCATATTAACTGTTTGTTGTTTTGTAACCGTTTTATCACTGCTTCAACTGAGGGGTTAATCCGTCAAGATTAATTTCCCTGAAGAAATATGAAGGTATCACTGATTTTGTGGATGTGAATCAGGCATTTCTAAGGACTCTGTTGAAGGCTTCACAAATTCGTTCATACAGAGCCGAATTAGATCTACCAGCCTTTTATGCAACCGCAATGAATGCGAATTCATAATGGGAAGATTTTTTTCTTTAACTGCATCTTGACTGTACTCAGGAACCCGTTGATCGAGATACAGTTTTCGATTCACCTCGATCATGACAGCCAACACGCGCTTGTCGCCTTGAAAAGCTTCGGGTAGAACACAACCGGAGTAAGGAGTGTTTATCGCAACGTTGTAACCCCAATGTGTTAATTTTTCCACGAGAAGTTGAACAAGTTCTCGGGGTGTATTGCTGTTCGTGGTTCCCAGACAAATATCTGGTCGTTTTGCCTCATCTTTCTCCACCGGGAAGGGCTGATCCGGGAAGGAGTGACAATCAATAAGCAGGCAGCCGTTATGGCAATCCAGGGAGGCCTGTACCGCTACGTCCAATGCTTTATGGTGGGGGTGGTAATACAGGTCGAGGAGCTTATTTCTTTCTTCTTCGGATAACGTTCTCCGAATACGTTGACCTCTTGAGCCATGAGTATAGAGACACCCACGCCCTGTGAGGGCCATAGGTTCACTTTCATCTGCCAAAAACCGTTCTGTATCTACCAGAATACGATTAACTTTAGCTGTTACCTTATGAACATTATCAATGGCAAACAGCTTGTCCGTATACCAATCTGTCTGGATCATTGTTTCATAGATGGTGACCCATTCGGGGACAATATATTGATCGTCATATTCACTAATCCCTTCCCATCTTGCATGGGGGATATTGAGTACGATGGGGTCTTTAGTCATGCTGCTTTCTCCAGATCTTTGAGAGAGCAGATGGTGGGAAGCCTGATTGGTTGCCAGGTTGGCCACATCCGCCTGAATTGCCACTTTGGCTTTTCAGACAACCACCTTGCCCAGGTAGGCAGGTTGGCGGAGCAGTTATGCTCTCTCACGATGTTTTATCTAGGTAGCAACCTAGCTTAGACAAAAAAGCATGTCAATGCGTAACCATTGGACGCACTTACCACGCAAGAGTATCGTCAATCGTTCTTAGCATGAAAATATGGGAGTTTAAAAATGCGCAAGGCAATTGTGACTACAGCAATGACTGGAATAGCTCTAGTAGCAAGCCTAGCTTTTGCGACCACAGGTAAACCGATCGACGAAAAACGCATGGTATTTGGCTCAGCGAATACATATCCATTCGAACGGCTTGAAAATAAACAATTAAAAAAATTGGAGTTGGCCTATAGATGTTCTAAATCAGGAGAACAAACGTCCGGAAGGAACAAAATTTGTTATTACAATTGCATGGGAAGCACAGTGGCTATAACAATAAGCAATCCTGGGATTTGCCCTTTGACTATTAACCGCTAAATCCCCAACTTGGAGGAGTTGAATACGGTCAACCCTCTATTTTTAAATTATCTTTCGAGCAAATCTTTCGTTTCTCGAATAAGTTTATTGACACTTTTTCTGTGCTGAATGGTCGCTTTAGTCCATAAGCCGGTCACAACTGGCCTACCCGTACTCGCACCACCATGAAGTCTACACCTGCCATTTTTCATCGCGGACCCACGGCAAGGTTTCCCTGTGCTCCTGGCCTTTGCACCACAATAGCTAATATTTGCAAATGGTTTATAGGGTTTACTCATTTTTTCCATTTAACCCACCCCCATGTTTCATCTCTCCAATGACTGCCTGCCCACCATTACAGACATTTACCTGCTGATGTTTGACCACAATGGTCTGCTGTCCTTTGCCTCGATGCTTATCCCATACTGCCGCGACATTTGAAAATGCATTCGACAGACGGGCAGCATGCTTTACGTGCATAGTCCATCCAGCTACTGTCTGCTCCCTCTGTAATGCTAAATTACAGCTCTTCATCATTAAGTTATTCAAGGCAATCATCTGTTGAGCGAGCATAGACTCAACTGCATCCGTCGGGTTGAGGGCTCCCAACTGCTGTACAGCCCAAGTTAAGTCGTCTTCCATAGCACTTGGTGCCAAATGTGCAACATTCATTAGTGCTTGATCTTGCACTAATGGCAATTTTACACCGGTTGATTTTTCATAATCCTCCGTCGTCATAACATCGAAACTAAACTCTTTTTCAGGATCCATAAACGATACTTTATTCATACATCACCTTCTTGCCGAACAAAATACTGGGGATAGCAGCGGCCATCTACCAAGGTGTATTCCACCCCTTTTTCAACATGGTGCACATGCGTTTTACAGCACTTTGGGCAGATAGCGCGAGCCTTGCCACCCCACCACCCAACCACGTTAAGCACAGGAGCAGTAATGCCGTCCTGCGTGTAAGTCTTTTGCCAAGGTACACGATGTAAAAGGTATGTCTTATATGGCGACCTATGACCGCAGTGAGCTGCTCGCGCCATAAGCTCTTCATGACGAATACGGCGGCTTCCATGCTGATGTAATCGTTTGCAATGCTTGCACCAAAAAATTACTAATACATAGCCGGGGCAAGTGGAGTTAGGACGTTCACAAAGCACTTCGAATACAGGTAAACCTTCAATCCAACCGGGTATATCACGCATATTCATGTTCATTCTCCAGCTTTTCGATTCAGTCTGTGGGAGGCAGGGGTGAGGCAGTGCCAAAAGTGTCGAAAGTGTCGAAAGTGTCGAAAGTGTCGAAAGTGTCGAAAGTGTCTTTTTTTACTGCAGAAAATATTTTTGGCACTTTTGGCACTGTACTGGGGCTGCCCCTGGCAACTTTTCCATTACATAAAGCTAACGGGTAGAGCTTTAACCTTTTTCTCTGTAGGAGGCGTAGGTGAAGCGGTGCCAAAAGTGTCAAAACTCTTTTTTGACACTGCGGCAGTGTCACCCCCGTCAAGAACCATGGGATTCAGTAGGTATTGAACAGTTGGGCGGCCCTTCCCTCTAATCTCGACTTCTTTTAGGTAACCGTGATCAACAAGAAGCGCGCAAGCCGCTTCAGCCTCCTGAGCAGTAGCTAAGCCACTCCAATGTTTGCGATGGACCTGCCGCACGGTAAATGGACTATCCAGATCACCTTCCTTTAGTTTTTGCAAAAGGAACTTAGCGCCATCAACTTCAAATACCGCCTGCATCCCATAGATGCGACGCGCATGTGATTCCAGGTAATTACACAATGCAGCAGCACAGGTGGCCGCCTCTAATGTCACTGGGGTTAATGTGGCGTTACGGTCTGCCAAATCTGCGAGATGGATCAACAAGGCTATGGAGGGCATTAGACTTCTGTATTTTGCAAGATGCGATTCAATCGTGGGGGTTTTTTCGTTCTGAACCTTAAGCTCAAGAGCCGCACGCCAGTTGTCGAAGAAATCCTGAGCAGCAGAGTCAAAATGCAATGCAAAAATATTGCCATTCACACTAGGGAACGTCATGGAATCCAACTTCTGAAAGATGCAATCTACTTTTTTCTGAGCATCCGTATTAGGCGGCCTATCGACATTACGCCACTTACCTATACTGTCGGGATAAACCATAAGCTGGAATCGCTGTATCATGCCATCATCACCTCCTCCACCTTTGGCCGCACCAGCTATCAAAGTGGATAATGGCCCTGGCTGAATACTCCCCAACATAGAAAGACACAGTCCATCACTGTGAAGGTGTCCATGTGCAAACGTGTCATAGTCAAAGGAAGCACCGTTACCATTCCATGCCTCAAGATAGAACTGCCTATCACCCTCCTTTCCGGGTTTATCTAGGCTTTTTAGCCAACCTGTTAGCTCATCTCTAAAAACTAATAAACCATTAGGATTCTCATTCAGAAGTTTTATTAAACACTCAACGCTACCAGAATTGGTGCGCAGCCTATGCTCAACAGGAGGTTCCGGTTTCTGAGGAGGAAGCATATCTTCCGTTGGCTTTCCGTCCGACCCAGCCTTGCGAACCTCTTTTTTCCATGCCTCTTTTTGTCCCGCGTGAGCCTCTGCCAAAACCTCAAACAACGCCATCTCTGCAGCATGCTGTTGCGCCGATTTTGTAATCAGTGCATCAAGTGATCGCATTGCTTGCTGGATAGCTGGCGATTTCATTAAAGAGGGCCGGCCAACAACAACGCCCCATAGGTTAGGCACTACCAACCAATCATCTTTCCGCTTAGGGTAAATACCGCATCGCCGACCTATCACTGTCGAAAGTGAAATGAGTATCGATACTGCGGGAAAATCGGGAGGACACTGCATTCTCTCAGCAATATCATCAACAAAATCACCTAGCATTTCTGGCAGCAGGTCATTGCTGTATTTCTCTACGGGTGTTAATCCCGAAGGTAGTGGGCTTGGCTTAGACCATGAGTCTGTATTGGAATAGACTTTTGCCAGATGAAAAAGGGTCGAAATAGTGATATTACCCAGCTTGTTATGGTCAAAACTGGCCCATTTTCTAGACACTTCTTGTGGGGTATATCGTGGATCATTGGATGACCATGAGTGTGCAAGCTCTTCCAACCCTTCGGAGTGAAGCGCAGCAAGCACGCGCACCCAAACATCGTAGGGCACGTCTGGAGGAATACTCTTCAAGGCCAGTTCAACTTTTGCCTTGTCTACAGTGGCGAAGAATGAAGGCTTGGGCAACGGGGTCAGCAATCTCACCCATTTCTCTGGCAGCTCAGCAACGGGGATATCTTCACTAACAACATATGCCTTATCGCCAATCCTACTGCCAGCGGTAACCACATAACCTGCATCACAACGAATATCGATCCCCTTACCAATACTGTTGTTACCAATATGCTCTGTGCCGGGTTTTTTAAAATAGAGGTGCCAACCCCCTGATGGGGTGTTTACCGTAAATGTTTCTGGCAGGGTTCCAAACTTAGCTTGTAGCTCATCTAATGTTTTATCCCCGACAGCTCCATTCTTGATATCTACATCAATCACCAACAGACCACTGGCTCCCGGATATAGCCCAACATTACCCGCTAAAATATCGGGCCATTTCTTTACTGCTTCCTTGGCAGGCAATGCGTCCCGGAAACCAGTACTGCCTTTTGTGGGAGCCTTCGTTCCAAAAGCTAGAGGAAATATATGGTAGCCATCTGAAATACTGCGACAGCTAACCATTTTTGAGCCGCCATCAGGCACATCAATACACTGTCCCTGGATCATAGCGACAACCCTCCTGCCCGCAACTTTTCTACAGACTCAGCTGTAATTCTTGTACACCTACCCACTTTATAAATGTGCAGTTTGTGGGTGTTAATCATTTTGTAGATGGTAGGGCGAGATACAGAAAGCCTTGATGCAGCAGTATCCACGGTGTAGTCCGATTGGGTAGGCATAGTAGCTCCTAATGTTGACCTCAGAAGTCATTACACAGGAGTAGAGGTAAAATAAAAAACGATGAAATTACTAAGTTGTAGTATTAGGGAAAGAACTATTTATACCTTTGGTAGTATTTCTCAATCGTGCTTGACTCGAGCTTTATCCCATACTTCCACATTAGATCAGCAACAAACAGAAACGCTGATTGAGCAGTAACTGAATCTTCTCGTGTCAGCACGTAGCCATTTTCGTGGGCTCTTTTAACGAGCTCGGCAACAATCTTTTTAATACTTTCTGGTACGTTAACAACCTTAACTGTTGGTGGCCTTTTTTCAGCAATAATTTTATGAAGAAACTCCCCAAGCAGTCTATTTCGCCCTTTAATTGGCAGTAATTCCAACTCATCACCCTCATAGTCCTTGGAAGTTTCAACCGCCAATACACAAGCTCTATCAAATTTGATTTCTCCTAAAAGGTAGCCCTCTTGAATTAGATCCAGTAATACCAACAAACGATCCCAATCTCTTTTTTCACGGTCAAACTGTTGCTGTTGTTCGTCTGTTAGCTTGCGTGTCAATAGTGTCGTCTTATCCGGCATGCCGCACCCCCAAAGAAACCACCTTCTCAGAACGTCCCAGCATTTCAAGATGGTCACACCACTGCTGCAACCACTCCCTACTCTCTTGCTCATAACGGTGTAAGTTGTATACAGCCTCGATGCCACCTTTTGTATGACCAAGCACTGCTTCCGCAACTTCAGACGGACAGCCAAGACGTGCAAGCCCTGTCCTTACACTGCGACGCAGGTCGTGTGGTGTCCACGGCTCAACATCAAGTAGCAAATCGTTCTTACGCATAAACCACATACGCTCTGTAAGCGTTTTCTGCTGTACCGCTTTACCCGTGATCTGAGGAAAAACATACTCGTCACTCATACGCTTTTGCTGCTCAAGGAACGCGACGGCTTGAGTTGAGAGCTGCACATCCCGTGGCACACCGGTTTTAGTTTCTTTCAGGTGCCAAACAGAAGAATCAAGGTCTACGTCAGCCCAGCGTATTGAGCAGACTTCACCTGTACGGCACCCGGTGAGGAGTGTGAAATACAAAACGCCCTTTTGCCCTGGAGTGAACCTGGACCCAGGTAACCAGTGGAGCAGTGCCGCCAGCTCTCCGTCATTGAGCACCCTTGTGCCCCTCTTGCTACTGAGCCTCACTCTTTTACGCTTCAATCGTCCTTTAGCCTGATAACAAGGATTCACATGCTCACCTGGCAGCTCACTATCAATAGCATGATCAAACGCTGCGGTCAGCTCCCGTAAGATAAAGCCTGCTTGAACGTTAGCACCTCTCTCTACTACGCCCATGCACATGTCGAATACCTCTTTCGCGGTGACATCTGCCGCTGGCATATCGCCCAGCTCCTTTACAGGGTCGCCATACAAAGCACGCCTACACTCTGAAGCTGACTTCCGTGTTCGCACACCGTCAATGCAGTCAGAAAGATAGTTGTCACAAAGCTTTTTCACGGTGAACAGGCTGAGTTTTTTCTCCAACTCAGCCTTTGTCTTGAGCTCATCAGACTCTTTCTGCTGTTGCCGACTCCTCTCGCCAGGGCAAACACCGTTATCACGCAATGCCTTCAACCCTTGAAACAGCACCCTTGCCTCAGAGAGACTAAGCAGGCCTGAATCACCGGAGGCAGTTTTGAGCTTGCTTTCACGATACCGGCCTATCTTGACTTGCTTAACCTTCTGATCCACCGGTGAGCGGTATCGATAAATGAAAGTTTTCACGCCCGAGTTGCCGCACACAGCGCGTAGGCCACGATATTCACCAGCATCGGCAATGGTATCGCCTGGCTTGAGATTATTCAGTGCAAGTGAAGTCAATGGTTTAGTAGAATCAGACCGAGCCATTCGATACTCCTTAATACCGCATACGTCTGGTTAGCCATGGCAATCGTTGCAGCGATGCTGAGGCTTGTTAGTGTAGGTTTTTAATTACCCTATGTAGCATCATACAAAACCTACACAACAACCTACACTAATTTCGTTAACCTAGGTTTATACCCCTTGTCAGAAATTAACAAAAAATACTGTCAAACATTGTATGACACTGTCAAACAAAGGATTTACAACCCATTAACACTATGAAAACCAAGGCACCAGAAGAGCAACACACACCTATGATGCAGCAGTAT
>TARA_R110001599_G_C12273546_1_pt1 | contig 11009 bp, 11 predicted proteins | sample TARA_R110001599 | Tara Oceans TARA_R110001599 (sample SAMEA4398360) | marine metagenome | biome: Polar Biome; feature: [MES] marine water layer (ENVO:01000295) within the mesopelagic zone...; material: water (ENVO:00002006), including particulate matter (ENVO:01000060) such as...... | reverse complement strand
TAAAATGGCAAATCATAGACAGTGCCCCCGGATTCGACGAAGACCCCACAAATTTTATGAAAAATGGCTCCCCGGGCCGGATTCGAACCAGCGACCAATTGATTAACAGTCAACTGCTCTACCACTGAGCTACCGGGGAACGGTCCACATGTGTGGTGTGGGTGGCCGTATAACAAAAGAATTTCGTTGTTGCCAAGCCTTTTATCAAAATAAATTGCAGCGAACCGAGAATATGGCTCAGAAAGCTTAAAAGTGACATGTTTACACCTATATCAAACCCTCGATTCAACGCGTGCAGGCTCCTTCCATGGTGCTGTTCCTTCCCGATCAATGTTCTGTGGAGAAGCAGATGAGCAACCGGATTCGTTTTGGCTCCCGGCATATTCATCTGCCAAAGAGCCGGCTGTTGCGGATCGCACTGGGAATTGTGCTGCTGCTTGGGGGCATTCTCGGGTTTTTGCCGATTGTCGGCTTCTGGATGGTTCCGCTTGGGTTTATCGTGCTCTCTCATGACCTGCCGTCGGTGCGGCGTTGGCGCAGAAGGATGACAGTGCGTTGGGGTGCCCGCTGGCGCAGACGAGACTGACTTGGCAAAACCAAATTGGGGCAGGGTAATTGCTGAAATTACCGTCCCACCTCTTGCCATTGTGCACAATTCATTTTATGTGCTGGCGGCTGCCCTTTGAAGGGTGGCATTGGGGCCTCGTGGCGGAATGGTTACGCAGAGGATTGCAAATCCTTGCATCCCGGTTCGATTCCGGGCGAGGCCTCCAAAATTCTTTTGATCTTGCGCAGTGCGCCGCAGATTGGCTCTACCGGAAAAAGCGATATAGTGCATGCAACTGGTCGATTGTCTGCTTTCTTAATATGAGCTATTTGCATAATATTGCGCAAAATCTATTCATAATGTGTAAAACATGCGGACAGATAGACCGCACGCGCGTCTTGTCTTTAGCCGAATTGCTGTGAAAACTGGCTTCTCATAAATCGATGAGAGGCAAATTTCATGCTCGAATTTTTGGACCAGATGAACCGGGTTGCAGGCCACTACCGTTCTCTGATTGAACGTCAGGGTTTGGAGGTGCGCCATTCTTCCGACTTTGTGCTGCTGGCCGATGAAGCAACCAATATGGGCTTTGCGGTGACACCGCATTTTTGCCCGATGTTCAACGCATTTTACCGCGATGAGGCATTCTGGATTGGCGTTTATGATGGCGAACAATGTGTGGCAATGCTTGCCTTCAAGCGCCAGCCACTGGGCAGCGAATCACTTGCGAGCTACATGAAGCGCTCCTGGGTCAGATATTATGCCCGGGATTCGGAAAACCCTGTCGTCTTTGCAAATGAGCAAAAGCCATTCATGGATTTGACGAGTGGCAATATGGCCTATTGCGGCGAGTTTCGGGTGATGCCGAAATATCAGCAAAAGGGGATCGGCCAATTGCTGGCTGCCTACGCCAAGCCGGCTGCATGGACCTTCTGGCCTGACACCGACATGCTTTACATCTTCATGGAGAACAAGGACGTACGCCGCGGTCTGATGGCGGCCATAGAATTGTCTATGCAGATAAAGAATGCCTTGCAATGGGTTCAGCATCCGAGCCAAGCAAAACGTGACTATTGGATGGGCGCAAGCCCTCAACGCGATTTTGTAGGCTGGCTAAGGGATGAGGTTCGCAACCTAGCCGTTCCTGTGTTGAAAACGTTGCCAAAAAGGGAAAGCCTTTTGGAGTCCGTATCATAAGAACCAGCCGTTTGTATTCCAGTACAAACAGTTTGCCGTGACGCGTGGTGGTGAATTTGACCTGTTCCAGGGTTGGTTCGCCCTGGCAGGCTCTTCGGTAGGCTGCCGCCACCGCGTCATCGTTGCCGAGGTTCTTGAGTTCGCTTCGCCATCCAGAGCCCATGACCTTGCCGGCCAGTGACTTGCGGCCGACATGGGTTATGGCTGGTATGTCGGAATGGATTGGCATCCCGAACAGCACCAGATCATCGGTAAGACGCAGAAGGTATTGATGCAGATTCTCATTGATCAGACCGCCGGTGCGTTCCCATTGCTGAAACAGGTGGCGCTGAATATTGGATGTACCTTCATCCTCAAGTGCAGAATCATGGAGAAGCTCAGTGTGGACGTCCATATATCGTTTCTTCCGCCGCCAGAAATTGCGCAATAATTCTGCCGAATAGAGCCACGAACTGGTCCCATTCGTCAGCTGTAAATAGTTCCAGATTGGTATGGCTGGATACTGTTACTGCGATGATATCGCGGGACAAATGGCAACCGAAATGTTCACACATGGCGTTGAGATAGTCGTGATCATTTCGATACTTGTCCGGCTCGGAAATGATCTCGTCGACAGAATGAAACCCAATTTCGTTCATGCGAGAATTTCCTGAGGAAAGCATTGTGGCGGTTCCCTTTGCGAATATCGATGGATTCGGTTTAGCTGAAAACTCTAGTCTTTGTCCATAACCAGATTCTTGGAACGCAGGTTTTGCAGGCTTCGATACTGTTGCTGTATCAAGCGGTGCCGTTTCTCCAGTGAAATTTTCTTGCCAAAATTTTCAATGATCATGTCCGCAGTATGGGTTGCCTGATCAAAAAGCTCCAGATCAAGTTCGCTTTGCGGTCCCCGGTCGGAAACCAGAGTTGTGTTCGGATATCCGCTGTCGGATTGCATCGGTCCATCACCTTTCCCAGTCAGAAGCCAATCAGTGGTGATCTTGAAACGACTGGCGTATCTCGCCAGCAGTTCCCGGCGAACGCCGCGCGATCCATTTTCATGTGCCGCGTAGGTCGAATAAGGAACGCCCATGGCTTCTGCAGCAAGTGCTGCAGTGGAATATCCTGCAGCTTTCCTTGCCGCCAACAATCTGCCGTTCAATTGTTCCATGCGTCTATTATGCGACCATTTCATAAGCATTGGGCATAGAAATTTTCCCAATTCAAGCCCGGGTTCTTCAAAATGCATATTTTTGAGGGATTGCCAAGCCCGCAACGATGTCACTGTTCATTGTAATGGTTACACGTTCGGTGCATCGGGTCCCGGGGAGGGGCTATTGAACAATTTGACGTGATCTGCTGGGCAGATCACGTCAAATGGGCGGTTGGATTGTGAGTGTCGGGATTCAAACAGACAATCGCGGATATATCTTGCGTTGACCGGGTGATGTCCAGGGAGGGGACGTCCGGGGCTTCGGCAAATGCCAACAATCAGCGGGCCACGTCATCGCAGTTTATGATCTGCATTCGTTCATTCAATGATGAGATCGTCAACCCTGACTTCGAGTGCCTTTGCTATGGCACATATGGCTCTAAGCGATGCTGATTTTGCTCCATTTTCGATGCCAAGCAGATGGTGCTCGGAAATCTCGGTCCGGTTAGCCAACTCCGTCAGGCTCATCCGGCGATATTCTCGGAAGACTCCAATGGGTCGGCGTCCGCTACGTATCGCTGCGAGCACCTCGTCAGGAAAAACCTCTCGCTTCTTATCGTCATTTTCGTCCGCAAGATTAAGTGCGTCCTGAAGCACTCTTTGCAATGCCGTGAATTCACTTTCCGGCAAGATCACATAGCGCTCGTCACTCGTCGGCAACGTAAACGTGCTGGCGTTGGCAGCTATCGTGTCTATCATGCTCATATGCAGGTTCATTTGCTTCCCTCAAGCCGCACCTGACGCCTTACCGAAAATGTTCAATGATCAAAGCCATTTTGCCATCGCCCATATCGGGTGCCGTTGATGCTTTGTATTTCCCCTGAAACAGCGCACTTTGCAGTGCTCCGTTTCCATTATTCTCCCGCTTCATCGAGCCATTGGGAACCCATCCCTGGCCGACTGTCGCTGGCATTCAAACTGTGCACTTGACGCTCGCAATTGGTGGTATTCGCTTTGCAGGCCCTGCGACAAATAGTCAGGCCCCACCTGAAATCGCGTTACGTCCCAAAATGAACTGGCTCCCACAAGCCAATACAATTTTACGGTGTTGCACACAGATTACGCTTGTAGCATACTCCTTTCTGCCTTCGTTGATCAAGTATGACTGACAAAAAATGCGCGCCTGCCAGATTCGGTCCCGGTGTCCTTTTCAAGGCACTGCTGGAAAGAATTTTTTGATGATGGGTTTTGCGATTGTGCTGCCGGGCCAAGAGGTTACCAATGGTCAGTGGGCAGATCGCATGGAGGTGTTCACCCATGGTCGCGGGCAGTGCCCGGTGTTGCCTGATTCTTGCACATTATTTTTATCTCCCCAATTGCGCTGCCAATCGCAAAATACGGCCCAAATTGAAATTTTCGGGGTATAAAGGGAGAAAGGCATTCTACGGGGCTTTGATTGCTTGAATACTGGTGTTGTCGCGATTAAGACGCATGGCAGATATAACGGAGAGTTTGCATGACCATCGATTTCAAGCTGGCGCGTCTCAAAATGGTGGACAATCAGATCCGCACCACGGATGTGACTTCCCATGCGGTGCTGGACGCCTTTTTGTCGGTTGAGCGGGAAAAGTTTGTCCCGGCAAAACTCAGGCCACTTGCCTATATTGACGATGATCTGCGGATTTCCGGCAATCGGGAAGGGGAGGTGGATCGTTACCTCATGGAACCATCGCCTCTGGCCAAGCTTCTGCAATTGGCAGATGTCAAACCTGATGATGTCGTCCTCGAAGTTGGCTGCGGCTGTGGCTATGTGTCGGCATTGCTATCCGAATTGGCCGGTTCCGTAGTGGCGCTGGAAACAGACGAAGCGCTTGCGACGACTGCTGCTGATACGCTTTCGCGCCTTGGTTATGACAATGTCGCCGTTGTCACCGGGCCGCTCAACGAGGGCTACAAGCCGGAAGCGCCCTATGATGTCATTTTCATTGGGGGTTCGGTTGAGGAACTGCCCCAAACGCTTCTGGAGCAACTCAGGGACGGTGGACGTCTTGTCGTTGTGGAAGGCCAGGGCAATGCTTCAAAAGCCAAACTCTACGTGCGGGAAAATGGACACACAGCGGCAAGGCGTGGCTTCAACACCTCCGTCAAACCGCTGCCGGGTTTTGCAAAATCGCAAGTATTTGAATTTTAGGTACGACCTGTTAAGGATTGTCGTGTTTTATGGTTAACAATACTTATGATTGCGGGCGTATCAGCAAAGGCGTTGTCGGTTGCGCCGGTCGTCATGAAAATCGGGTCTAATCCGGATAGGTTTGCCATCAGCGAATGTTGTGCCGCTGTTTTTCAAGGGAATTGGGTTTTGTCAAGTTTGAGTCGTAGTCTGTTGTTTTCCGTAGCACTGAGCGTCGCAGCATTCGCTCCCCCGTCTGCCAGTGCCGAGACAATTCTTGGAGCGATGGCTGAAGCCTACACCAACAATCCGGATTTGAATGCCGCCAGAGCAGGATTGCGGGCAACGGATGAGGGCGTCGCGATCGCCAAATCCGGTTATCGTCCGCAGATTGCTGCAACAGCAAGTGCTACCAGGACCTCAACGCATCTGGGCGGTACAAATTTCGATATTCAGTCGAATTCCGCCTCAGTTGGCGTTACATTTACGCAGTCTTTGTTCGATGGCTTCCAGACCAAAAACAATGTGCGTGCGGCCGAATCGACCGTATTTGGTGGCCGGCAGGACCTCGTCAATACGGAAATGGCGATCCTTCTATCCGCCGCGCAGATATATGCCAATCTTGTTCGTGATCTGAAAATTGTCCAGGTCCGCAAACAGAACCTGCAATTCCTGCAGGAGCAAAGAAATGCATCGCAGGCCCGTTTCGATGTGGGAGAAGGAACGCGCACAGACATAGCGCTTGCCCAGGCACAGCTTGAATTTGCCCGTGCAGCATTGCTTGCAGCGCAGGCGCAGTACAAGTCGAGTATTGCTGTCTATGTGCAGATTGTCGGTAAAGCCCCCAAGAATCTGAAGGCTCCGACTGCGGCTCGGAAAATTCTGCCTGCTTCCTCTGCCGCGGCTGTGCAGATCGGCCTGCGCGAGCATCCCAGCATTTTGAGTGCGCAATATACGGTGGATGCGGCTGGATTTAATGTCAAATCCATAGAGGGTACTTTGCTCCCCAATGTTTCCTTGAACGGTTCGGTCACCCAGTCTGATGCCGGCGGCTCTACAGGCAGTGTTTCGGCCAATCTGAATGTACCCATTTATCAGGGTGGCGCTGCATCTGCCCGTGTCCGCCAGTCAAAGGAAACGCTTGGACAGGCTCGGATCCTGGTGGATTCGGCGCGTCGGGAAGTCGAGCAGAGTATTTTGACCGACTGGGCGCAGCTGGAGGCCTCGAATGCATCTATTTCGGCCAACCGGGCCCAGGTCAATGCGGCGCAACTGGCGCTGAAGGGCGTTGTTGAGGAGCGCAAAGTGGGTCAAAGCACAACTCTTGATGTTCTGGCAACGCAGTCGAATGTCCTGTCTGCTCAGGAGGATCTGGCCCAGTCACAACGTGATGCCGTGGTTGCCAGCTATTCCCTCTTGAGGTCAATGGGACGCTTGACCGTGCAGCGTCTTGGGCTGCGTGTTGCCGGTTACAAGCCGGAGCAGCATTACGAGGCCGTCAAAGACAAGTGGTTTGGCCTGCGCACGGTTGATGGTCGGTAGGAATATCCAGCCATCCTGACCTAGTCAGGCATTTGCCGGGGGCTGCAAGGGCTGAGATTGTTTCTTGTTCTGGCCTTCAGCCAATCCTCATGCTCTGCGGGTTAGCGTTTGCCTTCTCGCCAAATGCCTGAGTTTCAAAGATTGATCATTAAACTGTGTACCATGAATGGCATTTTGCCGCTTGGGATTCTTTTCTGCATTTCAATAGCATAGACTTGTGTATGTGATTCGGGTTGCTCCTTGCGGCGGCGCCCGGGTGAAAAGCGGCAAATCTCGAGGAACGATATGGCACAGGCAAATGTGGCGCGTGAGCCAAGTATGGAAGAAATACTTGCTTCCATTCGCAAGATCATTGAAAGCAATGAGGATACGGCGGAGGCTGCACCTGAGGTGGCTGCCACTGACCGACCCGCTGTAGCGCCATCGATATTTGGTGCGCGCGATACCGAGACGCCGCTCAGCGTTATCAATGCTGCACCGGCGTTTCGCGCCCCTTCATTGGGTGAGGCCCCGCGCGCGCCCCTTTCCGGTGCCACTGCGCCAAAGACCAATGCGCCAACAACGACATCCTTTACATCGCCAACGTCTGCCTCGCCAGCGTCGACATCTCCAACATCGACATCGGTAGCATCGAATACGGCATCATCAATTCCGGCCGCAGCGGCTCACTCGTCCACCACCACAGCGCCATCTGCGCCGGCAGCCAGCAGAAGCTATTTTGCTGCCGAAGACAAAAACACCGGTCTGACAGGAACGGCTAACCCGCTTGGTGATAGAGCCACTGATATGGCCAGTAGCGCCGCAGCCCGGCCCGTTGTCTCGCCAAATGTGCCGCCTTTGGCAACGGCTGATGCAGCATCTACTTCAACCTATAAAAGCAGGCAGTCTGAGGCGTTGGCAGGTGGCAACAAATTTTCCGCCAGCGCTTCCACTGCTGCTGCCACTTCACCCGCGCCGGAAATTAGGAAAACAGATCCCGTCGCAACAGTGAGAAAAGAACAGATGCCCATCAATACATCTGCCCAGGCGACGCCCCGTCGTGAAGACGCACTCATCTCGGATGACGGGCGTGCCCTGATCTCAGCTGAAGCGGGAGCCAAGGTTGCCGCGTCCTTCGGCAACCTCAATCATGCCGTTTCGCATGGACCGACGCGTTCCTTTGACGAAATTGCCGAAGAAATGCTTCAGCCGATGTTGCAGGAATGGCTGGATGATAATCTGCCTACCCTGGTCGAACGTCTTGTCCGTGAAGAGATCGAACGGGTTGCGCGCGGACGCTGATCTTTTTTGATCTTGCGACACATCACCATTATCCTGAGAAGCAATGGCCCATTGCGCATTTGACCTGTGCGGATTTCGATCTGCTGGCCATTTGGCTTTTTGGATGCGCGGCAATGCTGCCGTCACCATGATTTTCTCGAAATGACATTTTATGTCGGTCGCTCCATATCGAGCGTTGGCGGGCCAATCGGGGATTTGGCTTGAATGGTGTTGTCGGTGCGGGTACACCAACTTCAACACTCCCTTATTGATGGCTGAACACATGCTCGAAAAAAACTATAATGCTGCCGAAAGCGAACCTGAAATCGCCAAGCGCTGGGAAGATGCCGGTGCTTTCAAGGCCGGTGCGGGCGCCAAAGAAGGCGCAGAGACCTTCAGCATTGTCATTCCGCCACCCAATGTGACGGGCTCGCTGCATATGGGCCATGCTCTGAACAATACGCTGCAGGATATACTGGTTCGCTTTGAGCGGATGCGCGGCAAGGATGTCCTGTGGCAACCGGGCATGGACCACGCAGGCATTGCGACACAAATGGTTGTCGAACGCCAGCTGATGAAAGTCCAACAGCACCGTCGCGACATGGGTCGGGAAAAATTCATTGAAAAGATCTGGGAGTGGAAGGCCGAATCGGGTGGCACGATTTTCAATCAGCTTCGCCGTCTTGGCGCCTCCTGTGACTGGTCGCGCGAACGGTTCACAATGGATGAGGGCCTGTCAAAAGCTGTTCTGCAAGTGTTTGTCACGCTCTTCAGGCAAGGGCTGATCTATAAAGACAAAAGACTGGTCAATTGGGACCCCAAGCTGCTGACCGCCATTTCGGATCTCGAAGTCGAGCAGGTCGATACCAATGGGCATTTGTGGCATTTGCGCTATCCATTGGAGGAGGGTGTTACTTACGAACACCCGATCGCTTTTGACGATGATGGTAACCCAAGTTCCTGGGAGACCAGAGATTATCTGGTGGTCGCCACAACCCGTCCTGAAACCATGTTAGGCGATTCCGGAATTGCCGTTCATCCCGACGATGCGCGCTATGCGGCGATTGTCGGCAAACATGTCGTGCTGCCACTGGTCGGCCGACGCATTCCGATTGTCGCGGATGACTATCCGAACCCCGACGAAGGGACGGGCGCAGTGAAGATGACGCCGGCGCATGATTTCAATGATTTTGAAGTCGGTAAGCGTGCAGGTCTGCGCGCCATCAATATCATGACGCGTGATGCGCATATCACGCTCAAAGACAATGAAGACTTTCTTGAAGGGCTCGACAGTTCGGATGAACTGACGCGGACATTGGAAGACTATGAAGGCGGTGAGCGTTTTGCCGTGCGCAAAGCCATTGTCGAACGCCTGGATGAACTTGGCCTGCTGGAGGGGATCGAAGACCACAAGCATATGGTGCCGCATGGTGACCGTGGCGGTGTTCCCATCGAGCCGTTCCTGACGGATCAATGGTATGTCAACGCCGCCGTTCTGGCTGAGCCGGCCATTGCCTCGGTTCGTGAGGGACGCACCAATTTTGTTCCCAAAACCTGGGAAAAAACCTATTTCGAGTGGATGGAGAATATTCAGCCCTGGTGTATTTCCCGCCAGCTGTGGTGGGGACACCAGATTCCTGCCTGGTATGGACCCGACGGCCATATATTTGTCGAGTATTCCGAGGCCGAAGCCGAGGCTGCGGCGCAAGCCCATTATGGCGAGCCGGCTGTCTTGGTGCGTGATGAAGACGTGCTTGATACATGGTTTTCGTCAGCCCTCTGGCCGTTTTCGACTCTGGGCTGGCCTGACCAGACAGCAGAACTGGAAAAATACTATCAGACCGACGTTCTGGTCACCGGTTTTGACATCATATTCTTCTGGGTTGCCAGGATGATGATGATGGGTCTGCATTTCATGAAAGATGATGAGGGCGTGCCGATCGAGCCCTTTCACACCGTTTATGTGCACGCGCTGGTGCGCGACAAAACGGGCGCCAAAATGTCCAAGTCCAAGGGCAATGTCATCGATCCTGTTGAACTGATGGACGAATATGGCGCCGATGCACTGCGCTTTTCGCTGGCGATCATGGCAGCCCAGGGGCGTGACGTAAAACTGGATACCCAGCGTATTGCCGGGTATCGCAATTTTGGTACCAAACTTTGGAACGCTACCCGTTTTGCCGAGATGAATGGCGTTGCCATACAAAGTGATTTTGATCCACTCAAGGTCAATTTGACAATCAATCGCTGGATTTTGACCGAACTGTCGCGCGCGGTGCACGATGTAACGGTTGGAATTGAAACCTACCGCTTCAATGAAGCCGCATCAGCGGCCTACCGCTTTGTGTGGAATCAGTTCTGCGACTGGTATCTCGAATTGTTGAAACCGGTGTTCAGCGGTGAAGACGAGGTTGCAAAGCGCGAGGCACAGGGCTGTGCTGCCTATGTTCTGGAGGAGATCTACAAGCTCCTTCATCCCTTCATGCCATTCATGACTGAGGAATTGTGGGGGCAAAGGTCCGGTCAGGATACCCTGCTGTGTCATTCTGAATGGCCGACCCCTGGACATCTGGACGAAGCTGCGGCTGATGAAATCAACTGGCTGATCGACCTCGTATCCGGGCTTCGTTCGGTGCGGTCGGAAATGAATGTGCCGCCTTCGGCGACGTCGCCGCTGATTGCGGTTGGCGCAGATGATGAAACCTGTGCGAGACTGTTGCGGCACGATCCGGCCATCAAACGTTTGGCGCGGGTGGAGGATATTGTTCTCGAAAGCGAAGCGCCCAGAGGATGTGCCCAGATCGTGGTTGGTGATGTCACCTATAGTTTGCCGCTTGGAGCCCTCATTGATCTGGCGGCAGAAACAGCGCGGCTTGAAAAGGCCTTGGCAAAGATTTCCGCTGATTACGAGAAGATTGGCAAGAAGTTGCAGAACGAAAAGTTCGTCGCCAATGCACGCCCGGAGATTGTCGCAGCGGAACGCGAGAAATTGACGGAACTGGAAGGTCAGATGGAGAAGTTCACCACGGCTTTGAAACGCGTTGAGGATGCCGGCTAACGCGCAACCATATGGCGAAGTTGGATAATTAAAGGGAGCAGATTTTATTCTGTTCCCTTTTTTGCATTTCATTAAACCTCCACCTGCGGTGGAGGACTGGACA
>TARA_R110001599_G_scaffold81636_2_pt1 | contig 11013 bp, 4 predicted proteins | sample TARA_R110001599 | Tara Oceans TARA_R110001599 (sample SAMEA4398360) | marine metagenome | biome: Polar Biome; feature: [MES] marine water layer (ENVO:01000295) within the mesopelagic zone...; material: water (ENVO:00002006), including particulate matter (ENVO:01000060) such as...... | reverse complement strand
CTCCCCGCCCCTCCGATTGATTTAATCGCTGGCAACTATACTGGCATCCAAACAGTTAAAGGACCGCTAGGAATCGGAACACAAGAAATCCCAGCACTGCAGCCAGTTATAAGAGGAAAGAATCTAGAACACGGATTGAAGGAGTTGGTTGGGATCGTAGGAGAACTCTGGAGTGCTGTGTTTAATCTGAGTCTGATTCAGACAGGGTTCAACGGAGTTATTGGGGTCGACCCTTGGCGCCCATGGGTCGCCGCTGCAGCAGTCCCTACAACAACGCAGCAATTAACAAGCGTTATAAACAGTTTATATCATACTAGGGCTAACGCAATAGTTTGGGAAACAAACTATTTATCTCGTGCAGGGTACAAATATATTTGCAGCCCCAACGTTAACGCGACATAGGAGAGTTATGTCTGAATCAAAGTTTATTAAATGGCAAGATAGAGACAACGATGGGTTAATTGACGTTTGCGAAGATGTTATAGTAGATGTCCAAGAGTCCTGTTCGGTTTGCAAGCCAGATCCATCAGCGAGCATCCCCAACTGGAAAGATCTCACGATAGACGAGCCGTTCCTAAACGGACAAAACTGCACATACCAGATTACGGTAAAGACTTCCCTCACAACCACTGGGGCACCAGAAGGATCTTCTGATCAAGAGCACACCGACGCCCTCACTGCAACTTATGAGCTATACGCAACAGATGCGATTAAATCATTACTGGCAGTTTACGAGAAAGAGAACAGCGCTGAAACACGAGATTTTGCTAGCAAAGGATTGTACGCATCCAACTTTGATCTAGCCCCTTATCCCGGCTCAAGGCTCAAGCTACAATATTCAATTCCGACGATCGTTTTAGATTCGATTGCCGCGAGAACAGACGCGTCAGATGACGAGGAAGAAGAAGAAACAGAAAACACCGGTGGTGGCTCGGTAACATATAATACCACAGAAATATATAACAAAGTAATGACGGTCAGGAAGGCATTATCGTTATACAACAATTATCTTAAGATTTATAGGTTTGTTGAAAACGGAAACCTATTCTTTGTCGATTCAAATAGATTATTTGAATTGGGCAGCTATGGAGATTCGGGCTTCGGCGATTCTCTTATGGCAGATATCCTGCCCCAATTAGAATCCTTCCTTAATGCGAAAGATTTTAAGATACCGGGTATAGGCATGCCAGGGTTTCAAGATGTGGTTGAGAAGTTATCATTCGTATTTGATGGTGAAAACAAGTTGACTAAACTTGAGGTCTTTACTGCCGGCTGCGGCGAGAATGCTAGAGTTTTTGAAGGCACTCGATTGCGCTCCCTAAATAGCAAATCATCTTTTAAAGATCCGACTGCTATGGGTTATTTCATGAATATGGATAAAATGGAACAAGATCTTAAAGCAAGAGTTCCAAAGTACTGGCTAGACTTCATCTTAGAATACACATACCCAGCAGTATATTCCCCAATAGAATCAACAAGCACCCTCCCGGGACAAGTAGAGTCTAGATATGAAACATCACAAGCCATCGCAAGCTGCGTCAAGGACGCATTAGTATCAGAAGGAAAAGAACTAGGACAAGATCTTCTTGACGAGACTTTCGGAATTGCTGATGCAATAATGTATAAGTTTCATCGAAACCTATGTTACAAAGACTCGGAGAAATTAGACGAAGAGCTACAAAAACTTGGATTATTTGAGTATGCTGATCCAAACAACCCAGATACTGAAGAGTTCAGAGAAAATCTATTCGCAGTTGCTCAAGCACGTGCCTATGAATCTCTAGAGAAAAACGGCGATGGCAGTATCTGTGCCGTTTTCTCCTCCCGAGACAGCAACGCACCAGAGGGTACATCTGCCGATACGCTTGACGATATGTACAATAAGCTCGACAGGATAAAAGCATGCGGACTATCTTCGATGCTGATGTCTGCAATTCAATGCCTCTTTAAGGGGATGACGTTAGAACAGGCACTGTCAAAAGTCACGCTAGCAGCTTTAGAAGCAATGGATCCCACAGATCTATCGTCGTTGTTCATTCTGTTACCTCCAGACAAGCAAGCTCAAATTGAACAGCTTGTAAGAGAAAACTTGGCATCCGGCGAACTATTTTCTGTCGTTGGTGGCGATGGTGCAAAACAGTTTAGCGATGTCATGGCTGGCAATGAAGACGCATATGTCACTGATTCAAATCAGCCCGAAGAGTTTGGAGAAGATGATACTTTCCAAACCCCCGTTCTTGCCGCCGATGATGTAAGTCTCGCTGTAGCTACCGAAAGCCTATCAGATGAAGCCTCTGGAACAGGGCAGAGCCAGCGACAAGTTCGAACATTGGCACAACAGTTTGATCTATCCGGACAGATCTCTGGAGGTTTTAGTAGTAAATCGGTTGTAGGAGCATATATACGCGCCATTATAGAAGTATATCAGGATAATTATCTGGCGCTAATCGACTACCTAAACAAGTTCCCGGGCGCTGATATTATTGCGAAAGTTATAGCAACACTAGACTGCCCCGTTCCACCTGTCTTAGGTCCTGAATCTGGACTTGATATACTCAAAGAAGAAGACCTTCCTTCGTGTTTAAACATCGATGGGATAGCGTTACCAGAACTAAAGAATCCATTTGGATGGTTGCCAAAACGCCACGATCTACTCGGTGCACTGCAGGCTGCAGCTATTGAGGCGATTAACGAAGCAATCTTGAGAATGATTCAGAACGTTCTCCTTAGAGTTTGTAAGACTTTAAGTACCGCCGCATGTAAGACTGTTGAGATAGCAACAGACGTTGCTCAAGCTGCGTTCACCGAAGCTACTTTTGGAGATCTCCTTCAAGAAACCATTTGCGGTGGCGATGAAGCTTCAAGTTCGGATCAGGCAGTGATTGACGTTCTTAGCGCCTTGGGCCCCGGCGCGGTAGCATTAGCAGATGAGCAACAAGCTTTAAGCTTTAGTCACGACCTGTCGATGTCGACCACCCGCGCAGAGTTGAGCGAGGCAACGCTGGGCAACCCGTCTGACACCCTTTTAGAAATTGTACTAAACTTAGTCCAATATGAATATCCTGATTATGCCGCAGCCTTTAACAATAAGCAATCGATAGCTGCATTCTTTAAAAATACTGGAAGCTTGATGCCCATGGCTGCGCGAAAACAGCTAAGAGATCACCTGGATGCATTACCAGAGGACGATCAGGTTCCCGCAAACCCTTGTGCATGCGCAACTCCTGAGCAATTTGAAGATTTTTGTAATCGTCGAACCGCGATTCTCGAAGGAAGAGCCAGCCAAGTTCAGATCTCACACATGTGTGAAGTAGAGGACGAACTGGGACCTCTTGCACAAGCTCTACAATCGGGACCTTTTTCAGATATACCACTTATGGGTTCTCCCGGTTGCGACGATGGATTGCTCCCATTCGAACCTAAAGAAGCAGTAGCGGTGTCTACTGCGGTCCTCGATACTCATCTTAAGCAGATAAAAGCAGATTTCACACAAGATATGTTAGGTTCGGGACCTTTCTTTGAGTCAGATTGGGGATTGCTAAATATGGTTCTCTCTGATACTCTAGGAAACCCCTTAAGCACCCACAATAGAAAGAAGAAGTTCGACATCGGAAGAAAGCAATACGTTGATTATTATGTAGAATCTCCGGGTTGGTTTTGGAACACATACGACGATGCCAGCGATCAAAAAGGCGGATACCCAGTTAAGGTAGCAGAGCGGTTGCAAGACCAGATGGCTGGCTCTGCGATTGTCTATAACTCTAATAACGAAATCGCCCCGGAAACAACTTTTACGAGATCATTTGAATCGCTGAATATCGGGCAAGGTCTTTTCGACACTGACATAAATGTCACAGAACTGCCAGACTTTGGTTATGACATCGACATAGAGGTTGATTGGTCGAATGAAGATATTAAGTTAATAAAGAGTGCAAGAAAGAAGAGCCCGGACGTGGTTCTGAAATATTATAATCACTTGGAAGGATACGGCTCCCTTATGGACCAAGATTCCTCTGTTGATTGGGCAGCTTCCCCAGAAAATCGATGGAACTTCGCATTTGACTTAGAGGTATATACAGCCGAAATGACTGATTCAGATGTTCAAGTATCTGCCCGGGCCCGTCTTGGTCCGTTTGGTCGAGTTTTTGAATCGGGGTTATCCGGACCAAGAAACAGACCCGGAGATATCACAAGAATTAAACTAGTAGAATATAACAAAGTTACCGATGAGTCCGCTGCAGCAAACGCTCAGTATAGTGAATCTGGAGGTAGTGAAACAGAAGCTGGCGATACACTCCCTCCAAACATGATCACGGATGAAAGCGCCATTAATGAAACAGTCGCGTTTGAGTTTGCTGCATCCGACGATTCTTTTAAGGGTGTTAACTTGCTTAAATATCCCAAACTAGTAGGAGCGTTCACACACGAAAGCGCTTACGCGCCACAGGTAGTTTTGCTGCATGAAATGATGGAGAAAAATGGGCAAGAGATTTCAATCGATGACGTAAAATCATTTTATGATAAGAGTACTTCAGAGATGTATAACTCGTTATTGCAAACGGTTTCTGATGACAAAAACAGTGCATGGAAATATGGTGCTGAGTGGGATAATATAACTTCCGCTGATTTGGAATATGTTCTCGATGAGTCGACTGGTTCGCCTAAGTCTTATTACGATTCTGATTATAAGGAAGAAGACGGAGTATTGGGAATAAGTGGGTATCAGTGGCAAATGAAATACAACGGAAGACCGGGACCAAACCGCGTCTATTATCTCCCTCCTGCTAAATTTGGTGGTTCTTATATGAGCCCTCCTATCTATATCGCGCCGGTCCAAAATAAAGGCTGGCTCGGTTTCCTTGAGGTGTTGTTTCCGGAACCTAGTTCATGTAAACCATCCAAGCAGGAGTTGGTGGATTTTGTTGATATCCAAGAAAACATGTCGAAGACCTACCCATCTATCCCAGAAGACGAGAGGCTGAGAGGAAACACAGATTGTGCACTTGAGCTTCCATATAATCGAATAATGGAACGTCCAGCAATTTCTGGCATGGAAGCACTTATAACTGCGACAATCAGGATCTATGCGACTACTCACTTTATAAAGAGCCTAGCGACATTTGCAACCATTAAGCCAGATTTTGATCAGAACTATAGCAATATTTTCGCTGCTTATGTTGTTGAAGATATGGAATATTCACTAAAAGATGCACAGAGTGCTTTTTGGGAGTTCTTTACTTTATTTAAAGATGAGGAATTTTGGTTTGCTTTCTTGGAACAAAGCGTACAAGCATATTCTAGAAGGATCGATAGCGATGACGTCATGGAACCTACACCTGCGGTACTAGCTGCTTTTGAGAGGATTAACGATTACCAAGAGAATTATAAATATCCCACACAGAAAGACTTAGACAACGCACCAGACGGTGAGATAGGGCTGTTAACTACCTTGGCCAGCTATCGCGAAGAGAAAAACTTTGAAGCTATTCGCGACACAGAAGAAGATGCCAAAATTATTCTTGCTGAGATGGTAAAAGAGCAGTTAAATATAATTGGTGAGAGTTTAGTGAATAACTTTGATATCATCGGAGTTGAACCAGAGATAAACGACTTGGCACTTTATATGATTGAGCAGTTTGCTGATGGCGGCATAGATCTTAATGTAGATCAAAAAGAAATTGTGGAACAAATGCCCTCCTTCCCCACAGAAGGTGATGGGCACTATACTAATGGTGGTGAGTTTGTAACAGAAAATGCAGAAGATTACCAAGGCTATTACCATGTTATGACGGACGCCAACAACAAGATAACATATATGCAGGGAGAATACCACTCAGATACAGAGTACGCGGCTCTAAAGCCCATGGCTGACAGAATGGTTGTGGAGATAGGAGATATACAAGATTATGATTATACTAGCACAGGTGCCAAGCCGTTCGTAATAGAAAAATACACCAGTATTAATGGAGAAAAGTATTCAACCCGCCGCGCTATGGAAATTATAAAGACAAAGTTTAGTACGTTAAATGTCTCTGATGTTTACCCCGGCACGCTAGAGTTGGTAACTGATGATAGTGGTGAAGTTGTGGGACTGCAAGGGGAGCTTGGTGTTCGCCACGGACTCCAGTTTTCAGTACTTATGTCGGGCAAGAAATATCCGGTAGCTACCACTGAAGTCGATATGTTGGATACCACAATTGAGAATGCACAGTCTCTAGATGGTGACACCAAACTACTTCTGTGTCTTCTCCGACAGTTGAAATCTGAGGAAGAGTTCAAACTTCTATATCAATATATCTATGGAGTGCCAAAGATGGCATCCACTATCGCCGTATATAACGATGTGGCATTTTTAAATGCCATAGGTGAGAAAATGGTGACATTAGATGATGCCACTGCTGGAAACAGCGAGATGCAACTCAAGCCCGGGCACTATGTAAGTATAGATGAAAATGGTAATCCGATCCTTTTAGAAGGAAAAGAAGGTTGGGACCCCCGGAGCCTCAAAGCCGGCGAATGGCTCTCGGTTGAATGGCGCAAGTGGGATAAAATACTACTTCGAAATTCAAAGGCCCGAATCAAAAGAACGTTTAAAACATACTATTATTCTGCTCGAAAATTTGATTTTAGCTTTGACCTTGGGTTTGATTTTGGTTGGTCTTGGACGAAGAACCTTCGTTCTAAGTTGTCCTATCCTATGGGTGCTCAAATGCTTCCTTGGTGGAAAAAGGCGAAACTTCGTTCCAATCCGTTTGATGCTAATGGGAAAATGTGTGAAAAGAAATAATTATAATTCTATTTATAAAAAGAGCAAGTTATGTCATCAATAGCAGTAAAATTACCATTAATGTACGATTCGGACGGGGGATATCAAATGTTGAGAACCCTTGCGTCAACAGCGCACCAAAATCTTAAAATGCTAATTCTGACAGAACCGGGCGAAAGAATCATGATTCCAGAGTATGGAGTAGGGCTAAAGAGATACCTATTTGAAAACTCACACAGCGGAATTGAATCCGACATTTCCTCAAAAATACACGAGCAAGTACGCAGATATATGCCGTATATAAAAATTAGACACATAGCATTTGATCAACAGGAAATTGACAGAGGGATATTACAGATGAGAATACACTATAGTATTCCCAAATTGAACCACAATTCTCAGCTTGATATATCGACATAAGGAGTTACCTAAATAAATGGCCGACGAACAGAAAAAGATTTTACCAATAGACTACACTCATCGTGAATATGAAAGTATTCGTGATGATTTAATGGGAATTGTAGAAAGGTTCTACCCTGATACTCTTCAAGACTTTTCCGAAGGTTCATTTGGCTCAATGATGCTTGATGCAGTGGCTTACGTCGGTGATCAGTTGTCATTTTATTTAGATTACAATGTAAATGAGTGTTTCCTCGACACGGCATATCAATATGATAATGTTGTTCGTCATGGTCGCATCTTAGGGTACAAGGCACAAGGGCGCCCATCGACCTATGGAGAGGTGTCATTATTCGTGATGGTCCCGGCATCTAGCACAGGTATCGGACCAGATACTGTTTATATTCCAATTCTCTCAAAAGGAACAACCTTTACGTCAGGAAACGGATTAGCATATATTCTGACAGAGAATGTTGACTTTTCGCTCCCCACAAACACGACGATTGTTGCACAAGTAAACGAAGATACTGGTGCTCCAACTTGGTATGCGATAAAAGCACCCGGTACAGTGGTATCGGGAAGGCTCGGAAAACAGTCGATAAAAGTAAACAACTACCAAAGATTTTTAAAACTACAACTGTCTGCAGGAAATATCTCCGAGATCATCTCGGTAACTGACACTGAGGGCAACGAATACTATGAGGTTGATTATTTGGCTCAAGACATGGTGTTCAAAGAGATTGCAAACAAGAACTTTAAGAATGATAATGTTCCTTCAATCTTAAAGCCCTATTTGGTCTCGCGCAAGTTCACTGTAGAGAGAAACAGATACGGAGTATATTTGCAGTTCGGTAGCGGCAAGTCAGGAGAAACTGACGTTATTGCTGACCCGGGCTCGGTTGCAATGGACGTCTTCGGCAAGGATTATGTAAGCAGCACAACCTTTGATCCCACACGCTTATCAAAAAACTATAGTCTAGGCTACGTTCCTTCCAACACAATATTGACAATCACATACCGAACAACTAATCCGTCGAATTCTAACATTGGTGCCTCGCAACTCAACAAAGTATCGAGTGCCAAACTTAAGTTTGCTGACGAACTTTCTCTTAACTCCGGAGTTATGACAACAATCATGAACTCTGTAGAAGTGACCAACGACAAGCCTATCATCGGCGCTGTGTCGTATCCCACCTCAACAGAGGTAAAACGCCGAATCTACGACACTTTTCCCACACAAAACCGTGCCGTTACTCAAGCTGATTATGAGAATTTAGCTTACAGGATGCCGGCTAAATACGGCTCTATTGCCAGATGCAGTACACAGAAAGATCCCGACTCTCTGAAAAGAAACTTGAACATGTATGTTATTTCATCGGACAATAGAGGATTTTTGACCGAGACTAACTCAACAATTAAAAATAACCTTAAGATGTGGCTCAATCATTACAGGATGATAAATGATACTGTCGATATCCTAGATCCCTACATTGTTAATATCGGAATCAACTTTATAATCAAACCACAGCTTGGTGCTGACAAGTTTGTCGTATTAAATGCTGCAACCCAAGCACTCAAAAAGAAGTACAAAACCAAATTTTATATTGGCGAACCGTTGTATATCAGTGACATTTACCAAACCCTCAAGGGTGCAAAAGGTGTCCTCGATGTTACTAAAGTTACCATCACAAATCCGCAAGGAACTAATTACTCTGGAACACAGATTAATATCAATAATAACCTTTCGCCTGATGGAAGTTATTTGGTCGCTCCGAAAAATGCGATACTAGAATTGAAATACCCAGAAGTTGACGTCAAAGGGAAGGTACAATAATGGCTATAAAAAAATACGTAGCTAATGCTGATACGACAATCGTTAACGCATATAAAACCGATATGGAAACCCGCGGCACAGGCTCTAACATGGGAGCAGCCGATATAGTCGAAATCTTTTCAGTCTACGGTAGACAATCAACTAGTTCTGCTGAACTTTCACGCGCTCTGGTAAAATTCCCTATTCCTACAATCTCGTCGGATAGAACCGCCGGCACAATCCCGGCCTCGGGTAGTGTCAGCTTTTATTTGAAAATGCACTCGGCTGCAACCTCACGCACGGCACCCTCTGGCGCGTACTCAATGGTTATCGAGCCCCTTTCTCGCGATTGGCAAGAAGGCTTTGGGCTTGACATGGCTGGATATACCGACGTTACCAAGGGCAATGTCGGCGCCAACTGGATGAGCGCTAGCAATACCACAGCGTGGACCAAGATCGGTGGTGATTATATTACTGATTCCAACGCAGCCTACCCCTTTGAGTGGTATTCCGCAGACATGACAACCGGATTAGAAGATATTGAAGTAGATATCACAGGTTTGGTTGAACTGTGGATGGCTGGCACTTTAAACAACTACGGCGTTGGCGTCCACCTTTCGGGCGCATATGAAGCCAATACTTCAATGGATTATGTCATCAACAGTTCTGGAACACCGTCCGGATACACAGCCCTGTTCAACCCCACTGGTTCGACTACCTCTTATTACACCCGCCGATTTTTCGCGCGAGGATCACAATATTGGTTCAAGAGACCAACTATTGAAGCGCGCTGGAATTCATCACGCAAAGATAACAGAGGAGAAGTATATTACAGTAGCTCTTTAGCGGGAGTCAATGATAATCAGAACACCCTCTTTCTTTACAACTATGTCAGAGGAAGACTAAAAAATATACCATCGGCAGGGGTTGGTGCGATTTACGTTAGTCTTTACTCAGGTTCCGCGGACAATACTACACCCAGTGGTTCAGCAATCAGCCTCCCTAGAACACTGCCATACACTCACGTGAGCGCAATCAACCCATATGTAATAACAGGCGCTTGGGTTGCAACCGGAATCTATTCTGCGCAATTTGCACTGACGAGTGGACAAGAACCCGGTAATCGGGCTCCTCTTACTCGTGTGTTTGATGTTTGGCACGACGGCGCAGGAAAGAACATTCCCGGCGCTGGCGCGGAGTTTGTAACGTCCTCGTTCGAGCCACAACACTTTAGCGCCTCAAGTTATGTACCAAATCCGAAATACTATATGAATATTACAAATCTAAAAGACAGCTACAGGACTGATGAGACTGCACGCCTGAACTTGTTTGTTAGACATAAGAACTGGAGCCCAACTATTTATACTGTAGCAAACGCTGAAGTAGAGAATACGACCATTCAGAGCGCCTCCTATAGGGTGTATAGAATATTGGACGACTACGAGGCTCTTCCATACCGAACTGGCAGTCAGAAGGCTTCTGAGCTTTCTTATGACATATCTGGCAATTACTTTGATTTAGATATGAATCTTCTTGAGGGAGGTTATGCATATGGAATCAAGTTTGCTTTCTATGACGATGATATTAAATCATGGTCCGAACAACCATACGTATTTAAATTCCGAGTAGAAGACTATGAGTATTAAGAAGTTATTTCACGCCACAGACGAGTCTAGAAATTATCTTTCAGAAGCCGAACAAAAAGATATATACAAAGCTGTTGAGTCTGAAAAAAACTTAGAAGAACTTAACGAGCTTAAAGAAACTTTTGTTCCCCAAGTAGACTATTCTAACCCTGCGCAGTTCGCTAGGTTTGGTTCTGCATATCTATACTATAAATCAGCTATTAGCAATATACTGGATTTCTATCCTTATGATGGTTCTGATGCAGAAAAGAACCGATTCCACAATAAAACATACCCGATAGACAAATACATCTTAGACAATAACTATCCTAAATCTACAGGGTATGGTATTGTTTCCCCGGATGGCTGGGGAACTCAGTCTTCTATCTCTGGCGGTTATGGTGTACCGG
>TARA_R110001599_G_scaffold56221_16_pt1 | contig 11025 bp, 10 predicted proteins | sample TARA_R110001599 | Tara Oceans TARA_R110001599 (sample SAMEA4398360) | marine metagenome | biome: Polar Biome; feature: [MES] marine water layer (ENVO:01000295) within the mesopelagic zone...; material: water (ENVO:00002006), including particulate matter (ENVO:01000060) such... | reverse complement strand
CGCCGCCAGAGTGATCAGGCGCCGCACGACAAATTCAAGCATGGGACGGTGTCCGGCTGGCTCGGGTTATTCCCAGTAAGCGCCCGTCACATCGTTGGCCTGGATCGGGCGGTTCGCCCAAAGACCCTTGATGCCCTTTTTCCAGACGCCGTTCTGGGCAAGTTCGAACAGGAAGCCGTTTACACTGTCTTCCGCCAGGATCTTCTGGGCTTCGCCGATCAGCTCTTTCCGTTTGGCCGGATCGACGGCTTCGGTCAGGTCCGCATAGACCTTGTTGAAGCGCTCGCTCTTGTAATTGAAGTAATAGCTGTCGCGCGCGTAGATGCCGATATCGAACGGCTCGGTGTGGGAAACGATGGTGAGGTCGTAATCCGTCGTCTTGAACACCTGCTTCAGCCATTGCGCCCACTCGACCGGGATGATCTCGGTTTCGATACCGACAGCGGCGAGCTGGGCCGCGATCACTTCACCGCCACGGCGGGCATAGGATGTGGGCGGCAGGGTCAGGCGCAGTTTCAGGCCATCGGCGTAACCGGCTTCCGCCAGCAGGGATTTCGCTTTCGCCACATCGTGCGGATACATGCCGGTGAGATCGAGATAGGCCGGATGATGCGGGGCGAAATGGCTGCCGATGGGTGTGCCGGAGCCGAACATGGCGCCGTCGATGATCGCCTGCCGGTCGATGGCATGAGCGATGGCCCGGCGGACACGAATATCGCTGAGGGCCTTGTTCGCATGGTTCATGGAGAGGATGGTCTCCCCCTCCGTGGTGCCGACGACGACTTCGAAGCGCGGATCGGCGCGGAATTGCTCCAGCAGCTCCGGCGCGCCGAAATTCGGGAAAACGTCGATATCGCCGGACATCAGGGCGGCGGCGGAAGAGGCGGCATCCGGCATCACCTTGAAGCTGACCTTCGCCAGTCTGGCGGCCTCGCCCCAATAGGCATCGTTCCGGGTGAGGCGGATCTCGGCGCCCTTGGTCCAGCGGTCGAAGGTGAAGGGCCCCGTGCCGACCGGCTTGGTCTTGTTCGTATCCGCGCTTTCCGGGGCAACCATGACAACGTCACCCCAGCCCAGATTGAACAGGAAATGGCCCGTCGGGCGTTTCAGGGTAATGGTGACGCTGGTGGCATCCGGTGCCTCGATTTTGGCGATCGGCTCGAACAGGGCTTTCTGGGCGTTGGTGCTGTCTTCCGCCATGGCGCGGTTGATCGAGAACAGCACATCGGCTGAATCGAATGCCGTGCCATCGTGGAATTTCACACCATCGCGCAGTTTGAAGCTGTAGGTCAGCCCGTCGTCGGAGACATCCCATTCCTTTGCCAGTCCGGGAAGCACCGCACCATCCGGTCCGATCCGGGTCAGTCCCTCGAACACGTTCTGATAGACCACCTCGTCAATGGCGGCGGCGGCACCTGCCGTCGGATCCAGATGCGGCGGCTCAAGCCCGATACCGAGTGTCAGGCTATCCTTGGCGGTGGCCTGTCCGGACATGCCGATACCGGCAGCCAGCAACGCTGCTGCGAACAGCTTGGTTTTCATTCTTTGTCTCCCTGCCCAAAGCGGCACCGTAAGGGGGCGCCGCCCGAAAGGGGGCAAGCCTTACACGACCCCTGTTGCACTGCAATAGTGTGAATGGAAATGCGGGTTGCTTCTCCAGGTGGCCTCCAGCCCGGAAAACATTGATCTGGATCAATGTTTTTGTCTTGTTTCCCGATATTATTGAGAGTGACACTAAAGCTGAATGTACCGCCGCGACCATGGCCCGGTTTCCGGGCATGCAATGAGAGCGGGTAAGAAAAACCGGAGGAATATGATGGTGTCGATGGATACCATTCAGGTGCATGGCAGCCGGATGGAGCCTGACGAACCCTGGGAATGGCTGGCGGCTGGATGGCGTGACATCCTGGCCGGACCGGCAATCAGTCTGACCTACGGGATCGCTTTCTCCGTTGTCAGCCTGGGACTGGCGGGGGCGCTCTTCTATTTCGATATCCCGCATCTCCTGCTGCCACTCTCGGCCGGATTCATGCTGATGGGGCCGATGCTGGCGGTCGGACTGTACGAGACCAGCCGGCGGCGTCAGGCGGGAGAGCCTGTTTCACTCAGAACGGCGCTCTTCGTGCCGGTACGCAATCCGACGCAGCTTGCCTCTCTCGGGGTGATTCTGATGGCGGCGCACCTGATCTGGATCCGCATCGCCACGTTGCTTTATGCGCTGTTTTTCGGCACTCAGCCTTTTCCGGGGCTGGAAGAGTCCATCAGCATCCTGTTCTTCAGTTTCGATGGTCTCGGTCTGCTGGTCGTCGGAACGGCATTCGGCGGCGTGCTGGCGGCGGCGGTCTTCGCGCTTACCGCGTTCTCCGTGCCGATCCTGATGGTCCGGGACGTGGATGCGGTAACGGCCGTGCTGGAAAGTGTGAAGATGGTCCGGCAGAATCTCTGGCCGATGCTGGTCTGGGCCTGGCTCATCGTGATGCTGACGGCGGTCGGGATCGTGACCTGTTTCGTTGGCCTGGCGGTCACTTTCCCCCTGATCGGCCATGCGACGTGGCATGCCTACCGGCGGGCTTTTGACGGAGTCAGGCCGGACTAACCGGCTGTTTTGGCCTTTGCCGCGCCGTTGAGCCATTCGAAGGCGCGTGGATACCAGTCTCTTGGAGCCGCGTGCCCGCCATCGTAAAGGCAGAGCGCAAGTCGGGATCCGCCGTCGCAGCGGTTCCATTCCCGGCAACGCAGGCCCCGGGGGCCGGTGCTCTCGATTTCCGGCAGCTCGCACTGGTTATGGCGACGCAGGATCTCGAAGCTTTCAAGCACATCTCCCTGACGCCATTGCCCGCGTATGGTCCGGCCCGCGAGCGGCACAACTTTGTCGCCGCGCCCATGCACGTGGATCATCGTTACCGGACCGGCCGGGCAGCCCACCGGATGCGGGCGCCAGAATGCCCCGGAGACTGGGAAGAAACCGGCATAACGGTCCCCGGCCAGGCAGGCGATATCCCAGGCCATGGATGCGCCGAGCGAGAAGCCCGAAATCCAGAGGCGTGAGCGGTCGATGGGCCAGCGCGTGGCTGCATCCTCGACGACGGCTGCCGCGAAGGCGACTTCATCCCGCCTGTCTGGCGGCGCGCCACGGACAGACCAGGCTTTGTCGATGCCGTTCGGGGCGATGATGAGTGCGCCGGCGTCTTCAGCCGCTTTTGTCAGCGATTTCATCGCTATAACGGTGCGGCCCGTCTGTCCGTATCCATGAAAGTAAGTGAGGAGCGGCAGGGGACTTACTCCATCCCAGCCGGCGGGCACCTTTGCGTGGTAACTGCCGCCTTCAAGAAGGCAGGCTTCTTCTGGCCCGCATGCCTGTTCTGTGCCGTGGGCGGTTTGTGTCGGTATGCCGGCGAAGACGAGCAGCGCCGCAATCACCGTTGGAAGGATGTGGGACCATCTCATGGATGGGAGATTGAACCGGGTGCGGACGATTGTAACCCGGGAAAATCTCCAATAACGGTGTCGTGACGCAATGTCAGTCGTCGTCCAGCATGCGATGCGCGGCACCGTCCAGATCCTCGAACTGGCCGTTCTTGAGCGCCCAGAGAAAGGCGATCAGGCCGATCAGCCCGAGAAACAGGGCGGCGGGAATGAGGAAGCTAAGCGCGGTCATTGTGGGGCTCCGGCAGGATATGGCCGAGTTTAATGCGCAGGGCGTTCAGCGTCACCACCAGCGAGGAGGAGGACATGGCGATGGCGGCAACCAGCGGTGTGGCCAGACCGGAGGCCGCGACGGGGACCGCGATCAGATTATAGGCAAGGGCGAGGGTGAAGTTCTGGAATACCAGTGACCTGGAGATCCGGGCGGTTTTCAGGCTCTCCAGAACCGGCGCCAGATGCTGGCCCTGAAAGATGAAGTCCGCCGCCGTCTGGCTTGCGTCCGCGGCCGTTCCCGGAGAGATCGAGGCGAAGGCGGCGGCCAGCGCCGGAGCATCGTTCAGCCCGTCGCCGACCATGCAGACCCGGTGCCCCTGTGCGGTAAGAGCGTCCAGCCGGGCAATCTTGTCCTGCGGCGTGCAGCCATGCCGCCATGTTGTGATCCCGAGCTCCCCGGCAATCCGGGCCACTGCATCCTCCTGGTCACCGGACAGCAGCTCCACGGCATAGCCGTCCTGCTGCAGGGCGGAAATGACGGTCGCCGCATCGGGGCGGATGGTGTCGTTGAAGCGGAACTGGATGTGGCGGCCATTCTCGGAAAGCCAAAGCTCCGGGCCATCATGCGCGATGCCTTCATTGGCTGAAACACCGGCGAACTCCCGCCGCCCGAGGCGGATTTCACTCTGGCCGTCCGTGGCCCTGAGACCCTGCCCGGGAATTTCCTCGACTGACTGGAGTGCTGCCACCGGACCTGCCACCCGTCGCAAGGCGAGAGAGAGCGGGTGGCGGCTGGCGGCGGCCAGGGAGGCTGCGCGCTTCAGGTCCGCGAGGGCAATGCCATGCCGGTCAACAAGTTCGGGCTGGCCGAGGGTGAGGGTGCCGGTCTTGTCGAAAACCACGGTATCGACGGAGGCGAGGCGTTCGAGGCCGTCCCCGGACTTCGCCAGGATGCCCGCCTTCAGCAGACGCCCGACGGCACCAGCCTGGACCGCTGGTACGGCAAGGCCGAGGGCGCAGGGGCAGGTGACGATCAGGACCGTGATGGCGGTCATCAGCGCGCCCTGCCAGCTTGCCCCGCCAATCAGGAACCAGCCGAGGAAGGTTGCCAATGCGACCGCATGCACAGCCGGGGCATACCAGCGGGCCATCCGGTCGGCCAGACGTACATATTTGGCCCGGCCCTGCTCGGCGGCTTCCATCAGGCCGACGATCTCTGAAAGCAGCGTGCCTTCGTCGGTGGCCGTCACGGTGACGGTGACGGGAGCGCCGACATTCACTGTTCCGGCAAACACTTTGTCGCCGATCCGTGTCGGCCGAGGCAGGCTTTCACCGGTCACCATGGAGGTGTCGATTTCCGTCTGGCCGCTGGCCAGCACGCCGTCGACAGGGAGGCGTTCACCGGCGGCGACGGCAACGCTCATGCCCGGCCGGATGCTGTCGACAGGCATCGAGGTGTAACTGCCGTCGGGGCCGATCACGGTTGCTGAGACGGCTCTGAGAGACAGCAGGTTCTGGGCCGCAGACTCAACCTTGCGCCTCAGAGAACGGTCAAGGAAACGGCCGATCAGCAGGAAAAAGAGCAGGCTGACCGAAGCGTCGAAATAGACATGCTCGCCGCCACGCGTGGTCTCGAACAGGCTCATGCCGCAGGCGAGCAGGACGGCGAGGGAGATCGGCACGTCCATGTTGGTGCGGCCGTGCGAGACGGCGGAGAGGGCAGAGCGGAAAAACGGCCGCCCGGCATAGGCGACGGCAGGCAGGGCGATCAGAGCGGACAGCCAATGCATCAATGCCCGCGTCGCTTCGCCCATATCCTGCGCAAGACCGGCCCAGACGGCGACGGAAATCAGCATCACATTGGCGGCGGCGAACCCGGAGACCGCCATGGCTTTCAAAAGGTCGCGATCGTCCGTGTTGGCCGAGGCAGCGAGCTTGACCGGATCGTAGGGGCTGACTTCGTAGCCGAGATCCGCCAGCAAGCCGACGAGTGTTGCCGCGTCCGTCTGTGCCGCGTTCCAGCGCAGATGCAAACGGCGTGTCGTTGCGTTGAGCCGGGCGGTCAGGACGCCGGGTTTTCCGTTCAGGCCACCCTCGATCTGACGGACGCAGGACGGGCAGTGCATGTTGCGCACGATCAGATGCAGGTCCGAGATTCCGTCTTCACCCGCAACAACATAGGACGCGACATCCGCCGGCCGGATTACGTCCGCCGCGAGATCCATGGCGGCCGCGATCTCGCAGCAGCTCGCAAGTGGCGCTGTCTTGATGTTTTGCGTGCCGGCCGGGCTGTCGGAGGTGGCGTTCATGCTCGTGCCTATTCGATCCAGAGTGTTCCGTCCTGGCGGAAGGGCGTTCCGTCAGCCATGAGCGCTGTCAGGCGTGTATCCCAGTTACCATTGGTCGGCAGGGTTGCCTGCCCGACATAGCGCCCGCCAGCCGTCTCCGAGAGCGTCACAAGTTGATCGTAGGTCTCGTTGATCGGATGGCGGAAGGCGAGTGTGATGCTGGCGGGAGTCAGTGTTTTGTCCATGTTGTCCGCAAGACGGGCAGAAACGGACATGGTGATGATGCCGGGGGGCGTCTGGTCCCGCGTGAAAGTAACGTTCACCTGCCAGCCGCGCGCCCGTTGCTCTTCCGCGTCACGGATTGCCGCGTTGTAGGTCAGGCCCTCCTGATAGGACTTGTGGCTGGTCAGCCCGGTCCAGGTCTCGAGGGCCAGGGTGATGAAGGTGACATTCACCGCGATAACGACCCCGAAGAAACAGAGCAGGATCAGCAGGACGTGTTTTCCCTTGAACTTCATCGGAGTGCTCATCTGGATGTCGCTCATTGCTCTGGTCCTCTGAATACCGTGTCGTTGACGGCGATGTTGCCGTCATCGAGATCGGTGACGATGAAATCGAAATCTGCCCGGCCGTCCGGCGCATTGGCCGCCGGGACGGCGACGAAGACCCGGAACTGGGCAAGCCGGTCCGCCGGAACCGCGAGGCCGGTGGTGCCGTCCAGTCCGACAACGCTGATCAAGGCATTCTCCAACCCGTCAACAGCGATCCTGAAGTGCCGCACTTCGTGCTGCTTGTTTAGGATCTTGATCGTGTAGCCGTTCCGGATGCCGCCGTCGGACAGTTTCACGAACAGCGGATTGCGGTCATGCAGGATATTGATGTCGAGCGTGGACCGGGTAATCAACGTGGCCAGCATGATCAGCCCGACAATCGCGATCAGGGCGGCGTAAATCACGGTCCGCGCCCGGAAGATGCGGGGCTTCTGCTCCGGCTCGCCCGCTGCCCGCCGCTCGTGATTGACGTAGGTATCGTAGGAAATCAGGTTCAGCGGCCGGTCGATCCGGGTCATGACGTCATTGCAGGCATCAATGCAGAGCGCGCAGTGAATGCATTCCAGTTGCTGGCCGTCGCGGATGTCGATGCCCATCGGGCAGACCGCGACACACTGGTTGCAGTCGATACAGTCGCCGCGTGTTTCCCAATCCATATCCTTGCGGAACGGCGCCCGCTGCTCTCCCCGGTCTTCCTTGTAGGAGACGATCAGGGAGTCCTCGTCGACAAGCGCGCCCTGGATACGCGGCCAGGGGCACATGAAGGTGCAGACCTGCTCCCGCATCATGCCGCCGAAAATGTAGGTGGTGGCGGTGAGTACAGCGACGGTGCTGTAGGCGACGATGGGGGCCTGCAGGGTGAAAAGATCCACAAACAGCGACGGCGCGTCGGCGAAATAGAAGATCCAGGCGCCGCCGGTTGCCATGCCGATCAAGATCCACAGTACATGCTTGACGGTTTTGCGCGCGACCTTGCCGATGGATAGCGGTGCCTTGTCGAGCCGGATACGGGCACTGCGGTCACCTTCAACCAGACGCTCAACCCAGATGAAGAGATCGGTCCAGACCGTCTGCGGGCAGGTATAGCCGCACCAGACCCGGCCGGCGAGGCTGGTCACGAGGAACAGGAGGAGGGCGGCAATGATCAGCAGTCCGGTCAGATAATAGACCTCTTCCGGCCAGATCTCGATGAAGAAGAAATAGAAACGCCGTGTCGGGAAATCGATCAGGATGGCCTGATCGGGCGCGTTCAGACCGCGATCCCAGCGTATCCATGGGGCGATATAGTAGATCGCCAGGGTGATGGCCATGACCAGCCATTTCAGCTTCCGGAACACACCCTTGGCGCGTTTCGGATAGATCTTGACCCGCGCCTTGTAGAGGGAGCGTTCCTCCTTCTTGTTGACGGCATCGACATCGACCGTCTCGACATTTGCCGATGGCGCTGTGGCTTGGCTGAGTACCTGGCTGGCCTGGTCCATTTGGGTGACCTGTTTGTCGGTTGACTGACGGGGCCGGAAAGCCGGACCCGGATCACGCACGAAATGCTCTCCCGCCGGCGAACCGGCGGGAGACAGAAGGTGTTTATTCGCCGCCGCCGAGTGAATGGACATAGACGGCAAGCTGCTTGATGGTCGCCTCGTCAAGGCGATTGGTCCAAGCGGGCATCACGCCGAAACGGGCATTGCTGACGGTCTCCCGCAGGGTCTGACGGTCACCGCCATAGAGCCAGATCGCATCGGACAGCCGGGGAGCGCCGAAGTCGCGGAGACCCTCGCCCTTTTCGCCGTGGCAGGATGAACATTGCTCGGCGAAGATCGTCTGGCCTTCCGCGGCCGCCGCTGCGTCATGCTCCTGCCCGGAGATCTTCAGGACATATTCGACGACCTGGTTGATCTGCGCCCGGTCAAGCATCTCGTCCTTGCCGAAGGCCGGCATCTGGCTGTAGCGGGTATCGTCATGATCCGACCGGATACCGTAATGGATCGTTGCCGAGATCTCTTCCGCCGTGCCGCCCCAGAGCCAGTCGTCGTCATTCAGGTTCGGGAAGCCCTTGAACCCCTGGGCACCCTGACCGTGGCACTGGGAGCAGTTCACCGCGAAGGCCGACTTGCCGCCCGCGAGGGAAAAATTCAGCAACTCGCTGTCGTTACGGATATCAGCCAGTGACGCCGTCTCGATCCGGTCGAGATATTGCGACTGGGCCGCTTTGGCTTCGGCAATCTTGTCCATCACGTCCTGACGGGAGGAATAGCCGATCACGCCCTCGGTATGACTGCTGATCAGCGGCCAGGCTGGATAGACCACCCAATAGCCGACAGCCCAGAGGATGCAGGCATAGAAGGTCCAGAGCCACCAGCGCGGGAGCGGATTGTTGAGTTCCTTGATCCCGTCCCATTCGTGACCGGTTGTGTGAACGCCGGTCACTTCGTCTTTTTCAACATTGTGAGCCACGATCAATCCTCCTCAAGCGGCAAATGCGCGGCTTTCTTGAACTTGCTCTTGTTGCCGGGCCACAGCGCGTAGATCACGGCTGTGCTGAACATCACGACCAGGAACACAAGGCCCCAGGATTGCGCGAAGGCGGAAACAGTCTGATATGTCATGGAAACCTCCTCCTACCTGAGTGCCGGGTCTTTGGCGTAGAGGTCGAAATCGACCAGGGTGCCGAGCATCTGGAGATAGGCGATCAGGGCATCCAGCTCGGACAGCTTCTTCGGATTGCCGTCGAAATCCCGCACCTGAGCCTTCGGATAACGCGCCATGAAGGCATCGACATCGTCGGCATCCGGGTTGACCTGTGTGCGGGCATCCTCGACCGCCTTCTCGATCATCTCGTCCGTATAAGGCACACCGACTCCACGATTGGCGGAGAGGTGACCGGCGAGATCCTCGATCTTGAGCGCGCTTTCGGCGAGGAACGGGTAGCCCGGCATGATCGATTCAGGCACCACGGAGCGCGGGTTGTTCATGTGCGCAACGTGCCAGTCGTCCGAGTAACGGGCACCGACCCGGGCGAGGTCCGGTCCGGTCCGTTTGGAGCCCCACTGGAACGGATGGTCGTACATGCTTTCGGCAGCGAGGCTGTAATGGCCGTAGCGTTCGGCCTCGTCCCGGAACGGCCGCACCATCTGGCTGTGGCAGTTGTAGCAGCCCTCGCGGATATAGATGTTCCGCCCGGCCAGCTCGAGAGGGGTGTAGGGCCGCATGCCCTTCACCTTCTCGATGGTGCTCTCCAGATAGAAAAGCGGAGAGATTTCCACCAGCCCGCCGATGGCGACGGTGATCAGAACGCCGACACAAAGCAGGATCGAGTTCTTCTCGAAGATCGCGTGTTTATTGAGAAGCGACATTGATCATTCTCCCGCCGCGACCGCAGCCTGGGGCGCGCGCACGGGCGCTCCCACGAACGGGGCTTCATCGCGAAGATCGCCCCGCATGGTGCGGAAAAGGTTGTAGGCCATGACCAGGGAGCCCGCGACGAACACAGCGCCGCCCAGAGCCCGGATCACATAGAAGGGATGCATGGCTTCGACGGTCTCGACGAAGGAGTATTCGAGGAAGCCGAGGCTGTCATACGCCCGCCACATCAGGCCCTGCAGGATACCGGACACCCACATCGAGGTGATGTAGAGCACGATGCCGATGGTCGAGATCCAGAAGTGCCAGCCGACGAGGCGCAGCGAATAGAGCCGCTCCCGGTTCCACATGATCGGAACCACGCAGTAGAGGGCGCCGAAGCTGACCAATGCCACCCAGCCGAGCGCACCGGAATGCACGTGGCCGATGGTCCAGTCGGTGTAGTGGCTGAGGCCGTTCACCGCCTTGATGGACATCACCGGGCCTTCGAAGGTGCTCATGCCGTAGAAGGCAACGGAGGTCACCAGCATGCGCAGGACAGGGTCGGTGCGCAGCTTGTCCCAGGCGCCCGAGAGCGTCATCAGGCCGTTGATCATGCCACCCCAGGAGGGCATCCAGAGCATGATCGAGAAGGTCATGCCGAGAGTCTGCGCCCAGTCCGGCAGCGCCGTGTAGTGCAGATGGTGCGGACCGGCCCAGATATAGAGGAAGATCAGCGCCCAGAAGTGGATGATGGAGAGCCGGTAGGAATAGACCGGACGCTCCGCCCGCTTCGGGATGTAATAATACATGATGGCGAGGAAGCCGGCGGTCAGGAAGAAGCCGACCGCGTTATGGCCGTACCACCACTGGGTCAGTGCATCCTGTACTCCGGAGAAAGCCGAATAGCTCTTCGCGCCGGCAAGGGAGACCGGCAGGGAGAGGTTGTTCACGATGTGCAGCATCGCGATGGTGATGATGAACGCGAGATAGAACCAGTTCGCGACATAGATGTGCGGCTCGCGGCGTTTCCAGAGGGTGCCGAGGAAGACCAGCAGATAGGCCACCCAGACGATGGTCAGCCAGAGATCCACATACCATTCCGGCTCCGCGTATTCCTTGCTCTGGGTGATGCCCAGAACATAACCGGTCGCGGCCAGCACGATGAAAAGCTGATAGCCCCAGAACACGAACCACGGCGCAAGACC
>TARA_R110001599_G_scaffold276025_1_pt1 | contig 11032 bp, 8 predicted proteins | sample TARA_R110001599 | Tara Oceans TARA_R110001599 (sample SAMEA4398360) | marine metagenome | biome: Polar Biome; feature: [MES] marine water layer (ENVO:01000295) within the mesopelagic zone...; material: water (ENVO:00002006), including particulate matter (ENVO:01000060) such as...... | reverse complement strand
AAAAAAAATAACGGCTACAAATTGCTCAGTAGAAGAATTCTTGTAGTTATATCATTTATCTCCCTAATTGCACTACTTATACTCTACTACCTTCAGCCCTCCCTTATTTCAAATGAAACGGTTTATCTGATCAGGTCCAAGATGATCAACGACCCTGGTCTATTAACTGCTGATTGGACGTTTGGTTCTTCTGTATCTGTGCACAGCTATCTGTACTCGCTTTTAATATCGCCAGCATGGGTCATGATTGACAACAATGTTCACGCTGCACAGCTAATTCGTATAGCCCTCTGGCTATTCCTGATTTTCTCTATTGCCCAAGTCGGTAAACAATTGAGTATCAGCTCTATTTCTGTTTTTGTCGGCTTGATTCTATTTGTGTATTTTGAGCAAGGATTTGCTTCAGGTGAGTGGCTCTTTGGGGGTGCCGAGCAGAAAATCGTGGCTTACGCTTTCGTATTTCTATCGTTGAGCAAGTTACTCGGGAAACAGGCCGTTTTGGCTGGCATTTATTCTGGAATAGCTTTTTGTTTTCACATACTAGTTGGTGGTTGGTCAGGGTTAGCTATTGGCCTCGCACTAATATTTACGTATCGCAAAACTAACTCCAATCAACTTTTGAAATATGCCGCCGGTGCGCTGCCGATTGTGCTTCCAATGATGGTTTTGGTGCTAGTCACTGGCCATGGTAATGAAACCTCTTATCAAGGTATGGGTATTGACTACCATGAGCAGCTTGTTCTATTTCGCATCCCTCACCACCTCGACCCTTTTTCATTTATGGACTTCAAATCCACGTCCTTTCTATTGCTTGCAATAAGCCTATTAGTCGTGGGGCTAAAAACACAATATCTGAATTCCACTCAAAAATTTACCTGCACTTACCTCCTGATTCTGAGTACGTTCTTTTTGATAGGCTTAGTACTTCGTTACTTCGAACAGTATAGATTCTTAATCGCCTACCCATTCCGCGTTGCAGATGCATTGTTACCTCTCTCTTTGGCAATAGCATCAACGCATTTTTTCCTAGAGTGGTTAAAGGCGAAAATCTTCAAATATGATTACCGTAGAATGACTCTTATTTCTGCAATACTAGTGATAGTTGTTTACCTTCTTTTGAGCTACACAGAGGTCATTCACAAAATCTATTGGACACTGAATTCTAAGTATAAAACATTGCAGGACTCGAGCAGGACAGCGAAAACAGATTATGGGGAAGTTACAAACTGGATAAAAGACAACACCAAGAGAGATGTAATCTTTGCTGTAAATCCCTGTAAGTCGGATTTTTGGATAAAATCCGACAGGGCTATGATAGTTAACTTTAAGTCGTCACCATCTGACGCCCGATTTTATGAGTGGTACCAACGGTTATCAGATTTGAATAATGGAAAAGAATTTTCTGGTCGAAGTTTTACCGTATGTAATGAGATCGCAGAAAATTTTCCTAAAATGGATGAAGCACATCTCCTATATCTATCCGAACGTTATGGCATGACTTACTACTTGGTCGAAAAAGAGAGACCTGAACTCGCTTCAAAACAGGTAGTGAATATCGGCAAATATTATCTTTACAGCTTTACTGAAACTCAGAATTGAGTTGTACGCTAAAGGCTATCTAAACTGGGCAAAATTATAGATAAACACATCAGAATTTTAGCCTAATGAAAATAGTAATACCTGGAGCTGAAAACAAAATACATCATATTAAGAACATCCAGCAATTTTATGATGTCGATATAGTACTCATCACTGACATATATCCCTGCGCTTATAGGATATGGTAACGGACAGCGCTTATACAACCCTTGCTTTCGATAGCGAAGACTTCTTTCCCGCCCACGAAAAATCTACTGGATGGAATGTTTCGATTTACTACTTACCCTTCACGGCGCAGTGTTACCAGATTCAACGGCGGGTTTTCCGAATCTAGAATTTTTGTAAAAGCCGTTAGTGTAAACCTTTGTCACCCTTTTGTTGAAATGGTGAGCGGAAATAGAATAGGAATGACCAAAATATTATGCAGATTGAACATGAACCCCTGAGATTCATCTTTCTTGTATGACCAACCATTCCACCAATTACCAGAGTCGTGTTGGTGTTGATGTGGGGGTCATACCGATTATATGAAATCTAAGCGCCAAACTGCGCGCGAATGCCGCCAATCAATTGCCGAGCAACATAACGAAAGCCTCGCTTTTTAAGTAGCGAAAAGTAGTTGTAGAAATTGATCAGTAGGAACCCTGGATGAAGACAGTCCCTCGCTCTCGCCAGAACACGGGTTGCCTCCCCGATTGATTGACTCGAGCTTGCGCGCACCCTGCACGCCTCAGCTTTGGCCTCCACCATAGACAGCGGCGTGGGTATGCCATGCTCGTCCAGCCTCGCCGGCACACACACTGTGTTTACAACCCGACCTGACCTTGTATCAAGGATTACTCGCCACGCGGCAGTGCGATGCGCCCATGGCCTCAATAGCCCGGCCTTCTTCATAAACGCATAATTGCCAGTGCCTAGCAGAGCCACACCGTGCCCATTGCTAACCACGCCGCAGATGCGATGCGCATGATGGTACTGCACGATGTGAGCCCCACTGGCCAGACAAACTTCCGCGAGGATCAGCTGTTGCCTTGAAGGTATCGAGACATGTTCTAAGCCCATGTGCAATGCTACAATTATAACGTCTACGGTATTGCGTAAACTCACTACGGAGTCTTCTAAGATATCGCCAAGTGCCGGACAGGTTCCGGGGGTACTGGTAGTTGCAGCGTGAAACCGGGGATCGGCTGCGCAAACAATTCCAACTTTCATACTTCCTACGGATACAATGCACGGTCTTTTCGCCTCATCAATATTCAGCCCCGCACCTGCGAATGGTATGTCCCTTCTCGTCAGAGCATCGACGGTGTCCGTGAGTCCTTGTTGGCCATAATCCATTATGTGATTGTTGGCTATGCTCAAAAAGCAGCGTTTATCAATGGCATCCAGTACCGTCTCCGGTGACTTATGATTATAGGCCTTCCGTTCGTACGCAACCAAATTCCTGGTTATCGGGGCCTCGAGGTTAGTGACTATTAGAGGGCAGCCAGAAAACGGCCGCCAAAGGCATTCTCTGACGGCATCAAAATCTATGGAAAACTTGTCGGACCGATAATCTTCTTGAAGGTAGACATCTCCTGCGAATCCCAGGTGAAGCTGAGCGGCCTCTAACGGGGGTACGTTATCAGATATGTCCGCGGCGCTGAGCCCAGAGTGCGCTGGATTGTGAAATACTCTAGCCATGAGACTTGCCATTTTCTCTAAGATTCCCGGCTCTCAACTTTACTGATCAATACTCTCAGCTTACCATTTGGATCCGGCGGCAGTTTATCACACCATTCAATCTGGAAATGCACACCTTCTGCGGCAGTTTCCTTTATAAGTTCACCCAGAAGTTTTAGTTCGATATCCTCCACTGGTCGCTGTGGATTGCGCACCAGCAATAAGCGAAGTAGAGATAAGGATTCCTGTACGACACGAAACTGCAGAATCTGCGGATAGCGCCGTATAACGTTCCAAAAAGGAGCAAACGTTCTACGGCTACCATCGCGAAGCAAAATCCAGTCATTGTTTCGACCGGCGATCTCGTCGATAACGGGGATGTGATTAACGGTATGGGTTTTCATGAAATCATCCAGCTCGTAGCGTATCAATGGGATCGAGTGGACAGAAAAATCAGTGATTAAGCAGGAGCCATTGTGGGGATCATTCTCGCCGCCCTGAATTTCCACCAAATTGGTTGAATGGGAAATTTGGAAGTAGTTCTCTCCCTGCAGGCGCCAGCCAAGCGTGTTGAATTCTACTGCTCCATATACTTCTGCCAGATTTGCCCCGAAAACACTGCCGAGCATGTCCCTCCCAGCACCGTCAAGAGTCTCTCCAGCGCAAATATAGAAACGAGGTGCTGGAAGCTCAATAGCATGCGCGTGAGCATGAATCGCCATCTGTAAAAGCAGCGCCTTGTTACCATAGAGGACATCCGGTTTAACTTTGAGGTATTCGTCGATCTGACACTCGACCGGTGCAACTTGCGAAACCAGATACCGTTTCATAATGCCCAGGTTTTGCAAAATTGAATCTTTCTGCATCCTGTGCGGATTTGTCACGGAAAATGTCCTGTCGCTGAATTTGTGTCCACACAGATGCATTACCCGCATCCATTTTGCCACCATTAGAGCCCTTTCGTCCCAGGTTCTTCGAATAGGCAGTGGCTTACCGGTGGAGCCACTGGTTGCATCGTGATAAAGCGAGTTGTAGTAAACCGGGTATTGATCCAATAGTGAATTTGTGAAGGCCCGGTAGTCCGCCTTACTTAATACCGGCACCTGTTCGATCTGCTCCATGTTGGTGAACTGGTAGGGGTCAAAACCAGCAGCATCAAAATGTTCACGGTAGAAGGAAAAGTTCTCGAAAGCATACCAAAGGATCTGCCTTAAGCGCTCCAGTTGTAGCGCGCGCAACGCAGTTGCATCCAACCGCGCCTCTTTCAGAAGCGCTCTGAGGTAATATAGCGTTCTCGCATTAACCGTATGTTTCTGCCACTTGACTCGAGCCGGATGCATATGAGTTGAATGGTTTTTCGTCATGGCATCTAAACCGCCTTTACGGTCGCGTGGTATGCATCGACATTTTTCCAACCTATTCGTAGATGCATATAGATCTCCCGATGATGCAGTCGCTATTGAACAGAGCCAATTCGAAACTGCAAAAAGTAATGGTTTTTGAGGTGTCCGTTTGCCCAGAGAAAAATGTCGGTGGTAGACGGAATACCCACCCATGCAGCGCTGGAAAAACGTATTCCCTCGGGCAACCTGCCCTCACTGAAGCGGGCTCCGGAACGGCCTGTACGGCGCAACAACTCAGGCCGCGTTGTCTGGCCGCTCCATACAACATCACCGTAGAAGCCGGTAACCAGCAGGGAAACTGTATCAGAATAGTCGAATCTTAACCGGTTGAGGTCACCAGATTGCCCCATCGCCGCCCAACCAGCGACTTGCCTAAAATCGAATCCCGAAAAAGAAGCCGACGTGTCCATTTACTAACCTCCACACTCCAAACGAAACACAAACGCCTGTAAATAAAGATGCTGAAAAGCCTTTAGATAACTCTGCACTACACATCACACTAATAGCCGTTTCGGATAATTTACAGGGGAATGATCTACAGGGGCAAATTGTTACAAAAATATGAGAACTGGCTCAAACTATGGATAAGCCTGGCCTTATTGTATTGGGGTAGACAGCGTTCAGGAACGGCGCTGCATCTATTCACTAACAGGAAAACACCCGCGTCAGTTAGATATTTTGTGAAACTGCAATCAAGTTAGAACTATAGCCCATTTCTCACTTTTATTGGTGGTGGGTCAGGCTACACTACCCTATAATTTTCCTGTGTCCTGAACCCATTTATACTATATGTGTGGAATTGTCGGCAAAATACACCTGGACGGTGGCCCCATCACCATTAGGGAAATCGACTCCATGCGCAGCATGCTACTACATCGGGGTCCTGATGACTCTGGCAATTGTTTATTCTCTCTCGAGTCAGGCCGGTCTTATACCCCAGCCAACGGTTGCGTGGAAAGCCATTCCGAGCCTTTTAGTGGTGCCCTCGGCTTCAACAGGCTGAGCATCATTGACTTGTCACGCAATGGTCACCAGCCTATGCACAGCCTGGATGGCGGAGCCATCATTATTTTTAATGGCGAAATATACAACGCTGACGAATACCGACACGAATTGGAAACTCGAGGATATCGATTTCGCGGTAACTCTGACACCGAGATACTTCTGAATTTATACTGCTGCTTCGGCATCGATGAAGCACTGGCGCGGCTCAATGGTATGTTCGCCTTTTGTATCGTAGATCTACGAAAGCGCGAAATGCATCTTGCACGGGACAGGCTGGGAATAAAGCCACTGTATGTTTACCAGAACTCGCGCGCGCTAATGTTTGCTTCGGAAGTGAAAGCTTTTCTACCCAGCAACGATTTCATTCCCGCCATCAACGAAGATGTAATTGACGAATTCGTCAAATTCGGGCACGTTGCCGGCGCTGAAACACTATTTCATGGTGTTAGTAATGTTGAACCAGGTGAACTACTGACTTTAAGGAATGGCAAACTTCGAAGCCGTTTTTACTGGTCTATCCCGCCGGCAGATACACAAGCATCTTTAACATCTGAGGAAGCCCAAAACGCGGTAGAGAATGCTTTGTCAAAAAGTGTACGTTATCGTTTGAAAAGTGATGTTAAAGTTGGGTGCCAGCTCTCCGGCGGGATTGATTCCTCGTTGATCAGTCTGTTTGCAACCCGCCATCGACAGGTGGAAAAGACTACCGCTGTTTCGGTTGTTCACACAAATAGCAAGTTCAACGAGGAACCATGGATTGACGAGGTTAGCGGAAAGCTCGGTATTCCAGTTGAAAAGATTTTGCTAACCGAGAAAGACTTCTTCGATAATATTGGCAAGGCTACATGGCATCGTGATCTACCCGTAAATAGCCCCAGCACCATCCCTATTCTGCTCATGTCAAAACTGGCAAAAAAACATTTCACTGTTTTCCTAAGTGGCGAAGGCGCTGATGAGCTGTTTGGTGGCTATGAGAGATTTTTTGGTGCACACTTTCTTGAAAATCCGCTCAACTATCATCTACTACGTATGATACCTGTAGCTAATCGATTACTGAAACAACGCTACATATCGGAGGAAAATAGGCCGTTCGACATACGAGACTGGTTTATTTCACAGTCTTCCTATATAGGTTGCGAGCAACTACAACAAATGCGACCCGACTATGATAGCGTCAGGTTTATGGAGAAACGCAGACAAATATTTGATGCCGGTGATGGCAGTCTCGTTTCCCGGGCCCAACAATATGAAACCAGGACTTGGCTAGTTGACCTATTGCTTCGTCAGGACACGATGACCATGGCTCACTCCGTTGAAAACCGAGTGCCCTTTCTGGATCACAACCTGGTTGAACTGGCTAGACAATTACCAATTAAAAGCCTGGTAGGCAAAGACCCAAGGTACACAAGAAGTACCAAGGTGGTCCTCAAACACACCGCAGCTAAACACTTTGGCAAACGCTTCGCCTACCGCCGGAAAATTGGCTTTGAAATCCCCCTGGCAGAATATTTCTCCACACCGATTTTCGACAGCTGGTTGCGAGATGAGATATTGCCGGGTATTCAGGCAAGAGGAATTTTTGATTCAGCCGGACTACGCCGCTTCTATAAAAAAGGCAAGATCTCCTCCTACCAGGATATTTATTCGATGTGGCGTATGGTGACGCTTGAAGTGTGGGCACAAATGATGCTCAGTTACAAGAAGCCGCATAGTACATCTAACCATTGTCAACTTTGAGAGCTCACTGTTTCGCCATGAAACGTTTTTTTGAACAATATTTGAAGAGGGTCGATTTTGATATCTCGCGGCATGGGCAAGCCGTAGCTGAAGCTAGCATTTCTTCCAGTAAAGCAGGCTTCCCCAATTTTGAACCGCAGGAGCAATATCTTATCGAGCTCGAGAAGCGTATCCAATGCGCCGCGCACGATACTAGAAACAATCACCTAGTGCTGTTGGAGGATGAGAACGAGATATTATCAGGGCTTCTATGGTTAGAATTTCTTACTTACCCAATTGGTTTTGATGGCGATCACAAACTAGAGCCTTGGCCAGAACTGCTTGGCCTTTATGGAGCACAGATCCGTAATACCTGGGTAAGCGAACGTTATCGAGGGCGCGGTATCGCTTCAACATTAAAGCGAGATGCCGAAGCTATAGCAAGTTCACAAAAAGCCCACTTCCTTTATACACGTTGCGCCAAATCGAATACAGGTATAATCAGCTTGAACAGAAAACTAGGCTATCACATCATCGATGAAGACGGAGACTACTTCAGAATGCGCAAGTTACTGATTAATGGAATGTAGTATGCATTTTCACTACAAGAGTAAATAGATATGCCAAAACCCATTGTAACCATCTCATTGGTAGTACCCGTTTACAATAGTGCTGAATCATTGCACTTATTGAGAGATCGAGTCTCCAAAACATTTATCGAAGAAATAGATGAAGACTACGAGCTCATATTTGTTGACGATGGCTCGAGTAATCCGGAAACATGGCCCACTCTGGCTGCTCTTGCTAGAGATTACCGTGAAGTGCGAGCATTGCAGTTGACACGAAATTTTGGGAGAACTGGCGCGGTCCTGGCGGGAATTTGTGGCGCCTGTGGTGAGTGGATTGTCGTCATGGACGATGATTTACAACACAGACCCGAAGACATTTCGGCGATGCTATCAAAACGAGAGCATGACGTGGTTTTAGCACAATTTGAGGACAAGGCTCATGGCTTGGTGGCTCGCATAGGCAGCCGTGTCGTAACATGGTTAGAACACATTGTTTTGGGTTTTCCTAATCATTTAACCAACTCACCCTTTATCTTAATCCGAAGCAGTATTGCCAAGCATATGTTGCATATGAAGTCACCGCACTCCTTCCTGACTGCACTCTATCTTGAAGTTACCAGAGATATCGTAGGAGTCCAGGCGACACATGAGCCCCGTCATTACGGAAAGACTCAGTTTTCATTTTTCCGTCGTCTAAAACACTTTATGAATTTGTTGATCAACAACACGGCGGTGCTTCTTCGTGGTGTTGCAGTAGTTGGCATAACCATGTCTCTGGCCAGCTTGTCCTTCGGGTGCTATTTGATACTGCAGGGGCCGGCGAATGTGCAGGGCTGGACATCACTGATGGTCATCACCCTAATTATCGGAGGCCTGATATTGATGTCTCTTGGTGTATCGGGTGAGTACCTGATTCGTATAATACGAGGCATTGAGTCCAGGCCATCCTTTTTATTGAGAAGAGAAACTGGAAGTGAGGCTAACCTCACAGAGATCAAAGAAACGAGGACTCATGATTTATGAACCTCTGGCTGAAAAGTCTACGCCGCATAGCTTACTGGGTATTACCAATCGTTCTCCTTCTGATTATTTTTCACTACATTGATCTCACGCAACTAAAGCATAATCTGCTTACTACCAATCCCTGGATACTGGCTCTAGGCCTATTTGTATATCCGATAACAACGATCATCGGAGCGGTTCGGTGGAATATACTGCTATCTCCTTACAATCGATTTGATATACCTCTTCTTTACACGGTAAGACATTACTGGATTGGCATGGCCACAGGCTATTTTACACCTGGCTCAATTGGAATGGACATCTATCGGGTCATTGTTATAGGCAGAAAATTCGGAAATTATGTCCTGAACATGGCAGTAGTGCTTATAGAGAAGTTCGCGGCACTTTTCACATGTATGGGTCTAATTATCATACTTTACCCGTTCATAGTGCCGCTATCATCTGCGAAAATGATTGCAGAAATTATTACTTTTGCTTACATAGCTTTCATTACGGTCATCCTAATAATTGCTCTCATACTCCTGGCTCATCACAATAACTGGATGCAGCAGATTGCTATTGATGTCGAAAAACTAGTCGCTCGTAAACTCCAGAGTGCTGCAAACAGATTCGGATTTCTGGGCCCTGGTGAATCGATTTCCATATCTTTTCGGGCAATGATCGAGCCGGTAACGAGACCTTACAGACTATCAATGCTAGTTTTGCTGTCGCTGGCGATACAGATAGCCTCTGCCATTGGAAATCATTTACTGTTTGTCGCGGTTGGATACGATATCGATTTTTCTATCAACCTTTTTCTGAGTCCGGTATTTTTTTTCATTTTCCTTATGCCCATTTCAGTTGCTGGGTTAGGTGTCAGAGAAGCCTCTTTTATAGTTTTGTATGGTTTGTTCGGTGTGCCAAGTGAAACGGCATTATTAGTGAGTTTCTACAGTATGGCAGGGGTGCTACTAACCAATTCAATTGGCGCCCTGTTCATATATCAAACTAGAAAAACTGTGACTTCAGTGTAAACTGTTTCTCCCAATTCAGCCCGTAGCGCTCACCCTACCACCGACAGGTATTGGGGCCCCCATCGCTCTGAACGATGCGAAAGTCCATCAGTTGCATCTCCCAGTCCCAGCTATTTACTCGCCAATCGGGGCTCTGCGCTATGTTTGCTGATTCCGTCACAACGCCTTTGTATTCGACGGTCATTGGCACAGTATCACCTCGCTCACTCCACCTGAAGAGCAGTTTGCGAAACTCCACGACAGGAAGCATATTGCCTTCCAATTTTCCCCAACGGTCCAGGTTTCGCCCGATTGTCGCTTCCTCACCGATATCCAGGATGCGAACCACATCTTCCTGATAGTTCGCCCATTTGAGTTGATTACGGCCAAGCACAAGGTGATTATTCTGGCCCGCTTCAGTCCGCAAATTACTGTACATCGATAGATTACCGGCAGTGCGCAGTCCTAAGTGGGAGGTGAGCCCGAACAGCAGCAAGCAGAGCGGCATAACGTACATCCAGCGTGGCTGCGTATTCCAGACCAAGCCTGCCACTGATTCCAGACGAAGCCTGCCACCCATTCCACGCGAATGCTGTCACTGATTCCACGGCAAAGCTGCCACCCCGGCAGCGCGCCTAAGATCACCACCTCGGAGCCAACCGACGAGGGATAACTAACCGGTATTCTGACCCTTTCCAACTGGAGGGGATCCGATGCCTGCAAAGAGGTTATCCATGCGTAAAATCAAAGAAGTCCTGCGTCTCAAATGGGGCAAGGGTATGAGCAATCGCAAGATTGCCACCAGCTGCGGCATCGGCCGCCCCACCGTCAGTGAATACCTGCGCCGGGCCGAGAAGGCCGGGGTGAGTTGGCCCCTGCCAGCCGATCTGGACGATGCCCGACTGGAACGGCGGCTGTTCCCACCGCCACCGGACTTGCCGGCCCAGGTACGCGGTATTCCCGACTGGCTAGTTGTTCACCAGGAACTCAAGCACAAAGGCGTCACCCTGTTCCTACTCTCCCCCCGTGTCAGGATAGATGTCGTGCCTAATTTTTCATCAAT
>TARA_R110001599_G_scaffold100006_1_pt1 | contig 11035 bp, 10 predicted proteins | sample TARA_R110001599 | Tara Oceans TARA_R110001599 (sample SAMEA4398360) | marine metagenome | biome: Polar Biome; feature: [MES] marine water layer (ENVO:01000295) within the mesopelagic zone...; material: water (ENVO:00002006), including particulate matter (ENVO:01000060) such... | reverse complement strand
CCTGCGAAATTTGATGTTGTAGTAAACGCCATTTTTTTATTTTTTTTTAGTTATTAATTTTAATTGTATAGTCCGTGTAAGAATTTTTCCTGCTTAGTCATTCTTCTAAGGTCTTGCTTAGTAAGAGCAGGTCTTTCGGTACTAAATTTATTTGTATTTATCGGTGCATCAGCAGGGCTTTCCGCTAATTCCGTTTTAAGTTTTTCATTCTCAGCTTTTAGTGTTGCATAATCTTCTGCTGAAAATTCTTTTACTTCTTTTGTAGTTATAGTCTTTGGATTGGTAGACGGTTCAGTTGCTTCTTCAGTCATTTCTTCAACCTCATCATCTCCACCTTCTTTAGCTTCTTTTAATTTAGCTACAGCTATTTCAAGATTTTCAATTCGCTTTTCCATACCCTGCCAATCAGCTACATCTGCTTCTTCTTCGTAATCTTCTTTTTCATCTTCTTTAGCAGCTTCAACTTCTTCAGTAGTTTCTTCTTCTTCTGTTTCGCTTTCAATTAATTCAGCTACGATACCTTCTTCTTCAACTCTGAAGCTCAAGCCATCATCTGTTTTATAAGTTCCAACAGGCAATAAAATTGTAGTGCCATCTTCAGTAAGAACTGATATATCCACCCCCGCTTCTAATTCTTCAGCAGTTGAAACAAAGATAGTTCCATCTTCTGATTTTCCCTGCCAACCGAGCTTAATAGTTTCTTCTTCATTAAGTCCTAAAGCAACTAATATTTTTTCTTTTAAATCCATAGTAATTTTTTATTTATAGTAAGTGTATGTTATGTAATAGAAACGTTCTTTATTTATTTGATTTTGAGATAATTTCATTCAATGCCTTTAGTATTTCTTCTGTTGTTGGCTCTTTTTCCTGCATAGCTTCAAACTTGTTGGTGAAATATCCTTCGATTGATAATCCGCGAAGTTCACCTCCCTTAATCTTACTCCATAAGTCATCATTGTCTATTCTCATTTTTACGAACCAAGTTCCGTTAGGTAAATCGTAGCCAAACATTTTTGACTTATCCATATCACCTTCTTTAATCCAACTTTCTACAGTTAAAACTCCTGACACTCTATCTTGGTGTTCGTATGTAGCTTTATGGTGATTATTATGTTTTAAATAAAGTTCCGAAGCTCTACGTACTGTTTCGGGGCTAAAATAAACATAGTATTCTGAATCGGTGTTTGGATCGTATCTGAAAATCTGTTTATTAGGAATAAGTGCCGGACTAACCACCATTCTTTTATCTTCATCTACTTTAGCAAATGTCAAGTTGTTTTTTTCCTTACCAAAGAACACCATATCTTGTTCGATTGCAGGAGCTGATACAAGACTTATTGCATCAATAGCTAGTTCTTGGTTGTCATCCTCGATAATTAATTCAACTATCTTAGTAGTCTGCATTTCTGAATAAGAAGAATTCGCATCTTCGCATTCTTGGAGTGTGTCATATTCGCACTCTCCTGTTTCTCCCCATTTATATTTTCCTTCGTTACATTGTTTGCACGGCATATTATATAATATTAAAAGTTAGTTTTTATTTGATTTTTAAATTGTTGCTCTACGTCTTATGTTAGCTAATTGGTTTTGACTGTTACTCATTTCATCTGTTACTACGAATGCCTTAACAGGTTCAGGTTTAATTCCACCACTTAAATCAAAAGAACCTGACATCATTTGAGGTGCAGGTGTTTGAGGTGTTGCTGCTGCTGAAACACCACCACCACCACCGCCACCACTAGGACTTGTGGATAAAATTGTTTTAACTGCATTAGCACCCATTAATCCTACACCAATAGCATTAGCAAGTCTTAAAGGAAATGGTAGTAATTTATCTGCTACTGAAGTTGCGCCCATAGCCGCCATAATACCCTGTTGAGTATTAAATATAGTTTCAGCAACAGCTACAGCTTTTCCTGCTTCTACATTTTCTCCTGCTAAGTTCCCTAACAATCCAAAAGCCTGTTTTGTTATAGCTACCTTCATCTTGGATTCTGCTTTAGCAATAGTTTCTTTTTCTTTTGCTGTTTTCTTTGCTAAGTCTATTTCTTTCTTAGCAGCGTCCATTCTTATTTTTAACTCCTCATCTGTTTCGTCTTTTAATCTTGTCAGCTTAAATTTTTCTAAAGCGATAGTATCTTGTTTTTTAGATTTTAGTCTTGCTTTCTCTTTAGTTTTAGCATCAGCATTCATTTCATTAGTTAGGGTTTCAACTTCAAGCATTAACCTTTTCTGTGTCATAGTAGATTTGGTAGTCAAGTCAATTAGCTCTACTTCTAAAGCAGTTAAAGCTTCTACATCTTCTATCATACTTTCACCTAAACTATTTTCCTCTTTTTTAGCTGCTATTTTCTTCTTCTGCATTTCAATAATATTAGCAGTCATTTTTAATTCATCTTCCATTACTGAATTAATAGCTTCTAATCTTTCTTCTTGCGTTTTAGTTTCGTCCATAGCTAATAGCCTAGCCTTTGCAACATCTTGCCTAGTCTGAGCTTGTACTTTTGAAAACTCCATTTCTTCCCTTCTAATATCGTGCATAATACCTTTCAATCTCATAGCAGCAGCAGATTCCTCGTTTATTTCTTTAGCAATCTTTTTAATCCCATCTGCAAAGTTCTTTCTTTGCACTTCGTCCATACCTGTCGCCACTTGCACTAAAGAAGAATTGAACTCTTTAGCACCTTCATTTACTCCATCCCAATCAAAGTTAAGTGCTGATTTTATAACTTTCCCTAAACCCTTAAACCCATCAATCATGCCTTCTATTCTATTAAGTAGGTTTTTCTTTAGTGCTTCCCACAAATCTTTAACAGCTTGTTTGGGGTCTTTGAAAGCACCTACTATAGTTTCTCCTGCACTAGAAAATAAATCTGTTACCACGTCCATAGCTGCGCCTAATCCTGCCATACCTTTTTCAAGCATCTCTGCACCTCTCTGTGTGTTTTTAAAATATGAAGTTAAGGCGGTTATTGCTAATAATAATGCACCAACTCCTGTTGCCTTTATAGCACCCCCTATAGTTAAAAAAGAAGCCTTAGCTATAGCAGCCATAGATTTAATCTTTGCGCCTACTGCACCTACAGACGTTCCCATTATTTGAAAGTCACCTGCTGCGTCTTTTGCTTCTTGTCCTACTGCACCTACGTTTGATTTTACATTTGCTTCTATATCTGCCATAATTTAAAATGTTGTTGTTGAAATTACTTCGTGTAAAGTAACGGAAGCACTCCAAAGGTTAGTTACATTATTTCTGTCTGTTACTTGTACTGATATTGATAGGTCACTACCTACTGTGCTTTCAGCCATTACACAGGTTGCGTTAATTCCTACCTTTGCTATATTTCTGTTGAACCCAACTATAAAGCTCATAGTTCTACTATTGTCTATTTTTACTGCACCTCTTATATTTCTATAAGAATAATTACCTGCTGTTCCTGCTGTTCCACCAAGTTCAAGTCGTGTTATATAAATATCATAACCTATTATACTGTTTGGCTCTACACTAATAAAGCTACTACCATCTCCTGAAACTGTTAAATTGGTTGCAGTATTATCTATAGTAACACCTGCTAATTCTATTACAGACCTTTTCCTTTTACTAATTAAGGTTGTTGCATCTGTGCTATCTGCTATTGATTCTATTCCTCCACCTATTGCAAATTCAGCTTGTGTTGTAGCCTTACCATTAAGACCTAAGACAGTTGTATTATTTATTCCACTTGCTATTTCATTATCTGTTCCAACTACAAGATTATTTCTTGATGTGCTTTTTATAGTATTGCTTTCTCCAATTATAAGGTTGTTATCAGTTCCTGTTTCAGTATTATTGTTACCTCCTTTTATTGTGTTATTTATATTGCCTATGTTTCTGCCTAAATTAGTATTAAAGGTAAGTGTGCTACACGTTCCTGTATTTCTGTCATAAGTATATCCATACGCTTCACATTCTAGCTGATTTGGTGTGATGTCATTAGTTCCATCAGTAAAAGTAACTATTCCTATTCCTGAGATTGAACTTGGCTTTACATTGAAGCCTGTTATATAAGGTATTGTAGCCATTATGGTATTAATATAAATTCAACTGTTGCTAAGTCATTAGGTTTGTAGTCAATTTTATTTACTCGGTAAGTCCTGTTCTTGATATACACTTTATCATTCATATTAAATAGATTGATATCTGACGGGCTTAGATTTACTTTTAAATTCATTGTTCTAGTATTTGAATTATAAAGCTCTGAATAATAAGCTAACCAATAGAGATTAAATAAATTGTCAGGAACAGCAGCACCAATAGGTGGTATTAATTGACATTCTCCAAAATGAAAATCTCTTGTTCCTGAAATTGTAGGCACATCTGTTAAATGACTAAACTGTAAGAAGTTCGGTTGGTGTTCACTATTTAAACCATTTTGGTCAGGTATTCTATAAGTAATTCCTGTACTTATTTCTCCATTATTGTATAGTATTCTAGGGCTGTTATCAAAGGCTTCAGAAGTTCCGTCATCATTCATAGCATAAAGAGTAGGCACAATAAATTCACCGAACTGCCACCATAATGTTTTTGAAACTGTAGCGGCAAAAGGTTCTGCTACAATTTCATCTTTACCTGCTAATAAATTCAAGCCTGAAGCATCAAAAACTTTACTCCCATATAAATGTCCACCTACTGATTGCTTATATAAATTAAAAGCATAGTCATCATCATCTTCTACAAATTTAAAAATTGTAGTTTTATTCAAGTCTGTTAAAGGTGTTAGTTTCATTTCTGAAACATCTATCTTATCAGTCCAATCGTGTTGTATGCTTCTAGCTGCTAAATTAGTTCCTGCTGTATTTGTTATAAAGATATCTGCATAAGGTTCAAATATTATATTTCTAGGATTGTCTTTGTCAGGCATACTAACTAAATTAAACATAGTCAATATTCCTTTCAAGAACTCCCATTGTCCTAACTCACCTCTTAATGTTAGTAGTCCTGCGGGTTCTACTTGGTTAGCTGTTCTCACAAATGTACATCTAGTATAGTCAGGGGTGCCGCCCACAAAACCTTCTCCCTGTTTTACATTACTACTAGCTTTAAATTGTGGTGACAATGTATCTCCTGTATCTAAGGATATTACTGTTCCAAGCCCCCACCCATTCCACGTCTGTGTTCCTGTCAAACTCCAAGTGGTATGATTAAAAACCTGCTCACTAGCAAGTCCTTCATTTTTTACCCACCTAAGTTCCACATCATTAGGTGAACTTGCAAAACTTTGTATTGCAAATCTGTAATCAATCTGATAGGTTTCGTTGTCTGTGGTTGCTACTATTTTATAGATATTTGCGCCTGAAGTTTGATAGTTTGGTGGCACTTCTGATCCTACCATAAACGTATTGATACTTTCAGGGATTAATCGTAAATCTTTAAAAGAACCATTACCTATGTTTGAACTAATACCACTCCCTGTAGGAATTCCCCATAATCCCATAGTGATAGCATCAGGAACAGGAAAAGAATTACCCCCCCAATTGAAGTCCATAAATAATTTTCCAAAGTCTGTAGTATCAAAGAAGTCTGAGGTATAAGTAAAGTCAGTATCACTAAATATTTTATCTATAAGATATTTAATAGTTATAAAAGGTCTAAATGAACTTTCTAAATTTGGTAACACAGGATAGCCACTACCAACCCCTGCGGATGCTAGTGTATAATTATGCGACCAATCTACAAAAGGATATTTTAATACATTAGTATTATCAACACCTATTGCAGCATCATACGCAAAGCTAGAGGTAGATAATGAATTTACTAAAGGTAATCCAACTGCATCATCCCAACTATTTTTAATTGTATCTTTATTATAGGAGTGAGATAGCTCGTTAAAATCTATATCTTGGAAAGTCTTATTTTCTAACACATCTGCTAAGGCTATTACTTCAGAATACAGGTTGACATTGTAACTAATCTCTGCTGCTTTGTCCTCAATATTTATAAGCCTTAAATATCCCTGAAATAAAATAAAGCCATTCTGCTTTAAGACACAATTAGTTTGAATATAAGGATTAAAACTAAACACATCTTGAACCATTGTTACTTCAAAAAGATTTGTAAATATTTGGTTGTTTCTTTTTGTTGCAGGTAAAGTAAAACTTTTAGAATATGATTGTACTTTTTCAGCTACATTTTTGAAGTTGTCTATACTTAAAGTTAAAGGCAAATCTTCATCTTCATATAAGTCACATATAACCTGACCTTCATAAGTTCCACTTGGAGTAACAAGCTGCCCTACTATTGATATGTCTGTTATTCTTAAATAACTTACTGTGCTTTCATATTCTAGTAGAAAAGTATCATTTGAAGAAGCAGCTACAAAACTTGTTGATACTTGTGTGGTGTTTGAACTTGTAGAATAGGTGGTTTGTAATAATGAGCCTGAATAAGTTTTAAGTCTTATGGTTCCAACAACTGCTGCTGCTATATCTACAGTTATTGTATAAGATTCTCCAACCATTAACCCTGATAGTTTTTGATACATTCCTGAACGTGCTGCAGACGCTGCATAATGTAATACTGCTTCACCAAGAACACCTACAGGTGGTGAGCCTTCTGATGGTGTAGCAACAGCAGCCCAACCACCACCTGCATTTGTTTGGTATCTGTACCAAGCATTAACTATTGTAGGTGGACTATTATCAATAGCATCTTGGTCAGGAAGTCCTGCTGTTGTGCTATAAGTTGTAGTATTATTTAACGGTGGTGTTCTATCAAAGCTATGCCCATTAACTATAAACTCATTAGTTGTAGTTTGGTTTTGTGGATATAATATTAATTGAACTGACATTAGATAGCTTGTGTTCTAAAGGTCTTTGTCTTTTCTACTTCAAAAGTGTACTGCATTAATCTATCATTAGCTATTGTCTTTCTTGTATAGCTTGAAGTTGTTAGCCTTACAGGTGTTACATAAGTATTAAGTAAAGCATTAGCACTATCAGTTTGAAAGCCCTCTAGCATATAAACTTCAGGGCTGTTTATAAGTTCTTCAAACCATTCACCATCCGCTTCACTTACAAAGTCAGTATTCATTTTAATTTTCTCACTTGCATTTACTCTGAATGATTTTTTTCCACCTCTATAACCACTCAATCTAAAAGCTGCTTCATTCCAAGTACCCTCTAATTGTGTATAGGTACTTCCCTGCGTTGATATTGTGCGTGTTGATTTTTTAGTAAATGTATAGTAATCCCAAGCACCCCATTGATTGAGCCAAGCAAGTCTGATAGGTTCATAATTTTTAAGCTCAGGACAATTAACGTGAATAGTATATAGTTGTGATACAGCATTACGACTTGGATCAAGTGCTTGAACTGTATAATATCCACCCTGTATTGTTCCTGCTGTAACTAAAGCCTGAAATGTACTACTCCAATTTCTAAGATTTGCAGGAAAGCAGCCAATATAAAGTAGGTGATAAATTATATTAGCATTTTGCAGTAAACCTGTAGGTAAATCCTCAGAACCTAAAGAACCCCCTGCACTATTATAATAAGTAAAAGTGATAGTGTGAAAATCAGGCAGATAAGTTGTAGGTAAAACGCCAACTGTTCCATAGTCATCAATATTAGCATATTGAGTAGTCGGTGCATTAGTTAAAAAACTAGAAGCAGCAGCACCTAATTGAATAGGTGTATCTGAACCTGAACCTATATTTAACCCAAAGTCATCATTAGAAACGTCTAGCTTATTAGTATATTTCAAATAGCCATTGAATATTCTATAATTTATTGACTGCTCAGCAGCACCACCAATTGAAATTATCTCAGAAGTTGCAGTAACTGAACCTTCTAAACTAAATTTAATTATAAGCCACCTCATAGCGTTATCATTGAAAGAGTATTTATCAATTAGGTGTAGAGATGGTGGTATTGAAGAAGCAGTTGTTGGTGTGCCTTTATATGCACTATCTATAGCGCCTAAATTGTCTGCCTTAACGTGGTTCTCAACTACCGCACTAAAATCAAACATTCCAACTCCTGCATTATTTGGTGTTGTCTTAAATGTTCCTATAAGATTTGCAGTTGCAGTAGAGGGTGTAGTATTGCTAATATAAACTTCTGCAATAAACTTAACATTGAAATAGGTTGTGACTACAGCATTTGATACTGTAAAAATTATGTCCTGACCAACAGGAAGTGTAGTGTAATAAGGTTTCTGTGTTATTGTTGTAGCCATTTTTTATTTTTTATTTTTTTCATCACCTCTTAAATTATCTTCTATATCTTTTCTAACTGCTGCTGCATAATCAGCTCTAAATGTTTTCATTCCTATCATTAGAGAATTTTGAAAGAAACTAATTCCGTGTATTCCTCTAATATATATTGATCTCGCCATAGCGACTGATAGGCTTTTATGTGAAATAAATCTACCTTTTAAATCTCTACCTTTTATTCCCTTCTTCTTTATCCATTCAAATAATCCTTTGGTCAATCCACCTTTTTTACCTCTTCCGCTTCCAAATTTATAAGGACTATCTTTTCTTTTACCTTCCCAAGTTTTGTAGTGCCTTCTTCCACCATAACTCCCCTTAGTTTTCCCTGATTTTATTTCACCACCTTTTCCTTTAACTCCTTTATCTACAAACTCACCATAATCAGCCATAGTCCATCTAACAGTAAAGCCTTTATTACCAAGTTTCACTACTTTAGATTTTATTGACTTCTCTAATTTTCCGCCCTTTCCTGCTGCTACTAAATTCTTCTTAGCTCTTTGAACAACCTTTTTACCGAAGCTATCTAAAAATCTTTCTACGTTTTTAGTCTTACTCATTACACAAGTGCTGCAAATACTTCTACTTGCACATCAGTTGTTGCTGAAGGTTTTACTTCCACAGTAACTAAATCTTCTAATGTAGGAAAAGCAGGACTAGCATCTTCTTCACCTATCAATGCTTCTTCTGCTTGAAATAAGATATGAGAACCACCTGCTCTTACAGTCACTTGATAATTTGTAGCTGCTGTTACAAAAGCCACTTTCATATCTTGGTCGGTGCTTAAATTAGTTACTCTAAAGTATTTACAATTTTCTACATCTAAAGCACCATCTGCACTATGTGGTGTTGAACCAAATACTGCTACTGTTGTAGTCTGTGAATGAGTACAAGTTAATATTCTTTCAAACACATCTACTATGCCTGTTGTTGTTATTGTATTACTAGACCCTCTGATACTATTATTAAGCACCACGTTCTCGGTAATCGTTGTTGTTAAATCTGCCATATTTATAATTTTATTGTTATTTTAAAAAACCCTATTTCTATTCTATACTTACCTATCTTAAATTTTATCATTCTCCTGAACCTCCTGCTGTTACAGGTATTGTACAAGCGTTAAAGTCATTAGCTACTAATACATCTAAAGAGAATACCCACCCTGTCAGTAAATTATCAAATCTCTCTGTGAACGGCTCTAATGTTTGTTGTCCTTCTGCAAAATATACAGGTGCATTAATATCATCTACATCTTGAGTTGATTGGTGTTCACTATGTCTAAGCATTGAAATAATGTCAACTGATATTTGTAGGCATTCACTCAATACCTCTTGCTCATTACTTAGATTGTTTGCTGACTGAAAATTAGCTTCAGTCCAATTAGCCTTTTCAGAAACTAAGTCACAAATAAAGATTTGGAAGCTATACGTTAATCCAAAATCACCTGTTGTTACATTAACAGGATTGATATGCATTAAGGCAAACTTCTCCATCTTCTCTAAGTTAATATCAAATATGTCACCTGTCGTTACTGTTTCAATCTGCTCGTGTTGGTTGCCAATATTCTTTAAAGTATTGACGACATTATTATAAGTCTTATTTGTTATCATAGTTTCTTTTTACTTTGTCTTGCGTTTAAATCTGTTTCATAACTTAACCAAGTTAAGCACTCTAATAATTCAAGATTTGTTATTCTTTCTAAGTTTACAATCTCGCCATTTGTCAATCTGTACATCACTCCAAACCACCCCCATCTTTCTGCGAATGATTCTGAAGCAACTGCTCCTTCATTTCCTGCAGCTTCTTTGTCAAAGACGATTGCAAAGTCTTGGACAATTCGGTCACGAAATGCCAAAAAAAAACCAACGCACTTTGCACCTGCTCTGCTGACATCTTCTTCATTTCTTCTGCCCTTATAGTTATATTGCCATCATAAGCGCCTATTGTGTACACTCCATTTTCTCCCTTCTCTGTAATTGGTCTATAAAGAATCGCCATAACTTCAGGCATATTATCTTCAATTCCATTTTTAATAAACGTTTCCAAATCTGCATATTCACCAAGCGTTATTGAATTCAAATCGGGGTGAAAACCGTACTCCTTACCTTCTACTTCTATTATTCTTTTTAACTCACTATTCTCCTCTATTTGTAGCTTACCTAATTCATTCATTATAAGTGCTACGTCCTGTATTCCTAATTCTCTAACTAACTGCTTAGGAATATCTGAAAAGGCAGCTATTGTTTCTAATGCTTCAGTTGTTTTACTCCCTGTTTCTACTTCAAGAAGTTTAAGCCACTTCTCAAGCGTTACATCTGACCAACTATTTATTAAATTGTACTTCTTTGTCTTGCCTTCCTTATTAATATTTACTTTCATAGTGTTCTTGTTATATAATAGAAAAAGTTGATTTTTAGTTTAACGATTTTTTACTGTACATAATACTTCCCTATATTCGGATTGTCTAAGTGATAAATGACGTTGTATCTTACACCATCTATTGCGTGGTTGTAATTGTCTACATATAACTTAGAACCTTTATCTGCATAGACATAGTTGTTTAATTCTTTAGCTATATTCGTACTTTCAGGTGTTACTATTAATTCATAATCTTGCATTCTAGTTATACCACTTTCAATAGTTCCTTTTTTAACAGGCTTTATGTTTACTCCTAAATGTTTAAGGTCTGCAATTAAACGTGGTTCGCTGCTATCTGCGATAATTAAAGTTTCACCTACTTTGTCTAAAACAATCTTTGCTAACTCTTGCGACTTTAATCCATTTCT
>TARA_R110001599_G_scaffold45455_1_pt1 | contig 11037 bp, 8 predicted proteins | sample TARA_R110001599 | Tara Oceans TARA_R110001599 (sample SAMEA4398360) | marine metagenome | biome: Polar Biome; feature: [MES] marine water layer (ENVO:01000295) within the mesopelagic zone...; material: water (ENVO:00002006), including particulate matter (ENVO:01000060) such as...... | reverse complement strand
TTGATGCCGCAAAGAAAAAAGGTGCATTATTCCAAACCCTGGCCGACCTTCAGGATGCACCTGGCCTTAAAGCAGCAACACAAGCCATAGCTACTTCACTATTGAACGCCTATCGACCAACTGAGGACATGATTGCACTTTTCAGAAAATTAAGCGGCGAATATGTAGGCACTGCAATGTCGGCAGAACAGCTATCAGAAAGCATGAAATCTATAAATGCAAATATGACAAGTTTCATTGGTGGCGGCGGTGGAAAATATACAAATTTTATACAAAATCTAGATACTGGTATTAAGCAACAAGAAGCTAGCATAAAGCTTTTACAAGAGACTATTGATGCACAAGCTGGTGAAGGCGATTACACGAATAAAGGCGGCTTTGATGTCTTTTTTGGCAATAGACCCAGCACACTCAAGCCGGGAGTGGAGAATAGAAATGAACAACAAGCGAATTTAGCATTTTTAAAAGACCAAAGAAAGGTAATAAATGACTTGCAAATAGCAGATACTACCAGACTCGGTTCACTAGCAAGCGTAAACAAACGATTAGCAGACCAAGAAAAAACGTATGGAGCAATAGATAAAGTAAATGCGCTACCACTAGTAAAAGAGAGAAATAACCTAGCTGTTACAGAAGCAACAAACAAACAAACAGCAGCAAAGGCAATCTATGATGCAGCTTTACTACGATTAGGAGCAGAGAATGCTCTTACTATAATTGCTAAAGCTCAGATGGAACTGTCAGGGACTCAATTAGAAAGCATAAAAGCAATAACACAAGAAAAAAATGACCAAGCGGAAGCTGATGCTGAAAGATTAATGTTTGCTGAGAGAGTAACAAAAGCACTACAATTTGAAGCACAATTAAGAAAAAATATAAATAACTTAAAAGGGCAAGGTTACCAAATAAACACAATGTTTGGAGGCACAGATATTGGAAATAGAGCTGCCCAAATAAACACCAATAGTGCAAGAGCATCTTCAGTACAATCTTCTCTAGATATTGTTAATGGTAAAAGAGCAAATGGGCAACTAAGGAGGGAAAGTGGTACAGACTTTTCATTAAGGATGCAAAAACTTGATTTGGAGAAAAAGGAACTAGAGCTATTAAGAGAAAAAATAGACTTAGAAGGAACTTATAGAGATATGTTACTAACTTCTTTCAATAAAGCTGCCGGTAAACTTAGTGGCGATGTAGCAAGCGGAGCAATTGGAGTCTTAAAAGGAGAAAAAACTGGAAAAGAAGCTATGAAAGAAATAGCAGAAAGCTTTGCAGAGACTATGATATCAGAATTAATTAAACAGTTTGTAGCAAATATATTAGCACAGTTACTATCAAGTTTTTTAGTACAAGGAACACAAACTATTATGAATACTTCGGCAATTGCAGCAAATACACTAGCAGTTACAGCAAATACTGCGGCTACAACTGCATCAGGATTTTTTAGATACGGAGGAACAGTACCAGGATATAGAAACGGCGGAATTATTTCTGCGGCTGAAGGAACTGTAGCTAACGGCCCTCAGGCAGGATACCCAGCAGTTTTACACGGAAAAGAAGCAGTAGTACCTTTAGGAGAGAAAAACTCTATACCAGTAGAGTTCAAAGGGGGCAGCCCTTCTGGAGTAACAAATTCAGTAGTAAATGTAACAGTTAACTCTGACGGTTCTACACAAATGGATGATAAAGCAGCATCAGAGTTAGGAAGATCAATACAATCAGCAGTTACAAATGAAATTTCAAGACAACAAAGGTCAGGCGGCTTATTAGCTGGACCACGAGGATAATATGGCAATAGGATTTACAGATTTAACAAGCACACAAAGAATTCCAGATAAAGGACTAAATGCATCTACAACTCCACGAATTTTTCTAACAAAGTTTGGAGATGGGTATGAGCAAAGACTTGCGAATGGAATAAATAATCTTGAACAGAATTTTTCAATTAGTTTTCAACGTAGAGCAAAAGCAGAAATAGATGATGTTATTGCATTTTTTGTAAATAAAAATGGAGTAACTCCTTTTAACTTTACTTACCCAGATTCTAATAATTCAGGAGAAACAACTATAAAAGTACTTTGTGAAAATTGGGATCAATCTTGGGACTATGACGAATTTTATAGTTGTAGTGCTACATTTAGACGAGTATATGAGTCATGACAGATAGAGTATTAGTAGAAGATCTTCAAAAACAAGATTCTGGGTCGCCTCTTGTACATCTATATGAATTACAAGTTTCAGACTCAAGTTTTGTATATTTTCATCCTGGCTTAGATGATGATTTAAGTAGTTTACAATTTAGAGATTATGATACAAATAGTACAATAAGAACTTATACAGCAATTCCCGTACAAGCAGAAGGATTTGAGAATACAGTCTCAGGACCTACACCGAGACCTACAATATCTTTTGCGAACATAACGTCAGCATTTTCTAGTGTAGCAGGAGACTATGATGACCTAATAGGCAGACAAGTAATTAGAAGAACAACACTTAAAAAGTACTTACATGGAGAAAGCGGCGATAGTAGTCCTCCAGTCGAGTACCCAAAACAATTATTTTTTATTGATAGAATAAATCAAAGAACTAAACAAGTAATTTCTTTTGAACTAGCTTCGGCTTTTGATTTAGAAGGTATAAGAATACCCGGGCGACAAGTAGTAGCAAATGGGTGCCCTTGGATTTATACAGGAGCAGATAAAGCTTTGAATGAACATGAGAAAGTTGGGGGTTGCACTTGGAGTAAAGAGGGAAAATTCAAAGCAAGTTATAAATCACAACTAAACGGAGCAACTGAATACATTGCTTTAGTGAATATAGACGATGAGTATATAGTTCCTGGTTCTGGAGAAAGCGGAGCAATAACTTTTGCAGCATATAGTAGTGGAGGTATTACTCAAAATCATTATAAATCAACAACAACAACTTTAGGAGCATCAAGCGGAATTAGAAGATTAAATAAAAACGGAACAATAGATACTGGTGCAGATTCAAGTACCGTAACTAATTTCTGGCAAGTAACAGAAACTAATTCTAGCCCGGGTACTTTAAATGATGATAACGCATCTGTTAATAGGGTTAGAATATGGAAAACTTGGAGTAATTCAACAACTTATTATAGTTATACAGATGATAGGTATAACGACTATGTAAGGTATACTAGTGGCGGAGTTACTCGTCTTTGGAAAGCAAAAAAGACAAGTCTTAATCAAGCCCCAGATTTTAATGAATATTGGGAACTAGGAGATTTATGTGGAAAAACACTCCAGTCTTGTAAACAACGATATGGGTGGAACCCAATATCAATAGGCACAGCCACTACCACGGCAACAGCAAACCCAGATACAACAGCAGTTTTAATGTTTGGAGGGTTCCCGGGTGCCAGAAACTTTAGATAGCCTATTAAAAGAACTTTACTTAGAAGCTGAAAAAGCCGCCCCAAAGGAAATGTGCGGATTTATTATTCAGCAAAATAACAAAACAAAATGGATTTTATGTGAAAATAAATCTGAAAAGAAAAACGAGTTTAAAATTGACGCACATGCTTTCGTCAAATATCAACTCACTTCAAAAATTTTATATGTAGTGCATAGTCACTACATGGAAGATTGTAAACCAAGTCAGCATGACATAGATGGGTGTAACGAAGTTGACATACCTTACTTAATTGTAAGCTACCCACAGAAAGAACATTATATATTGGAACCAGTATGACAAGAAATATTTATTTACAAGGAAAATTAGGAAAACTTTTTGGTGAGCATTGGAAACTCAATGCTTCAACTGTGCAAGAAGCAATGAATGGAATTGATGTACAAAGAGACGGAAAACTAAGACAGCATTTAGTAGACTGTACAGAAAAAGGAATTGAATTTACTGTACAAAGAGGAGAAGATTTTTTAGACTACGATAATTTACAAATGGAACTCGGAAATGATGATTTAATTATAACTCCTCTTCCGGTCGGGGCAGGAAAAACATCAGGTAGAATAAAAGCAATTGTTGGAATTGCTCTAATAGTAATAGGGGTACTTGCATTATTAAGTGGAAATCCTATACTAATGGTAGGAGCGTGGTATTTAATAGGAGCTGGTGCGTTACTTGTAGGTATTGGTATAGCAGAGTTTCTGACTCCCAATACGCCCTCTAACGCAGCGGAAGGGTTCTTATTTAATGGCCCAGAAAATACAGTTAAACAAGGAATTCCTGTACCTTTATGTTACGGAGAATTAGTAGTAGGGGGAGCACCTATTAATTTTGGCTTTGTAACTTCAAAATATTCAGGTGGATTTAAACTAGTAAGCGCTGGAGAGACAGGATATGCTTCTCACGATACCTACGGAAGATACCAATTTATAGCTAATAGCTCAGGATCTTCAGGATCTTCAGGAAACAAAAACGACAGAACAGGTGGTACAGAGTATGATTTTAACCACTCAATACAATAAGGACAAATAATTATGGCAGATTTTACATATGGGGGACGAATATCAAATACTTCTGAACAAACAGGAGTAGTATATGATATGCTGTCAGAAGGCCCTATCCATGGTTTAGTTAATGGTGGAGAGTCTATTCTTATGAATGGAGTTCCAGTTATTAATAATAGTCATAACAAAGTATATGGCCCAGAAACATCACCAAATGTTAGTTACAATCATAGCTCAGGAGTAATAACTGACAATACAGGTACAATGTTTACTGATAGAGATATAACCGAAGGTACATATGCGATACTAGTAGAAGGAGCAAAGAAGCAAGGCTCAGGAATTGCTACTACAACAGCAGACACAGACACTGTAACAACATCAAGCAGCTTTTTTGCAGCAAACGATATATTCTACGGTAGCGATGCAGGTACTAAAATAGGTCAGTACTTAGTTATTGCCGATGCAGGACCAGACGGAGCAGATTACATAGGATATATAACTAAATTCACAAGCGCAACACAAGTTACAGTATACCCAGCTGTTCCTACTACTGTATCAGGCAAAAATATACAAATAGACTTAGTAGATACTATTTCTGCATTTTCATCAAATACAGCAACTCTAACAACAGGTGGAGGAGTCTCAGTATCAAATGTTTTTTCAGAACTTTCTACCCCTAGTCAAACAGCATTGAGCACTCCTAAACTTAACTTTGAGAGAGTGTCTTTTGCGTTTAGAAACGGATTCAGAGACCAAAGTGTTGTAGCAGGGCCCGGAGGATTAGGTAGTGGTTCTGTTGTTGCTAATGTTTCTACTGAATTAACTACAAGTTACTTCGGAAATTTAAGCAATATATCTTCAACCCCTGCAACAGACGGGAATTGGGTAAATGCAACAGAGCCCACTTCAGGTAATAATGGAATTGAAAGAACGCATACACAAATGGGCGTAGTAAATCCAGAGGAAGTAGATGCTCTTAATATAACTATTAAATTTCCTGCAGGCTTATATGGGTACAAAAGTAAAAACAGTAAAGAATTTCCTGGTTTTGCAGAATTTCAAATATTCTTTTCTCATACAGATGATGGTAGCAACTACACTGATAGATTAATATTTGGTCCAACTGATAGCGAAATAAATACAAGAAACATGGACTTTGGAGGAAGACAAGGCAAACCTCAAATAAAATCTAGTGGGTACTATGAAGCTCAAACAAAAACGCCTTTTGTAAGAACATATAATTTTGATATTGAACAATTTAAACCTTTTATAGGCTATAAAGTAGGTATTAAAAAAATAAATATAACAAGTGCAACACATGGATCAACACAATTCTATAGTGGAACGCAAATACAGGCTATAGAAAACGTAATAAGGGATAAATTATCTTACCCTTATACTGCATATGCAGGTTTAATGTTTGCAGCAGAAGAGTTTACAGATATCCCTGTTAGGGGCTATCATATTAGGGGTTTAAAATGCAAAGTTCCTACTAACTATTTTTCAAGGTATGAATTAGGTACTACAACAGAAGCTTCCTACACACGAAACGTAAGTACTGGCGCAAATACAAGTGCTTATACAGACTGGGACGGAAATTTTAGAGGAGATATAAAAACTTTTACTAGTGCAAAAAATCCAAATTATAACCCTGTTTGGACAGATAATCCAGTATGGATTATGATGGACATGCTAACTAATGATAGATATGGTTTAGGGAAATATTTAGACCCTAATAATGATTTTAAACACATTGATAAATATAGACTTTTTCAAATTGCTAAATATTGTGATGAGCTAGTTTCTGACGGAAAAGGAGGAACAGAACCTAGATTTAGTGCAAACGTTTACCTTAAAGATTTAGCCGAAGCACAAAAAGTATTAAAAGATTTTTACAGTATTTTTAGAGGTATGTTACTTTGGTTTGATGGAAAAGTAACTGCAAGTGTAAATGCTTATAAAAGCCCTATTTATACCTTCACAAAGGGAAATGTTGTAGACGGTGCATTCGCATATCAATCTTCTTCTAGGCGTTTTCGTTCTAACCAAATACGAGTTACTTGGAATAACCCCGAAACTTTATTTAAACAAGACATAGAAATAGTAGAGGACACAGAAAATATAATAGAAAAAGGAAGAATAAATCCCAAAGAAGTTGTGGCTTTCGGTTGCACAAGCCAGGGGCAAGCAAAAAGATTTGGCAAATGGCATTTACTTACAGAAAAACTAGAAACAGATGTGGTTACTTTTAGAACTGGAATAAATGCTTCTTTCTTACTACCAGGGGATGTTATTGAAATTCAAGATGCAGATATTGACAATGTACAATATAGTGGAAGGGTTAAATCTTCATCTTCTTCTACAACTACAAAAGTATATTTAGATAGAGCAATTGATTTAAGTACTTCTAATACTACGTTTGAATTAAATTTAATCTATCCAAAAGGAGGCGCTTATCTGTCACAACCTTCTGCTATTATTAATTCAGTTACTTATCAAAGAGGAGACTTACTTTTAACTGATGAAGGAGGGGCAACAGTTGACACTGAAGCAAAAGCAAATAACTTAAAAGATGATAGTAATAATCTTGTTCAAGTGTTTTGGTCAAATGAAGCAAGAATAGAAACTAAACAAGTATCAAGCTTCACAGCTAGTGGGGATGTTACTGTATCTTCTGCTTTTTCAACAGCACCAAATAGTGAAGTAATATGGTCAATAACTGCACGTACAGATGCAACAGGAGAAAAAGTAGCAGGGTCTCCAAAAGAATTTGTTATTGTAGGTTGTGCAGAAAACTCTGCAGAAATGGCCGTAGATATTACTGCTGTAGAATATTCTAATGAAAAATTCGATATGATTGATAGAGGGTACACAATTGACATTGTTCCTGAAGATCGCAAACCTCCACAAAGAGAAGAAGAGCCACCGGCACCGAGAAACTTCTCACTCTCAACTACTCCAGGTGGGGCAGATGATGCAGCAGATAATGAAGGAACAAGTACTTTCGGACTAAATTTAATAGCAAGTTGGGAACACCCACGAGCAACACGAACAGATGATAATGGAGTTAGTAAAACAACCCAGTATGAACACATAGCGGGCTATGAAATAAAAATAAATCTTTATGATCCTACTAGCGGTAAAACTGTAAATGTATACAAACTAGGTCCAGATATTAGTTCTTATATATTTAAAGATATCGCACGAGGATTTTATACAGCACACGTAAGAACAGTAAATACACAAGGAGCGTACTCAAACTATGTGACTGCAAATATAGATATAGATTTATCCAAAGAAACAATTGATAACAAACCGAGACTAGGCTTAGTTCCTTTAGGCGGACAATTAAACCAAGCACTAGCTATAGATACTAATACTGGAGTCGCTTCTATAGGGTCTTCTACATATACATTTACTGGGGCTAATGATAATGATTTCACTTTTGCTTCCACAGGCACAGCAAATAGAACTCAAGCATTCTCAGGAATGGGAGCAAGTGCAGAAGCATATTTATTGTTCGATGGAGATGCAACTTCCGATCATCTAAAAGCAGTACAATTAGTAGAGAACACAGACGCAACTACAGCTAATGGAGAAAAATTACAGTTTCAATACTTAAAAGAAGTAGGAGCAAGTAATGCAGGTAAAACAGCCGCAAGTGGAACTATAACATTACCAGCAGATTCAACAATAGTTACAGGTAGTAGTACTGCTTTTACAACAGACTTCGCACCAGGAGATAGAATACTTTTTGGTCCAAGCGATGAAACACTATTTTTGGCTAAAGTTAATTTTATAACTTCAAATACTAAGTTAGAAATTGATAGAACTTCTACTCGAGCGTATAGTGCTAGTGCAGTTTCAAAACTAAGTTTTAATGCAGATTTCAAAGCAGATACAATTCTTGCAAAAGTCGTAACAAATAGTAGCACTGAGTACTCATTCGAAATAGTATATGCAATCACTGCAGGTATTACAGGAGCCGATGGAGCAGATGGCTCAGTGGGTACAGATGCACGAGGAGTATCTCTAACTGCAGGTGACCAAAGCATAGAGTATAATACAAATGGAGCAAGCCCAGATCCTTCAAGTACAACAATTACTGCAACTGCAGTAAATACGTCCGGAACTGTATATTATGAATTTTTTAAGAATGACTCAAGTGTTCAAAATACAACTTCAAATACATACTCATACACACCTCAATCTTCTTTTGCAAATATGCCCGACAAGATGGAAGTTCAGATAAGAGAAGGGTCAAACTCGAGTACTATTCTAGCAAGAGACATAATGACAGTTGCTGGTTTAAAAGCTGGTGTTGATGCCTTCACGATTATATTATCAAATGAAGCACACACAGTACCAACAAATACTGCAGGAACACCGACTAGCTTTGCAGGCTCAGGAACAGATATTCAAGTATTCAATGGAACAACACAGCTAAATGTTGGAAGTTCAGGAGCCTCTACTTTTAGTGTTTCAGCAAGTGGCTCGAGTGTAGGAGTTGGGGGTGCAAGTACTGTCTCTTCTAATATAAGAAGATTTGCAAATGCTACATCGCTGAGTGCAGATGTAGGCTCAGTAACTTTTACAGTTACAGCAAGAAATGAAGCAAATGTAGAAAAAACTTTTACTCGAATACAGACTCTTGCAAAATCAAAACAGGGAGCAACTGGAGCCCAAGGTAATCCAGGTAACGACGGTAATGACGGTAATGACGGTAACGATGGTACTGATGGAAGTAACGCAGTACAGCCTTCCTTCTTTATAATAGACGGAACAATAAGTGCACCAAGTAATTCACAGTTTAGTGCAGTCGCAGGACGTACTCCAATCACAAATGATGTTGTACTTATGAGACATGGTGGTGCAGTTAATGCATTTAGATACGGCGGATCATCCTGGGCAGCTATTGCTGACATCATAGACGGGGATTTAGTTGTAGAAGGATCTATAAACGGAGATAGAATTAACGCAGCATCAACAATTACTGTTGGTGGAAACAATATCGTTCTACAAGGTGGAAGTAACAGAATTTTAATATCGGATTAATTATGACAGCAAGAGTATTAGTAGGAAATAGAACAGGCGGCTCAGGTGGAGGCTACGGATTATATGTATCTAAAGCAAATAGTGACGTAACTTCTTGTGCTGATAAAGATTTACTTTTCACTAGTAATGAAAGGGCTGGAGCAGGTGGCTTAGTATACGCAGGGGGCTCTCAGTCTTCTCTTTCAGGTAGTCTAAATTTTTTAACAACAGGAAGTAAAGATAATCTAGGATATATACCCTTAGTTATAGCACAAGAAAAAAGAAACAGTACTTGGAATTGGGGAAACCAAGTACTTAATAGTGGTACCTTAACAATTAATAACTACTGTAATCAAATATCATTATTTGCTTTTACATCAAGTACTCTAACACCTGCAAAAGTTATAGCTTATCCGTTTAACAATAAAGGTGTATATGATACTAGGAGAACATCACTTGCTGACTATGGAGGAGGAACTGGGGGCAGTCATGCTTGTACAAATTTAGATTTCGTTGTTTTAAAAATACCTTGTGGGTATGGACAAATGACAAGCACTTATTTTAAGAATATAGTAAACTTTTAATCATGGCAAATAGAGTATTATTAGGAAATAGAAGTACAGGCGGATATGGGCTGTATGTATCTGACGCTTCAGGAAGTAATAATGATGTAACTAACTGTGATAAAGCTAAACTATTATTTTGGACAGACTCAGGAGAAACAGGAAGTGGTTTTATAGCAAAAGGAACTAATCAAACAGTACCTTACTCTGGTGGAACGGGATCAACAGCTCCTGTAACAGGATCAACAATTAATTTAAGTTCCAACGCAACAGCAAGTCAAAGTCATCAAAACTTAGGCACAGGTACTTTTGTATATGGTGGAACACAGGATGGAGCAACAGCTGCTTCAACAAGCACTTTTTTCAAAGGCAACTTTGCAACTAATCAATCAGCAACAGGATTTACACTAAACAGAGAAGGAACTGGAGCAACTTATACAGTAGCAGTATTTAAAAAACTAAGCACTTCGGCACTATACTAACATGGGAACAAATAGAATATTAGCAGGAAATAGAAGTACGGGCGGCTATGGGCTATACGTATCAAAAACAGGAGATGATGTAACAAACACCACCAATCCTTTAGCTTTTGACTCTCGAACTGGAACAGGATGGTCTATAAAACAAGCAGGACAATATATATTAGGTGCAGGAAACACTGCATCAAGTGCGCGAACTATCAATCACGGTTTAGGATATAATCCTTTATTTGCCGTACGTTGGTGCACTTCTAGTCAAATTAGTAGTGGTGTCGCTACAAAAGTTTATAGTCCCTCGTATGTTTTTGCAGTAGAAAGAGACTCAAGTGTTCCAGGAGAACTTGACATAGAAGTTGGACAATTTGGGGTCAGGGTGGTACACGGAGACACTAATAATCTTGTAACTATTAATTTAGGCACCGGCGGTAGCATATATGTCTCATATATAATTTTTAACGAACCAGATTTCACAGGAGGAAAAGGCTTATGAACTATCACGTATTTTTTGATAGCAACAAAAACATAATGTGG
>TARA_R110001599_G_scaffold334070_2_pt1 | contig 11050 bp, 9 predicted proteins | sample TARA_R110001599 | Tara Oceans TARA_R110001599 (sample SAMEA4398360) | marine metagenome | biome: Polar Biome; feature: [MES] marine water layer (ENVO:01000295) within the mesopelagic zone...; material: water (ENVO:00002006), including particulate matter (ENVO:01000060) such as...... | reverse complement strand
CGCTTCATAAACATCCACACGAGCAAAGCACAAGACATGGATACGCCAAATATTCCATCCAACTATTCACGCTTAATTGGCCGCGAGTTAGAGCTACAAGTGCGCGACCTACCCAAACTGCTGAAGTTCACGCAACTCAGCGGTGAGCAACTTATGCAGGAAGACACACTCCTAACCAGTCGCCAGCAAATTCAAATTCTCGAAAATGGCTTACAACTCTCGGAGCATGAAGCTTTTGGTTTACGTCTGGGCAAGCGCCTAACGCCATCAACTCATGGCGCCATGGGCTTTTTAGCGAGCAGTAGCCCCAATCTGCTCATGGCGCTAAAGGCGTTTCAAGCATTTTTGCCAACACGCATCAGCTTTGCTCGCCTCACGTTAGACAGCAGCGCATCTTGGCTAGAGTGTCATATCTACTTTGATGCCGAGCTCAGCCCTGAAGTGCATCGCGCACTATCGGAAACCTGCGCAGTGGTATTTTTCGAATGCGCAGAATTTATTATCGGGCGGCCATTAACAGAAGCACACCTCAGCTTTATGCATAAGCAGCCCGCCTACGTCGAACACTATGCGGACTATTTAGCCGGCAGCTATGAGTTTTCAGCGCCTCACTTGCGCGTAAAAATACCCATGGCGGCCTGTCATATTCCCAATGCATCAGCCAACCACGACAGCTATGCCCTGGCCATGCAGCAGTGCGAAAAAATGCTCGCGCAACTGAACTCGCAAAAGCACAGCTTCACCTACCAAGTGCAAAAAATGATGCTGTCACACCCATTAGGCACGCTCAGTGAAGAAGACGCCGCCGCCACTTTATTTATGAGTAAACGCACGCTGGCTCGGCGACTAGAGCAAGAAGGTACGGCTTATCGGCAAGTACGAGATAGGATCTTGGCGCAGCAAGCCAGCAGCTATTTGCGCAATAGCGACATTTCGATCGATGCCATCGCCGCCCTACTGAACTACCACGACAACGCGAACTTTCGTCGCGCATTTAAGCGCTGGTTTCAGGTCTCACCGAATGAGTATCGCCAGCAAGTGACGAAGTAGCATCTGAGAGTTTTTAGTGCGACCGAATAAATGCAGCAATCTCATCCAGTGCTAGGTTGGCATCTTCAATGAATGCACTAAACATTTGGAAGTTATGCCACATGCCAGGGTAAATGTGGCATTGCGCCTCAACCCCAGCCTCGCTCGCATATCGCGCTAGGCGCCGCGCATCATCCAGCAAAATTTCCTCGCTACCAGCTTGCACCAACATCGGAGGCAAGTTACGCAAACTACCAAATAATGGCGATACACGAGGGTCGCTAGCAGAAATATCGCCACGATAACTGTCTCCGCCACGACGCAATGCATGTGCTGTCACCATAGGGTCACGCCCTGCCATCTGAGTGACCGATGGCAGGCTCAAAGTAATATCAACATAGGGCGAAATCATCAGTAATGCGGCAGGCAACGCTTGCGAGCGATCACGTAATGCCTGTGCCATCGATAAGATAATTGCGCAGCCACCAGAATCGCCACCAAAACTAATTTGGCTAGGGAGCCAACCTGCATCCAGTAACGCTTGATAGCAGGCTAAGCCGTCGATCATGGCAGCCGGATAGGCATACTCGGGCGCGCGGCGATAGTTGACCATGACCACTTTAGACTGCGCACGAACGGCTATTTCACTTCCCAGCGCACGATGGGTATTCGCTGACCCCGCAAAAAAAGCACCACCATGAAAGTGCAGCAGCACGCGATCAGCCTGCAACGGTGTGATGTACTCCACCGACACTCCGGCTAATGTCGCGGCCTCGATAGATACATCTGGGTGCACGCGAAAGAGTGCCGCACCACCCTCCATTGCTGAACGCAGCAGCGTGAGCGGTATCGGCAAGCGACTGGGCAATTTGAAGCTGGCTCTTAATGCAGCCTTGACTAATGTTGATGCAACCGCCGCTGATACTTTCATCCAACCTTACTCACTTTGCTTTTTCGTTTAAGTAAATTGATACGCTGCTCATACCCCGCATGCGCCTCATGATCGAGCTCATTGAGAATACGAGTATCGTCAATTAGACGCCGCCCACGCAGTTGTAGCCAACTCGGAATTAAGGTGTAGGCGCGATGAGCCACTTGTAAATAATCAGGCACAGCAACCATCAGGCGTGGCTTGATAAGTGACGCAACTACGGCATCTGCCACCTGCTCTGGTGTAACAGCAGGGATGATGCTCGCCGCCTTATCGGTACCCGCTGTAAGCTCAGTCAGTACTTTAGAGGGCATGATGCAGGTGAACTCAACGCCACTGTCGCGATACTCTCCTGCCACCGACTCAGTCATGCCCACTACCGCAAACTTAGTACCGCAATAAATTGCTGAGCCCGGTAAAGCAAAGCGACCCGCTAGTGACGCAATATTGACAATATGCCCACTCTGGCGCTCCAAGAGCTTCGGCAAGGCCACTTGCATGCCATGGATCACACCACGGAAATTAATATCGATTTGCGCATCGGCTAACGCTGGGTCTTCATCCAAAAAATAACCCATTGGCATGATGCCTGCGTTGTTAATAAGCCCATACAGCGAGCCCAGTGCCGCTTCCGTTTCAGCAATAAATTGCGCAAAAGACTCACGCTCACGCACATCCAAACGTCCAGCATGAGCCCCTATACGCTTAGCCTCGCGCTGCGCCAGCTCCAGATCAATATCGCCGATACTAACTCTAGCGCCCTGCGCTGTTAATGCCTCGGCGATAGCTAGCCCGATGCCGCGCGCGCCGCCCGTAATGGCGATGACTTTTCCAACTAAAGCATTACGAGGTGATGTCATGGTGCTAGCTCCAAAAGTTCATTATTAAGCGCGGGTAACTCGATATTCATCTAAATTAAACTGACTCAGCTGGCGCTTCATCTCCAGCGTACTCCATGGCCATACCGTGCTATTACGGCCATTACGGTCAATAAAGTAGCTGGTGCAGCCACCGCGATTCCACACAGAATCTTCGAGAGCCGACTGCACTCGAGCATTGAAATCAGCAACGCGAAGCGGATCCGTTTCTATGCTACGAAGATTCAACTTTCGCGCCTGCTCAATGGCATCCACGACATAGGCCAGCTGCGCTTCAATAATCAGAAACGCCGATGAACTCACTGCGATATTGGGACCAAACATGAGAAAGGCGTTGGGGCAATCGGCCACCATTGTCCCCATATAGCCTTCGGGACTGCCTTGCCAAACATCTGACATTCGCTGGCCATAACGATTAAATACACGCTTGGCAATCGGTGGCTCAGCAATCTCAAAGCCAGTGCCTAAAATGATGACATCTGCTTCATAAGTGCTGCCATCGGCGGCAACTAGCGTATTACCTGTCACTTTAGCCAATGCACTACTGACCACATCCACATTGGGCTGAACCAATGCTGGATACCAGTCGTTCGACTGCAAAACACGCTTGCAGCCAATGGTGTACTGCGGAGTCAGGCGACTACGTAGCATCGGATCTTTGACTGCGCGATGTAAATTAAACTTCGCTAGACGCTGAAACTGCTTCATCGCGGCGATGTTTTGCATGCCGCCATTGAGCGTTTCAAATATGCCAAAAACGGCGCCACGGACAGCGAGCTGAGCCAACGGCAAGCGCTTAAATAAGCGCTGAACAATGCCTGGCAAAGCTTGGTCCATTTTCGGTAAAACCCAATGCGGCGTGCGCTGAAATACCATGAGCTTGCCAACAGTCGGCTGAATCGCTGGAACAAACTGAATGGCAGACGCGCCCGTGCCAATCACAGCAACTCGTTTATTGTTCAAATCGATATCGTGGCGCCAGCGCGATGAGTGAAACACATCACCGGAAAACTCACTTAAGCCCGGCACATTTGGCAGCACGGGTTCGTGCATAGGGCCACCAGCCATGATGACAAAGCGCGCATGAAATTCGCCGTGATTTGTTTGTAAATGCCAGCATGCGTCCGTGTCTGACCATGCCGCCGTGATGACTTCGTGCTGAAACTTCACCATCGGTAACACGCGATAAGACTCTGCTACACCTTGTAAATAAGCCTTAATTTCAGCTTGGCCAGCAAATACTCGGCTCCACGATGGATTGGGTGCAAATGAAAACGAATACAGCGCAGATGGCACATCGCAAGCACAGCCTGGATACGTATTTTCACGCCAAACACCGCCTAGTTCATCGGCCTTTTCGAGCAGCAGCACATCATTTATGCCTGCTTCTCGCAGTTTTATAACGGCACCTATACCGGCAAAGCCGCCACCAACAACAATGACTTCGTGCATTTTTATGCTGACACTCATGCAACACCTATAGTTTGTGACTGACTAGCCATTATCGGAACACAATGTCACTTAATGAATAAATCGTCAATATAATCTGCTATCGTCAACTACCCCCTGCCTCAGCTAAGATTCCTCCATGACTGAAGACAAGCCCCTATCTCGAGCCGAACGCAATCGCCTGCAATTACGAGCAGATATTCTGCAGGCGGCATTTATTGAGTTTTCCGACCGTGGCTATCACCAAACGGCTATCGCTGATATTGCGCAGCGCTTAGGTATTGGGCATGGCACGTTTTATCGCTATTTCGACAATAAGCGCGATATTTTGGAGCATGTGATTAACGATACGGCGATGCAATTAATTGCCCTGCTCGCCGCTGAAAATGCGCCGAATGCAGTGCAAACACTCGCTGAGTATCGCGAGCAATGCCAGCGCATTGCCCAACGATTTAGCGAATTTGCATACGCTAATCCTAAAATGCTGCGCTTGGTTTTGCTTGAAGCCACATCGATTGATGCTGACATGACGCAACGCGTCTTTGCTTTAATTAACACAGGTGGCCAGCTCACCGCCGAATATTTAGCTAATGGCGTGAAGCATGGTTTTTTGCGATCGGACTTAGATACCACCAACACCGGCCACGCCATTGTCGGCATAATCATGGCCGGCATGTTTCGCCTGTTGGCCGACCCAGACAATACCAGTGTACTCACATCCTATGGCGAAGCCTGCGTCCGACTCATAACTGAAGGCATGGCTAAAGCTTAGCGGCAATTATATTGGCTGGCAGTGGTATTTAAGCCATTGAAACGAAAAGCCCCGACGGTTAGGTCAGGGCTTGTCTGGATTTGGAGGAGAAGGAGGGATTTGAACCCTCGATACGGGCGAACCGTATGCCAGATTTCGAGTCTGGTGCATTCAACCACTCTGCCACTTCTCCGAAGGACGCGAAATGTAGCGGAAGCGACCGGAAAACTCAAGCCCAAAGACGTTTAAATGGGTACTTTATCGACAGCATCTGCAGCTGTATCAATACCTGCGTCAGCCGCTTCTAGCGCCTCATCAACACTATCGCCCACGACCGGCACAACAGACACTACGGCGCCGACCACCGAAAGCAGTGAGCCACCTACACGCATTGGCATGGTGACCAGCTTGGTGAGGAAGCAGCCGCTGAGGCTGCTCACTAATACGGCCAATACAACTAATCGAACAGGGGTTTTTATTTGCGTCATCACTCACCTCTTATTGTCTGCGAGTCAGACGCGGACTCGCATTATTCGATAATTACGCCCAAACGCGCGGCCACTTCTTCGTAAGCCTCGATCACACCACCTAAGCCTTGGCGGAAGCGATCTTTGTCGAGCTTCTTCTTCGTGTCTTTATCCCACAAGCGGCAACCGTCTGGCGAGAACTCATCGCCCAAAACGATTTCACCATGAAATAGACCAAACTCGAGCTTAAAATCGACGAGTAGCATGCCTGCGGCGTCAAAAAGCTCCGATAGCACGGTGTTGATTTTCAAAGTCAGGGTTTGCATTGCGGCAAGCTGATCGGCTGTAGCCCAGCCAAAAGTAGCGCAATGCGAGACATTCACCATGGGGTCGCCAAGTGCGTCATTCTTCAAAAATAGCTCGAAGGTTGGCGGGTTTAAAGCCTGCCCTTCTGTCACGCCTAAGCGACGAACTAGGCTGCCAGCGGCAAAGTTACGCACCACGCATTCAACAGGAATCATCTCTAAGCGCTTCACCAAAGACTCGGTTGGCGACAGCAATTTTTCATGATGAGTGGCAATGCCAGCTGCGGCTAGCTTATCCATGATGAAAGCATTGAAGCGATTGTTCACCATGCCCTTGCGGTCGAGCTGCTCAATACGCTTGCCATCGAAAGCAGAAGTATCGTTGCGATATAAAATCACCACGTGATCAGCGTCGTCGGTGGCATAAACTGATTTAGCTTTGCCGGTGTATAACAAATCGCGTTTTTCCATGAGGCTCTCCGCTGCTACAGCTAAAATTAAGGCCAACGAACTTGCAAGGTGCCGAGCAGATTACGCGACAAGGCAACCGGTGCCAGAGTCTCGTCATCGCGTTGCACACTAATCACATAGGCTTCAGTGGCACGAATCATACGCAGCTGATAATCCTGATCACTAATGGTGACGTAGACGATGCCCAGCGACTGATTACGATCTTTGATTTTCACATCGATGGCTTTCAAAGTGCGGCCAAGCTCATCCCAAACGCGTTCGCGCGGGCCAACCACACGCAGCTCAGGCACGCCGTTGCCATCGGTGCCGAACTTTACTGGCGTACGGCCGGGAGCATCTGGCAATGCAGCAAGTTCAACGTTTACGCGAGCTTTCATTTCAGGGGGAAATGGTGCTTCAGCAGGCGCTTTAATCGGCTCCGCCGCAACACGAGGAATAGGATACAGCGGCGTGATTGGGCGCGTAGATACATCGCCAGGAATAACTAATGGCGGCGACGACTTAGCATCGACATAGGCCAAGCTGCGGTCACGAAAAAAGCTGCTGCACGCGGGCAAAACCGACACTGCTAGCAACACACACACAAAACGTTTCATGACAGCACTCCAGATGCCACTAAAGCGGCGCGCACAGCAGGTCTAGCCGCTGGCGATAACACAGTGAGTGGCAGGCGCGTACCCAGTTCGATACGACCCATTTCAGCTAGAGCCCATTTCACAGGGATAGGATTTGCTTCGACAAACAGCGCCGTATGCAGTGGTTTGATTTTATCGTTCTCGGCATGGGCACGGTCAGCATCACCGATCAATGCGGCTTCACAAGCCTGAGCCATAATTTTCGGCGCAACATTGGCCGTCACAGAAATATTGCCTTTAGCGCCCGCTAAAATTAGATCAATAGCCGTGGCGTCATCGCCTGAGTATACCGCCATGCCCGCGCCCAATAAGCCAATCAGCTCACGCCCGCGCTCGAGATTACCCGTGGCATCTTTAATGCCAACAATATTACGCACGCCGAGCAAGCGCGCCACAGTGGCATTGAGCATATCAACGCCAGTACGGCCCGGCACATTATAAAGAATCTGAGGAATATCAACTGCTTCCGCCACTGCTTTGTAATGCAGATACAGACCTTCTTGAGTAGGCTTGTTGTAATACGGCGTCGCTAGCAAGGCAGCATCTGCACCAAGTTTTGCAGCTTCGCGCGTCAGCACAATGGCCTCAGCCGTGGCGTTAGCGCCGGTTCCGGCAATAACAGAGACCCGACCAGCCGCGACTTCAATGACCGTGCGGATAACGCTCAAATGATCCTCAACCGACAACGTTGGAGCTTCACCGGTCGTACCAACAGCAACGATGCCGTGCGTGCCTTCGGCGATATGCCATTCGACTAAGTGTTTGAGCGCAGTCCAATCTACCGAACCATCGATTTTCATGGGGGTGACTAAAGCTACTAAGCTACCAACGATCATGCGGCTCTCCACTGGGGCACGGACGGTATAAATAAGGCGCCAATGGTAACGGCCAGAGGGGTCTGCTCACAAGTGAAAAACTAGCCCCTGAAACGACAAAACCCCTAAGCCGCGAAGCATAGGGGTTCTGAAATTTGGAGCGGGTAACGAGGCTCGAACTCGTGACCTCGCCTTGGCAAAGTTTCCCCGCCTAACACCCAATCAACCGCAAAGGCCCATAAAAGCACTTAAATAGCTGATAATTGGCACTAAAGTTACAGTTAATCGCTTTTACGATGCGGCTTTTGTGTGCTATCAATGTGCATTATGTGCACATTGATGGTCATCGTGACGACGATCATTAATGCAACTAGCATTGGAAAATCACATGACCCCAACCTTAAAAAGCTCCAAATCGACCCTTAGTAAAGAGCCAGGCGCTAAAGAGGCACAGGCTAATAGTGACCCAAATCATCAAATGGACTTTGGGAAACCAAAGGCTAAATCTCCATTAAAATCAGATAAATACACATCGCGAGAGCTAACCATTACTCCTATTCGGGATAACTACCCAGTTGGCGGATCAGTAGATGCCGGAACCTTGCTCATTTGGTGCAAAAAAACCGACATCAGCGGGCTGAAAATCACCAGTGAAATCGCTCAAAAACTACTCGAAATCTTCCCACCTGTTATTTGCCAAGAAGGCGATTTGATTTGGGTTGCTGGCGATGTAAAACAGTCGGCCTATCTACTCTCTCACCTACCGCCAAGTACAAAGGTAGCGATCCGATCACTTCCTGCACGTCACCCTTTCGCTTTGATAAACCTACCTCTTCATCAACTAATCACAGAGGGTAAACGACACGAAAAGCCCTCGTTGATCAAAAGCCTCGCTAAAGCGCTTCGACTCAAACGACAACCGACCCATGCTGAAATCGGTACAGTCATGAACATTGATCAGTCCGCTGTTACCCGCATGATTGCGAAGGCTGAGGGTCCAGACAAATGAGGAGTAGTGGCTATCAAAACAGCCTAGACAAGCTTGCACACGCCACTTGGGCACCTAGTGATAAACGATATTTACTAGCTGTCTCAACCAGGCTGCTTGAGATGAGTACTTATGAGCCCGAGATACTCAACTTAATAGGTCTAACCGCGAGTGAACTTAGCAGCCTACCTGGCCAAATTGAGATAGCAGCCAAGCAGAGTCCACCGTTACATGCTGAACTTAAAACTATTTCAAAAAATCCAGCGCCAACCAAGCATCTCGATAATAAGCACCCATTGTTTGGCTTACTAACACTGATGCCAAGCTATGCGCTTTTCATTACAAAATTGCCCAACGAGTCGTCACTAAATGACGCCTTCGAGCAAATTTTGTCCTCAGTATTTTTGCTAATTATCAAGGCTAATCTTGCTTCCAGCTTCGAGTCATACCAGCAGTCATGCAATGAGATCTTTAAACGAGAGCTTGATGATAACTACGACCTCGACGAGACGTATCTACCTCCACTTCACCATGAACTAAATCAACTTTCACTGAATGCACGCAAAGCAGTTAGTCATTTAAGTTCATCGTTAACCACACCCTTAAGCCCATCTGAGCAAAAAATATGGGGTCGGTTTGAAGGCTCAAGCAAACGGTTTCTTGCAAATCCTGCTCGAACTAAACGTCGATCAAAACCCAGAAAAAGCTCAGGGAAACCAATTCAAAGACGTAGCGCTTTTCGTAGTGATGCTTCGGCCACTCACCTGCAGTCGCCTCTTCTGCTAGATGAAATTGAAGCCATCAGCGCCTGGGAAGAACTAGAACCGGATAGCTCATCTCATCTAATTAAGCCCGAGCAGCGTATTTTTGCGGAGAAAGAGGACTTATGCGAATTCGAGCTAATCGAAGAAGATGACTGGGAAATTGGCCAAGAATTAAATGAGTTTAGTACGCCGGCCTCTGCCCGAGTGTCAGGAAAATATCAGGCCAAACAATGTAGTAATGCAGCCCAGTTGCTACGCTGGTCGACATCCAATTTGACTCCATCAGCGAAGGAACAAATGCTGAGCAGCCTAATTGAGTTGGCACTACCACATACCGCTCATGGCCTTGCGGCCTCTTTGATCCTTGCAAGCGTTGTAACCGGTAGGCCATTGGAGCAGCTTTACCCTAATGGCTTGAGGCTTACCGACTCACCCGACATTCCAAAAACACTGAACAACTCAGTCCAAACGATCTTTTTTCCTCGTCTTAATGCGATTGCACTACGTGTCAATAAACCCAATGTGAAAAATATAACTGACTGGAATGGGGCGCACTCAGCATCAGATTTCATCTGGGTTACTGACTACCTTAGAGTCGGTGAAAAGTTGAGCCGTATGAAAGGTGCGATTCCAGAAGTTGGCAACACAAGTGTCGCCAACAAAGGCAATAAGCTGATAATCAACGCAACGGGCGCCCTGCTAGCTCAACTAAGTTCGGAGGGCGCTAACGCGAGCAAAGTATGGCAAACGCTTCCTAGGCTTATGCAATCTGAATCAGGCATGTTTACCGGAATGGCGATGCTAACGGGCTGGAGCACAGCCAATAGCCGTGTTGACTTGCACTACCACACAGTACCAGCAACATTACTAAGCAAGCGCTACTCAGCCGCAATGAGCCATATCACCGATATCAACAGCACTGAATGCATTAAATTAGAGAGAGAAATCCCCAGGCAACATGAGTATGTCGGCGCACCAAATTGCCCAACCAATGTTGCTATAGAAGCGCTAATTCAGCAGTTCGAAAAGGCCTTCAAGAAGTTCAATAACGATGTGATATCGACACACAATTTGACTTGCTTATACACACTCATGTTTTGTACTGCTGGCTTTGGTCTTCGTCATGCCATTAATCCTGAGTTTTCTGTGACTCGCTATAAAAGTATGGCTTGGGTTAGTTATGTTGAAAAAGGTCAGCTTCGACAGCTGCTGCTTCCATCCGTTGTAAACCAACAACTACAGCATTTTGACGCCCACCTTATGCGAATGAAATCCCGCCCACTCGTGAAGTCTTTGCTAAGTGAAGGAAAGCGATTCTTTTTACTTGATGAGCGAAATGCTGCTCAACAGAAAAAGCTCGAACCAAGCAAAATTGGCGAGCTACTAAAAGTATTCAATATTGATTTTCCGCTACCGCTAAACACATTGAGACGATGGATGTTTTCACAGCAGTTTATTGCCGGCGGACGCGGGATTGGTACCGATTTTTTTGGCGGGCACGGCGTGCAAGGTCGGTTGCCATTGACCGCAACAAGCTCAACAACCGTCGATGTTTACCAAGAATCAG
>TARA_R110001599_G_scaffold121528_2_pt1 | contig 11050 bp, 9 predicted proteins | sample TARA_R110001599 | Tara Oceans TARA_R110001599 (sample SAMEA4398360) | marine metagenome | biome: Polar Biome; feature: [MES] marine water layer (ENVO:01000295) within the mesopelagic zone...; material: water (ENVO:00002006), including particulate matter (ENVO:01000060) such as...... | reverse complement strand
GCTGGATTCGGTCATCTGCTTTTGCATGGAATCCAGCCGTTGTTCCAGCTGGTCAATTCGCTGGCTGTCATCGGCCATGGAGGGAAACGACAGGGTGGCGGTCAGTGCAAGGGACGTAAAGGTAACGCGGGCAGTGCTTCGGTATACGGAGTACATCGTACATCATCTCCTTTGATGTCTGGTCGCAAGATGCGGGCGCCTTCCTGGCTTCAGGGGACTTATGTCTTGCCCCTGCAAATTGTCTGGTGCGGGAAAACGGTGGCCAGCGGAGGAACTGAAGGTTCTTCCGGGCAACCCGCGGCGGCGAGTATACCCAAGTTGACGACAGTTTCATAAAAAGTGTTCACATTTTCTGTATCGGCACCCTACATGTGTGCGGTAAACCCAATACACCCCCACCCGGCAAACCCTCCTTTCTCCTGTTATAATTCCGCACCTGTTCATTTAACCAGTAGCGACCGGATCTCTATGGATGTCTCCCACATTATCGACGCCCTGAACGACGCCCAACGTGAGGCGGTGACGGCCCAGAATGATCATTTGCTGGTGCTGGCCGGTGCTGGCAGTGGCAAGACCCGGGTGCTGGTGCACCGGATTGCCTGGCTGATGCAGGTGGACGAAGTACCGCCGACGGGCATCCTCGCGGTGACCTTCACCAACAAAGCGGCGAAGGAGATGCGCTACCGCATTGAGCAGATGATGCACATTCCGGCCCGAGGCCTCTGGTTCGGCACCTTTCACGGCATTGCCCACCGGTTGCTCAGGGCGCATTATCAGGACGCAGGCCTGCCGGAGAACTTCCAGGTGCTGGACAGCGACGACCAGTTGCGCCTGATCAAGCGCGTGATGCGTGAACTTGAGATTGATGAAAGCCGCTGGCCGCCGAAGCAAGCCCAGTGGTTTATCAACGGCCAGAAAGATGAGGGGCTGCGAGCGGAACATATCCAGGAAAACCCCGGCGACCATTTCACCAGCACCATGCTGACGGTCTACCGCCAGTACGAAAAGCTTTGCAACCTGAGCGGACTGGTGGATTTTGGCGAGCTGTTGCTGCGCTCCCACGAACTGTGGCTGTATCGTCCGGAACTGCTGAGCCATTACCAGAGCCGTTTCCAGCAGATCCTGGTGGACGAGTTCCAGGACACCAACACCATCCAGTACGCATGGCTGCAGATTCTGGCCGGAAACCGGGTGCCGCTGACGGTGGTGGGGGACGACGACCAGTCCATCTACGGCTGGCGGGGCGCGAAAATCGAAAACATCCAGCAGTACCAGCGGGACTTTCCCAACGCCCGTATGGTGAGACTGGAGCAGAACTACCGCTCTACCCAGATGATTCTGAAAGCTGCCAACGCGGTCATCGCCAACAATCAGGGGCGCTTGGGCAAGGAGCTGTGGACTGATGGAAAAGATGGTGAGCCCATCAGCCTGTATGCGGCTTTCAACGAGCAGGATGAAGCCAACTACATCGCTGACACCATCAGCAGTTGGGTTAGTGAGGGCAACCTGCGCAGCGAGTCGGCGATTCTTTACCGCTCCAATGCCCAGTCCAGGGTGCTGGAAGAATCCCTGATCCGACAGGGCATTCCTTACCGGGTTTATGGCGGCCTGCGATTCTACGACCGCCAGGAAATCCGCAACGCCATCGCCTATCTGCGTCTGGTGCACTATCGCCGGGATGATGCAGCGTTCGAGCGCGTGGTGAACATTCCCGCCCGCGGAATTGGTGCCAAGAGCCTGGCGGACATGCGGACGTTCGCCACTGAGCGCAGCATCTCATTGTGGGAGTCTGCCGAGCGTTTGCTGGAGGCTGGGCAGGTAAAGGGCCGTGCCAAAACCGGTTTGCAATCCTTCATGGGCATCATCGAACGCCTGACGGAAATGGTGGACGACGCGTCCCTGCATGGGCTGATGAAGAGCACCCTGGAACTGAGCGGCCTCAGGGATTATCACGCCAACGAGAAGGGTGAGAAAGGTCAGGCGCGGGCAGAGAACCTGGACGAACTGGTGAATGCCCTGTCGGACTTTGAAGCGGAGGAGGGGGTTGATCCGTTATCCGAATTTATCGCCCAAGCGGCTCTGGATGCCGGCGAGGCCCAGGCCGAGGTCAACGAAGACTGCGTCCAACTGATGACCCTGCACTCTGCCAAGGGCCTGGAATTTCCGCTGGTGTTCCTGGCGGGCGTGGAAGAAGGCCTGTTCCCTCACAGTATGTCTCTGGAAGAGCCGGGGCGGATGGAAGAAGAGCGGCGCCTGGCTTACGTGGGCATCACCCGGGCCATGCAAAAGCTGGTGCTTACTTACGCCGAATCCCGCCGTTTGTATGGTCAGGAGAAATTCCACGCGCTGTCGCGCTTTGTTCGCGAGATTCCCGGTGACTGCATCCAGGAAGTGCGGCTGCGCAACACGGTCAGCCGGCCAGCCATGATGGCCCGGCCCAATGAGGGCCTGTTCAGCCAGGAACCGGACGTGGGCACGGGGTTCAGCTTGGGCCAGCGGGTACGTCATCCCAAGTTTGGTGAGGGCATTGTGATGAACAGCGAGGGCAGTGGTCACCACACCCGGGTGCAGGTGAACTTTGACGAAGGTGCAAAGTGGTTGGTTCTGGCGTATGCACCTCTGGAAGCCTGCTGATGTCCTGTCATCAACCTGCGGATCGCTCCCTTTCAGGATTGTGATCCGGGATTAGTCCGGTAGCGCGGCGACCACCATGATTTCAACTTTCCATTCCGGTTTGGCCAGCCGTGCTTCGACACAGGCCCTGACCGGTGTTCGTCCTGGTGTTACCCAGGCATCCCAGGCACTGTTCATGCCGGAGAAGTCGGCCATGTCTGCAACCCAGATTGTTGCGCTGAGCAGGTGCGCCTTATCGGTTCCCGCCTCTGCCAGCAAGCTGTCGAGTCCATCCAGAATCTGTTGAGTCTGGCCCTGGGCGTTGGCACTGGCGTCGGTGGCAACCTGTCCGGCGGTATGAACGGTGCCATTGTGGATAATGACCTGACTCATGCGAGGGCCTGATCCAAGGTATCTGATTGTCATCGTACTCTCCTGTCTAATGTTGGCGATGTTGGGTGAAACCATCGATAAAAGCCGCCAGGTTAATACCCAGCGTGTCGGTTGGATATCCTCCTTCCTGCACCAGAATACAGGGGTGGGGCAGGGCCGCGAGTCGGGCGCCGATGTCGAAAAAATCGGAAATCTCGAGGGCCAGGCCGGCCAGAGGATCATCCTTGTGGGCGTCCAACCCGAGCGCGACGACGATGGCTTCAGGCTGGAACATCCTCAGCCCGGAGATCAACGTCTCGAGGCCAAGCATGAATGCGGTGCCATCACTCCCCAGTGGCAGGGGGACGTTAAGGTTACAGCCCAGCCCGTCTCCGGTGCCTTGCTCGCCGCTACTGCCCCAAAAAAAGGGATAGAACACTTCGGTGTCCGCATGCACGGATCCGGTCCAGACGTCGCCTCGCGAATAGAAGATGTCCTGTGTGCCGTTGCCGTGATGCAGGTCCACGTCGATGATCGCAACGCGGTCCAGCCGTTCCCGCAATACCGAGGCGGCCAGAGCGGTATTATTGATAAAGCAAAATCCTCCCGCGCTTTCCGGACCTGCATGGTGGCCAGGGGGGCGGCAAAGAGCGTAGGCATCGCCCTGTCCGGTTTTGACAAATTCGGCGGCGATTTCAGCAGTCGCTGCGCTGGCACGAATGCCCTGATAGCTGGTGGGGCCAATCGGACACGCCATGTCATGCAAATGCCAGCCAGCCTGTGCGACCGGGTGTGAAGTATAGCGCTGCCCGCCTCCGGTGGGGTGCACATTGGGGGTCACCACGTCAGATGCACCGGGCAGGTCTTTCCAGCGTTGATGAATAGTCTGCAGGAAGGTCAGATAGCGGGCCGTGTGGATCCGCTGCAGCCGCTGGTCCAATGAGTCCGATCCTCCACCGTTGTGTGTGTTCACCTCGTGCCCCGATGACTCCAGAGCAGCCAAAAGCCGGTCGGCGCGACCGGTGTGCTCCGGCGAGGGCGTTGGCTCACCCCGCACCAAAAACGTGCTTGGCGAGTGAGCTTTTTGTTCGGAAGAATAGAAAAAGTGCATTAATAATCCGTCCTTCAGTCCAGGAGTGAGGGAATCCAGGTGGAGAGCGTCGGGAACTGTGCCAGCAGGACAATAACAATCAGGAACGACAGATAGAATGGCCAACTGGCAATGATCGTGCGTTCATAGGGCACCTCTGCGATCCGTGCTGCGGTCATGAGCGTCATCCCTACCGGGGGAGTGGCATTGGCCACATTAAGTGTCACGATCATAACGATGGCAAAGTGCAGCGGATCGAAGCCAAGATTGACCATGGCCGGCACGATGACGGGCGCGACCACCACCAGGGCAGGCAGTACATCCATCACGGTGCCGATCAGAAGTAACAGCAGGCAGACCAGCAGAATCTGGATCAGGGCGACGTCGCTGAATGCGGTAATGGCTTCCGCCGCATCACGGGCAATACCCGAGCGGGTCACAAACCAGCTCAGGACCGCAGACGTTGCCAGCAGGAAGAACACCACACCGGATAGCCGCACTGTGGTCACCAGAGAATCCCATACCTTGCGCCAGGTGAGATTCCGGTACACCACAAAGCCGATGAAAATGGCGTACACCGTCGCAAAACCGGACGCTTCCGTGATGGTTGTGGCGCCGGTCAGAATGCCGCCCAGGATGATCACGGGTATGAACAGTGCAGGCAGGGCGCTCAGGAAGGCGATCAACGCGGCCTTCAGGGACGACCCTGCCATGCGCGGGTAGCGACGCTTCCAGGACAGAACAATACTGGTCCCCAGCAGCACGGCGGCCAGAAGCACGCCGGGCACGATGCCACCTGCAAACAGATCGATCACCGAGATATCTCGCAGCATGGAGGCGTAGACCACCATCACGACACTGGGCGGAATGATCGGCCCGATAATGGACGAACAGGCGGTGATGGCAGCGGCGTATTCGGCGTCGTAGCCCTGTTTTTTCATCTCCGGGATCATGATCTTGCCGATGGCAACGGTGTCTGTGATGGCAGCGCCGGTGAGGCCGGCAAAAAACAGCGAGACTGTCACGTTGGTGTGAGACAGCGCACCGCGAATCCGGCCGAGCAGGGCGTTGTTGAACGTGATCAGCTTTTGCGTCAGCCCACCCTGGTTCATCAGTTCGGCGGTGAAAATGAAGTAGGGCACGGCAATCAGTATGTAACCGGAGACTCCGGAAAACATCCGGTCGGCAACGATACCCAGCAGCCGCTCACCGCCGAGCATGAAGCTTCCGGCCATGCCGGAAACAGCCATAACAACGGCAACTGGTGCACCGATCAGCAGGATGGCAACGAAGACAATGATGGCAGCGGTCATGACGTGGTCTCCCGTGAGTCACCCGCCAGCGCCTCTTCAATGGCAGTCTCGTGGCCGGTGAAATGTTCGAGCAGCGTAAAGCCGTGGCACAGGTGAATCAGCATGATGGCGCCGGTCAGTGGTACGGCAATGGTGGTCCACTTGTAGGAGATCTGAATATGGGCAGATACCATGTAGGACTGGCGGGCGTTGCTGAAGAATTCCCAGCCGTACCAGATCAGCGCAAGGGCAAATCCCGCCAGTATGATGAGGCAGGCAATCGCTGCCACCCTGACCAGGCTTTTTGGCAAGGCCCGCATCAGTAGTGTCATGGCAACGTGTTCACCGGAGCGCAGGGCCACGGTGGATGACAGCAGTCCAATCCAGGGCAGAAAAAGCCGGGCCAGAGAATAGGTCCAGCTGAGTGCCTGATCTGTGAACAGCGTGTAGAGAAAACCGATAAACGAAATTGCCAGCATGCCCAGGATGCAGGCAATACAGACGATGGTAACGGCCTGATTGACGCCATCACTGAGCGTTCTCAGGCGATTGAGCGCAGAGTTCATGCCGTGCCTCCGGAGGTGGGTCGGACAGTGGCCTCGCCAGATCCGGCGAAGCCACAGTCAGGGTTATTTTCCGTAGCGGGCAAAATCCTGCTGTTTCAGATCCTCGCCAACACGGTCGACTTCAGCCCACAGATCGTCGACCAGCTTTTCCTTGATACCGAAGTCGTTCACGATCCACTTTTTCCAGGCCGGGCGTGCGATGTCAGCCATGCGCTGGCGCTCAGCCGTCGGCATCAGGTAGCACTCCTCAAACACTTCGCATGATTTCTGCCAACTGGCGGTGGCGAAGGCACCGGACGCCCCGTGGCTCATGCTGATGGCTTCGCGTGCCGTCTGAACAACGATGCGCTGGTATTCGTCAGGCAGTGACTGGAACCAGGTTTCGCTGACCATCCAGCTGGCACTGTTGTATACGTGGCCGGTGAGCGTGGTGTAGTCGGTCACTTCGTTGAAATTGAACGTAGTGTTGAGCACCGGGGCATTGAACTGCCCGTCTGCCAGGCCGGTCTCCAGAGCGGTGATCAGTTCCCCCCAGGGCAGTGGCGTGGCGGAGGCACCCAGAGCGCTCATCATGGCAACGTGAGCCGGGTTCTCTTCAACGCGGATGTTCAGGCCCTTGAGGTCGTCCACGGTCTTGATCAGTCGCTTGTTATTGGTGAAGGCAACGAAACCGCCACCATCATCGAAGGTACCCAGGTAACGCATGTCGGCGTCATCAATGGTGCCACTCATAAAATCGGCGAACCATTTGCCATCAAAGAAGGACCAGGCCTGACGCCAGTTATCGAACATGAACGGGGTGGTGACAACCTGATACCTGGGATAGAACGACGACATGGCGCCGGAGGTAAGAATAGTGGATTGCAGTGCCCGGCCACCACTTTGTACCTGCGAACCGGTTTCCACTTCTGAGCCCAGCTGACCGCCGCCAAAAATGTTCACTTCAAGTTCGCCGTCGGTGCGGGTTTCAACCTGATTCTTGAAATGTACGAGGGCGGGGTATATGGAGTTGTTGTTGATGTTTTCGGGAATCAGCGTGGCGATGGCCATTTCGTATTCGGCTGCCTGAGCCAGACCCGACTGAAGACTGAGGCTAAGGCCACCAGCCATCAGCAGTGACTTCCATCCAATACGATCTTTCATACTTTTCCCCCTGAACACGATTCTTGTTGGTGTTATCAGACTCACGTCTCTTTTAACTTTATGACGCTTGAACGAGGGGTGCTTGCCCGGTTGTCAGATGGTTTTGCCTGAGAATCAGGCACACAATCCGCGTATTCTGATCAGGAAGGGGGTGGAGTCAGGTGCGCAGGTGTGAGGGTGCATTACCAAAATGGCGCCGGCAGGCTCTGGAAAAGCTGCCCTGGTCCCGAAAGCCGACCTTTTCGGCAATGACGCTGAGTTGCAGGTCGGTGTGGGTTAACAGGCTACGGGCTGTTGCCATGCGGCGGTTCATCACGTAAGCCATGGGGGTCAGCCCAGTGTAATCGCGGAATGCCTGGTAGAAGTAACCGGGACTAAGGAAGCACAGTCTAGCCAGGTCGTCGACACGAATGTCATGGGCCAGATGCTGGTCAATGTGTTCGTCGATCAGATGCAGGCTCTGGTCGCACAGGCGACCCGTATGACGAACCTGCTCCGGGTTTGGTGGTGCAAGTGGATGATCAAACTGACCAAGGTAGATCGAACGCAGGATCAGAAGCGCAATTTCGTCGTGTAATCCCGGCTGTTTACCTGCCTGATCCGCGAGCGCTGAACCCATCTGTTGCAGTGGAGGAGGCACTTTGTAAAAGGCCGGTTTTTCAAAAAGACGTTCGACATCATCACTGTGTGTGAGCAGGGGCAAGCGGTTGGTGGGCAGGTTGATCACCAGAGTGTTGTTGGCGCCATCTCCGATGTAATCATGATGATAGCTGGAGGGAATCAGGCAGCCGGTATCACCGGTAATCCGATTGCCCCGGCCTTCAATGCTCAGCTCCGTGGTACCGCAGGTCGCGAAGATCAGCTGGTGATAGTCATGGGAGTGTGACACCCACTCTGGCTGCAGGGTGCACGCCTGTAAACTGACGATAGACATGGTGATTCACGTTTCCCTGAGAAGGTGACCGCCTCACTGCGCCTCACTGAGAGGACTCAACGTTTTCAGTGATCGACTATTCGAGTAGCTATCAAGGATAGACTACTCCATTTTCGATCTGAACAAAAATCACTCAATCTGGCGGCTGTAGCTGAGTGATCCTATCGGCCGCCGGCATGGCTCTCTGTGCGATAAATCTGGGCTTTTCCTGAGCCTCAGGCAAATATCTGCTGAGGCTCAGGCAAGCAGTCAACCCGGAATTTGACTAGTCTGAAACGAAAAACGGCCCGAATGAACCGATGTTGTCGGTGCACAAAACCGGAAGTTCGGGTGTTCAATCGTCTGCTGAAAGGTGTCGCATGGTAAAACTGGCTGCGGATGATGCCGTGCCTGCCAGTTCCACAGGGTTTTACTGGCATGAGCGCTGTTTCTGGCATGACCCCGGGGCCATCGGGGTGTTTTCGTCTCTGGCAGAGTTCCAGCAGCCGCAGGCGGCTTCGGAAAGCCCTGAGAGCAAACGCCGGCTCAAGAACCTGCTGGAAGTGTCGGGGTTGATTGATGAGTTGGTGGTTACCAAACCGCGGCCAGCCTGCCGCGAGGAACTTGAGTACTTCCATACCTCACGCTATCTGGACGAACTCGAACGCGGTGATCGTTATGGTGGCGGAGACGCCGGCGACTGTGCGCCCTACACCGCCGGAAGTTTACTGGCGGCCAAACAGTCAGCAGGGCTGGCAATTGCTGCGGTAGGCGACGTGGTCTGTGGGAAGTGTCGCAATGCTTATGCGTTGTGTCGCCCTCCAGGGCATCATGCCGAGGCGGATTGCGGGCGCGGTTTTTGCCTGTTGGGTAACATTCCTGTCGCGATCAAGTGTGCGCGGGCACGCGGACTGGTAAATCGTGTCGCTGTGCTGGACTGGGATGTACATCATGGCAATGGCAGTCAGAGTGCGTTTTATCAGAACCCGGATGTTTTCACGGTGTCGATCCATCAGGCTGGGAACTATCCGCTGGAGACAGGAACGTTTGCAGAGCAGGGGGAGGGGGCAGGTTGTGGAACCAATCTCAACCTGCCGCTGCCCCCGGGCTGTGGTATCGGTGCCTATCGCTATTCTATGCAACAACTGGTGCTCCCCGCCCTGGAGGCTTTCCAGCCTGACCTGATTATTGTTGCCTGTGGTTATGATGCCTGCGGAAAAGATCCGTTGGGCTCAATGCTGCTCAACAGCAGTGCGTATGCCGAGATGACGGGCCAAGTCAAAGCTCTGGCGGAGCGTGTCTGCAATGGCCGTCTGGTGATGGTCCATGAAGGCGGCTATTCGGAAGGTTACGTGCCCCTGTGCGGTCATGCGGCAATATCAGCCTTGTCCGGCAGTAATACCCGGGTGCCGGACCCGCAGGACGCTGAAATTGCCGCCTGGGGCTACCAGGAATTGCAGCCTCACCAGCGTGTGCTAATTGACGGCTGGCGAAGTGACTGGTGCGGTGCGACTGGAGGATAAACATGCAATCGATCAGTGATCGCGATGGTTGGTTCTGGCTGGATGGGGAGTGGCTGGAGTGGCGTGAGGCACGAGCACACCTGCTCACTCATACGCTGCACTATGGCATGGGGTGCTTTGAGGGCGTTCGTGCCTATGAGGGGGCAGGCGGCACCCACCTGTTCCGAGCCGATGCCCATATAAGGCGCCTTCTGGACAGTGCCCATGCCCTGGATATCCCGGTGGATTACACGTCTCGGGCACTGATTTCAGCACAATGTGAAGCGCTGCGGCGTAATTCACTGGGGGATGCCTATCTTAAACCGACGGTTTTCCTCGGTGCAGAGGGTATGGGGCTACGCGCGGCCGGGTTGACGACCCACATAATGATTCCCGCCTGGCACCTGGCGCATTACATTGCGCCTGACTCCGCCGAGCAGGGTCTTCGTGTGCTGACCTCATCGTGGAGCCGGCACCATGTCAATATCAGCATGTGCCGGGCCAAGACCAATGGCCACTATGTCAATTCAATGCTGGCACTCAATATGGCCGTTAAGGCAGGTTTCGATGAAACCCTGATGCTTGACCCGGAAGGTTATGTTGCAGAGGGTTCGGCTGAAAACGTGTTTATTGTCCGTGACGGTGTGCTGCATACCCCGGCTGTGACTTCGTGTCTGCAGGGCATCACCCGTGACTCTGTCATAACACTGGCGCGCGAACGTCTGGGGATGGAAGTTCAGGAGCGCCAGATCACACGCGACGAAGTCTATATCGCCGATGAAGCCTTCTTTACCGGCACCGCTGCGGAAATTCTGCCGATTCGCGAACTCGACGGGCGGAGCGTCGGACGAGGCGGAAAGCGACCGGTTACCCGCCAGTTGCAAATGCTCTATGGGCGATTGGTGCGCGGCGACCTGGGAGACGACCTCGTTGCCTACCAGGACTGGCTGCAGGTGGTGTAATCCTTGATTCAGCAGACTCATGACAGGGGCTGATTGACACATTGTGATATGTCCGCGGCTCCAGCCCCGAAATCAGGCCGGAAACCGCCCCCGGGTTTGATTGGCAATTCGAACGAGAACTAGCATCAACGGAACCTCAACCAGAACGCCAACCACCGTCGCCAGCGCCGCCCCCGATTGCAGGCCGAACAGAGCAATGGCGGCCGCGACTGCCAGCTCAAAGAAATTACTGGCGCTAATCATGGCCCCGGGTGCAGCGATGCAGTGACGGACGTTCCAGAGCCGTGCCCAGCCGTAGGCCAGGAAGAAAATCAGGAAGGTCTGCACAATCAGCGGCACGGCTATCAGCACGATATGCAGCGGATTGTTCAGGATGACATCGCCCTGGAACGCAAACAGCAGTACCAGGGTGAAGATCAGCGCTGCCGGCGTGACCGGTCCCAGGCGTTTCATGAACACCTCGTCGTACCAGTCTTGCCCCCGCTTTGCGATCAGGACGCGGCGAGTAAGGTAGCCGGCGGTCAGGGGAATGACAATGTACAGCACCACGGAGAGGATAACCGTGTTCCAGGGTACCTGAATGTCGGAAATGCCCAG
>TARA_R110001599_G_scaffold26935_24_pt1 | contig 11051 bp, 9 predicted proteins | sample TARA_R110001599 | Tara Oceans TARA_R110001599 (sample SAMEA4398360) | marine metagenome | biome: Polar Biome; feature: [MES] marine water layer (ENVO:01000295) within the mesopelagic zone...; material: water (ENVO:00002006), including particulate matter (ENVO:01000060) such as...... | reverse complement strand
ACGGTCAAACGTACGTGTTTAGCCGCTCATGCGATGCCGCCAGAATTTGATGATAAAGACGCTTACATTGATTTCCTGTGTGATACGGTATTACCAAAGGTGGCAGCGCTGGGCATGGCGGACGCGGTGGATGCGTTTTGCGAAGGCATTGCGTTTAGCACAGAGCAAGTTGAGCGGTATTTTCAAACCGCTAAATCACTAGGCTTACCCGTAAAAATCCATGCGGAACAGCTTTCTTCTCTAGGTGGAACTCGCATGGCGGCTTCGTTCAAAGCCTTGTCGGCGGATCATATTGAATTTATCGAAGAAGAAGACGTGAAAGCCATGGCAGAATCGGGCACGGTGGCAGTGTTATTACCGGGGGCATTTTTCACCCTGAAAGAAACGCAGCGTCCGCCGATTGCTTTGCTTCGTCAATACGGTGTTCCTATGGCCATTGCAACGGATGCGAACCCAGGGACGTCTCCGGCGTTGTCGTTACGCCTGATGATGAACATGTCTTGCACCTTATTCGGCTTAACGCCAGAAGAAGCCCTCGCTGGCGCAACAATTCATGCAGCAAAAGCGCTGGGGATGGGCGATACTCATGGTAGTTTGGAAGTCGGTAAAACCGCAGACTTTGTTTGCTGGGACGTAGAAAGTCCAGGTGAGCTAAGTTATTGGTTAGGCGGTAATCTAGTCAAACATCGCGTTTATCATGGTGAAGAACATCAAGGGGAAAAAGCATAATGGCAACGCAGGTCTCATTAACCGTACCCGCATTCGAATTTCGTCAAGGGGATTCGCCTTTATTGGTTAGCATGCCGCATTCGGGATTAAACCTGACTGCCGAGGTTCAAGCCGGTTTGTCTGATCAAGCTAAAAAACTACCTGATACAGATTGGTACATTCCTGAACTTTATGACTTTCTAGAGTCGCTGGGTGTGGGCTTTATCAAAGCAAACTACTCTCGTTATGTTATCGATCTAAATCGTCCTTATGATGACAAACCTCTTTATGCGACGAAAACCACGGGCTTGTTTCCAGATATTTTATTTGAAGACAGTCCGGTTTTCGTAGAGGGAGAAGCACCGAGCGACGAACACAAAGCGTTTTGTAAAGAACAGATTTGGACGCCTTATCATTCGACAATCGAGCAAGAGCTGGCGCGTTTAAAAGCCAAATTTGGCTACGCAATTTTATTCGATGCGCACAGCATCGCCGCGCAAGTGCCTATGTTATTTGACGGCACACTGCCGGACTTTAACTGGGGAACCAATGCCGGTGAATCCTGTGATGTGGCCATTGCGAATGCAGTCTCGCAAATCATGCGACCGAACTACACACAAGTCCTAAATGGCCGCTTTAAAGGTGGCTACATTACTCGTCACTTTGGTCAACCAAGCGATGGTATTCACGCTATCCAGCTTGAATTGTCTCAAGCGACCTACATAAACGACGAACTTGCTAAACAATCAGAGTATCAGCTTGATGACAGTAAACGCGCTTTTATCCAGCAACAATTGAAGGACGTTATAGAAGCCTGTCAGCACGTTTCTTTTTAACCCTCGTTGATTGTTAGAACTTAAAAATCCTCATGATGCGAGAAGCGCCGTGGGGATTTTTTGGTAATACGATACCTAGCCTCTTTTTTCTTGACGATAGTGCAATGGAGCGTCATCGTTGTTGTGTCAAACTTAATAGGAAAAGGAATTCTTATATGTTCAAAAGCTATTCTTCAGAGTCTTCTGCTTCTACCTATTGTTGCTCAATTATTAATCGACAAATTACGCCAATGGCGTATAATTTGGTGGTGTTATGGTAATTGTTGAAACGCCCATTTTCACCAAACTTATCAGTCAAATAATGAGTGACGATGAGTATAAGGAATTGCAGGAAGCTTTGGTTATTAAGCCCGATCTTGGCGTTGTGATTAAAAACAGTGGAGGTTTAAGGAAAGTTCGTTGGTCTGTGGATGGTCGTGGGAAAAGGGGTGGTGTAAGAATCATCTATTACTGGATGACAGAGAATGAGCAACTTTACATGATGTATATTTTTCCTAAGAACACACAAGAGAACTTAACCGATGCGCAAACCAAAGCGCTAAGACAAATTGTAGAAAGGTGGTCGCTATGAATGACGACATGTTTAATGAGCTACTTGAAAGTGTGCAACAAGCCGATGACATCATAAAAGGCCAAGCTACGGCTGCACGAATCACTGAATTTGCAGACCCAGAAGTGAAGGCAATTCGTACCAAAACAGGTTTAAGTCAAAGTCGTTTTGCTAACCTGCTTGGCGTAAGCAAGCGTACTTTAGAAAACTGGGAACAAGGCCGCCGTCATCCAACAGGACCAGCTCGAGCCTTGCTTAAAATCGTCGACGCTGATCCAGAATATGCGCTAAAAGCGCTGCATGGTTAGGTATCAGCGCTTTGCTGTATGGTTACTTATGTTTTTTAAATATCTTTATAAAACCGTCAGCTATTTCTTTAAAAGAACTTATTATTTGAAGCGCTTCTAAGACTTTAATTAGCTTTCGGTCTTCACGTGTATTAGGTATCTCTGGCCTATCTGTACCCTTTGAAATTAACTTAGGATAATCTCCCTTTAATCGTTCTAGAATTCTAAATAACTGCTCTGTATTAATGGAAGGCGTGAGGTGAGGACTTAGTAATAGAATTACATTTTTTGTTTCAACCTCATTAATAGCCATGCTCTCGACGACATCAATCGGCAGCGTTGTATCTCGTTTAATTGCAAATTGAGCCAGTTCGACAAGGTCACCCTTATCGCAGTTTTCTGTATATGCTTCGGCTTGTTCTACGACAGACATCTTTGTTTCTAGAGTGATCTTACTGCTGGTAAGAAAAGCTTTTAAATCACCCTGCAAAAGCGTTGGCGTGACGTATTCTTTAAAGCTGTCAGAGGCTTCAATATAACTTTCACGTGTTGACCAGTCTGTTTCTAAAAGATGTTTATAAGTACCCTCACTATCTTCGATAAGGTCACTTTTTAAGAGTAGAGCGAAAAGTTCCCCTATTTCTTCAGGAAGACTACTTGACTGGATGTGGTTTGCTAGATCTAAGCTGTTGACAAGCTGGACTCTGTGTTTGGCTGAGAGGCTATTTTTATTAGCATTTAGAATATTGATAGCCAGCTTTTCTTTTTCTTCTTGGGAGGCTGATTCATGTTCGATGATGGCATCGCTTTGTATAAGAACCTTTTCAAGATACTCATCAATACCGCGAAGAGTAGATATGTAACTGCTGATGTTATTGAATGTTGCTGTAAATCGGTTGAAACCTGCCAAACATTGCCAAGCATCTGTTTGAACGTCATCTAGAATTTCAATAATGCAGTGATCTGATACATTATCGACAACTTCGTCTAAGTCGTCTGGATTTTTTGATGCTAAAACATCATCGACTACTCTTACGAAATGCTCGCTAGATGTGACCGTTTTGAAGGTGTTAACAACGGCCTGTAAGTATTTCCCCAGATTAAGTAATAGATAGCTATATATCTGTTCATCTCTTTCTAATGAAGTATCTAACGCTAAATCTTTTTCGTTTCCTAGTGCGATTTTTAGGTTTTCTATATTGATTTCATAAAGGTTTTTCGTAATGAAGGCGTTACGCATTGTTTCTGATAGATGTTTCAATTCAGGTATTCGAATAGCTGCATTAGAGTACAACTCAGCAATGTTTTCTGCCTGATTTTTATTTGTTGAAGACAATAAGACTGTCAGTTCAGAATAATGCTCTTGCAGATATGCTGAAACTACAGTGTCTAATTTGTATTCTAGGTCACTGCTTAAGCCTTCGAGCATAGTATTTACGAGAGAAAGCCTCAATTCGTCATCAAGCTCCATTTCATTCACTAAAGAATGAAGTATTTCTAACTGCTTTGATTTGAGCCTTCTGATCAGCTTGATATGTTCATTTCCACCGTTGAGGTAAGCTTGCAAAAAACGGTTTTCGTCATCACCAAGCTGTACTAATGATTGAATCATAGTGTCTGCCTCTGCTAGGTCATACTTTAATAAGTAATTTAGAATAGAAATATTATAAAGACACGGCTCGCTAAGTGCTTGAACACCACATTCGCTAATAATGGCTTTTATATCACTTTCCTCAAGAACTAGCTGTTCATCCATTATGTTGGGCTCAAAATTATGAATGATGAAGTTTTGAGCGGAAGCAGTAATAACGTCGCTATGAAATGTAGATGTGTACAAGGTAAAGTTATCATTAATGTAACCAGATTTTATTAGCTGATAGGCTAAACCGTTGGATAATAAGCTGCGAGCTATTGCATCAAACGATTGGCTTTTCTCTTTATGGTGTGTACAGAAGTCAGATAGTTCTATTAACTCCTTCATATGTGCACTACGTAAGGTTTTTAATGTAAGTTTTTTCGTTCTAATGGATACTTGGAAGTCTTTCTGTTCTGCTTCAGTCCAGCTATTAGCAACTGCGAATGCATTTGGAAGGTTTGAATATTTGAACTTTAAAATCATGCTTCTACGACGGCTATAATTAAGATCATTCCAAATGCAATTGTAATGTAGTTCTTGCTCATCTGATTTTATAAACGTTTTCCAAAAATCAACTTCTTTGAGATGTTCGGTGGCTATAGTTTCATCATTGAATGTAAGTGTAGCGCCTTCAATTTGATAGTTTGCAGACAAGGCCGTGCATTTTATTAATTCAATCAGTTGTTCACCAAGATCTTTGCTTTGTTTTTTTGTGTTGGTGTGTGAGTTTTTCGTTAGATTTGATTGATCATTTCGGATTTTTTGTTCTGTTTGGCTTATATTTTCAGCTATGAGTTTTCGGCTAATTTGATAAATTTCATCCAGCTTACTCTTGCCTAATCGAATTAACTCGAAATCAGATAAATGAGTGCTTTTGAAAAGCATCATGGCAAAAAGCTCACTTTCGCTTAAGTTAAGTTGCTTATCGTCACCTGTAAATAATTTCTCTCTGAAGATAATGAATTCATTTCGTATATTTTTCAGTAAGCGCATGTCTGGAACATAGCGAGCTGCGATGTTAATTAATTCATCATTAATGTCGTGAGAAATCTCACTCAATAGTTGTAAAACAAGATCTCGAGCACTTCTATGAGTAATAAATGGAACAACAGGAATTACTAAGTCAAAGAACTTCGTTCTGTTTGCTCTTACTATCTCAGACTCTTCTAAGGGCTTTGAGTTGAAATCTTTTTCGCCTTCTTTTTGCTTTTGTGGCTCTGCTTGTTCAAAGATGCTGTCTTTGATGGCATAAATGAAACGAATTGGCTGACTTTTGAATTGTGGGGCGTTGTTTAAAAGTGTGTTTAGGGAGCGCAGAGTCTCAAATATATGCGAATCTTCAAACCTGTCGATATCCTCAAAAATAACGATATTTTTATCTGATACTTCGAAAAAATAAACGATTTCATCTAGGTATTGGTCGAAATACGATACTGATTTCTCATCTAATGAAATGGCTGCATTGCCAGTCGATAGCTGGCTGATATTGACTCGACCTTGGAAAAGGTAGCGTGCCATGAAAGTACAGGATGCTAATATAAAGAATAAAATTACATGTATCCAAGCACCTAATGCGGAAATATTTTCATGAATTGAAACAACTTTCTCGGTCCATTCCATTAAAAGAAAGAGGAGTGTAAAAACAATACCAGAAAGAACTGCGATACCATGTTCACGTTTGCAGTTGAAGCTTTCGATCCGATTAAAACGAGAGCGTGGCGCATTGTGTGACTCGACACGATAAAGTAATTGCTTGACGATTTCTTGTTGGATTCTGTTTGTGGTTGTCGATGCTTGTTGAGGAATACTTTCGCTAGCTTCGCTCGGATCTATCGGTGCTAATGTGGATAAAGATATTTCTACAACGTCTTTTTTATGTTCCTCAGCTACTTTTTGCAGAATACTGCTTTTACCGACCCCATAGGTACCAGATAACGCAATGTTTCTGATTTTCTGGTTTTGCAGAGCAGAATTGATTCGTTTGACATAGGATCTATGATTATCTTCATTAAATTCAGGAGTAAGTGGAGTAAGAGTAAAGTCCTCCTGTACTGAATGTTGTGGTTGGTTTTCCATTCCCTATTTCCTTGTTTGAAGGCTTAATCAAAACCTAGATTTTTAGTCATATAAAATACTATTACTTATTCAGACTTTATCGTTTAAATAGTAAAAGTCCAACTGCTTTATGTTAACTGAAAAAATCACTTTTATTTAAGGATAATGATGAAATCCGCCACTTTGATCATGGATGTACAAAGTATTTTATTTGACCCTGTCCCTCGTCCTTTTGAGGCGGATCTTGTCGTTGAGCGGATCAACCGTGTCACGTCTTGGGCGCGTGCTAATGATGTTGTGGTGATCCATGTGCAGCATGAAAAAGCGGGCTCTGAGATTGAGTTTGGTTCTGCTGGTTGGCAGTTGCAGACAGGTTTGAATGTAGAGGAGTGCGATGAGTTTGTTCGAAAAACGACGCCGGATTCTTTTTTACGTACCTATCTTGAAGCCCTGTTAAAACAAAACGACGTTGAGCATTTGATTGTTTGTGGATATGCCTCGGAGTTCTGTGTGGATACGACGGTAAGGCGCGCTGCGGGATTGGGTTATTCAGTTGAGTTGGTGTCGGATGCTCATACAACGCATGATAAACCCCATGCGAGTGCAGAACAGATCCGCGCTCATCATAATGCGACTTTGCCGAATATATCGAGCTTTGGCACTAAAATAGCGGCAGTCACGGCGGACGAACTAACATCTCGTTAGGGCTTTATTACTTTGATCCGCTCGTTTTTCTAAAACAACACAACCCGCTATACTTTTTCATTCATTCATTTTTTGGCGGGATTTATGTATCAAGACGTTTTAGATTTTTGGTTTAACGAGATTGAGCCAAAAAAATGGTTTCAAAAAGACCTCGATTTCGACAAAAGCATACAAGTTCGATTCGGTGCGCTTCATCAGCAAGCGATTCAAGGAGAGTTATTCTCTTGGCGTGATACGGCGCAAGGCGCGTTGGCAGAGATTATTGTGCTCGATCAATTTTCTCGTAATCTTTATCGCGATCAAGCTGAATCATTTGCAGCGGATCCGATGGCCTTGGCGCTGGCGCAAACGGCGATTGATAAAGGGTTTGATAAGGCGTTGTCTTCATCAGAGCGAAGCTTTTTGTATATGCCGTTTATGCACAGTGAATCTGCGTTAATACATGAGATAGCGGTGGTTTTGTTTACGACGTTGGAAACGTCTAATACTTTGGAGTTTGAGTTAAAACACAAAAAAATTGTGGATCGTTTTGGTCGTTATCCACATCGAAATACTATTTTGGGGCGGACATCGTCAGCTGAAGAGTTGGTTTTTTTACAAGAGCCCAATTCGAGTTTTTAGGAAAAGTTATTTCCACCTAAGTGTCATAAAAAAGAGCAAACCATTTTCATGGCTTGCTCTTTTTTTAGCTTTTCTTGTTTTTAACTCATTAGTTACAAAACTGTCATTATGTTTTCTAGCGCTAGGCGTGATTTTGGCAAAGCAGCGTTATAGTCTTCAGTGGCGTCGTTGTAGCCCATTGCGAGTGCGACGTCACACTGGTAACCCTCAAGTTCTGGGAATAGTTCACTGATCAATTCGTGGTCGACACCTTCCATTGGTGTTGAGTCGATGTTTAGACGTGCTAATGCATGCATGGTGCTACCAAGGGCAAGATATGCTTGTGATTTTGTCCAAGCTGCGTTGTTGCCTTGATCGTCTGTGTTCATATCAACGAAAGCAAAAGCGCCAAAGGCTTGCTCTTTGTTCTCTGGTTTAGTTCGGCCTGCTTGAATGTCTGTGTCGATGACTTTTTCGTAATCGGCACGAAGATAGTTTGTTTTGTGGGCGAACAAGATGGTGTGTGATGCGGTTTTCGCGTGTTTTTGGTTGAACTGAAATTTGTTCGCAAAGGTGTCGTGAAGGCGTTGCTTTGCTGTGTCGCTTTCAATCACGATAAATTTCCATGGTTGAGAGTTAATCGAAGAAGGTGATAGGCGTAAGGCTTCGTAAATAACCTCTAAATCTGCTGCAGAAATGCGTTTAGAGGCATCGTAGTGCTTTACTGTGTGGCGGTTTTCTAGGTCTGTAATAATCTGATGTGACATGTTTTGTCTCCATAAAAAGTTGAGTGTTCAGCACTATCAAAATAAGTAGCGCTGACATTGATGGCGCCATAGTAACGAGACTTTATGAAAGGAAAAATAGGGTTTTGATTGAGTTATTATCAAAAAATATTTGATAATAGGTTGGTAATTGACTTTCTTAGGAGGAGGTAATGCAGCTTGATGATCTTCAGGTAGTATTAAAGGTGGCTGAGTTTCGTAGTATTACGGCAGCGGCGACGCATTTAGACATGCAAGTGGCCACCGCCAGTGCTGCTGTTAAGCGAGTAGAGTCGGCGCTAGGCGTGGAGTTGTTCGTGAGAACTACACGGCACCTCCGGCTTTCGAGTGCGGGTGAGCGCTATTTACCGCAATGTACGGCGGCGCTTTCTATGCTAGATCAAGCTAAACAAACAATATTCACCGATTCGGGTGAGGTTAGCGGAGAAATACGCATTGCCGTGTCGTCGGATTTAGGGCGGAACATTGCGATTCCTTGGATTGATGAGTTTATGGCGTTGCATCCGCACGTGACATTACGAGTACACATTAGTGATAGTAATGTTGATTTTTATCGTGATGCATTGGACATGGCGTTACGCTATGGGCCGCCAGCGGATTCGAATTTGTATGGTTTCAAAATTTGTAATGTGCCGCGTATTCTTGGTGCTAGTCCCGAGTACCTTGAAAAGTATGGCACGCCGCAACACCCTAAAGATTTAATGAATCACCAAGGTCTCTTTTATCAACTACAAGATATTTTGAACGATACGTGGCGGTTGTCTGACGCGGATAATACCTACAAAATCAAACCTAAAGCCTATTGTGCAGCGAACGATGGAGACCTTGTGCGCCGCTGGTGTGTGGCTGGAAAAGGTGTCGCGATAAAGTCTTCGTTGGACATTGCGGGAGATTTACTGGCGGGTCGTGTGGTGCCTTTAATGGCGGATTATAAAGTTGATATAGGCGAGCTCTGGTTGGTTTGCCCGAGCCGACAATCGATCACACCAACGGTTCGCTTATTACGGGATATGTTTAGAGAGCGAACCAAGGCTCTGCTGACACAGTTGGTCGAAAAAGGTTTTTTAGCCACGGATGTTTTAAAAGATTGAAGGGTATTGTTTATTGTCACAATGCCTTTCATACAGGGTTGTGACTGTCTCTTTATTGGTAGAATTCAATGTGGCATTCTGATTGGTGGGTCGTTTTTCAAGTTGATACATAAATAAACGTTCTTTTCATGAGTTTGGAACGTATAGTTATTTTAAATTACTTATTTATCTTCAAAGTGAGAGTGTATGAAACTGTCTAGGAAAATTAGCATTGTGGCTGTGGTGCTGATTGTGACCATGGTTTTTTTTGGTGTATTTGCAATGAATATACTGAAAAACAATTTAATTGATTCTAGAAAACATGAAATACAATCTATTTTAACATTTTCTGTTAACCAAGCCCGTCACTTTGTGGAACTCGAAAAAGCCAATAAAATAACGCGTGAGGAAGCAGAAAAAAACGTAATTCGTATATTTTCTGAAATGCGAGAGGGTAATTATTTTTTGTGGGCAAATGATGCGAATGGTATCGCTCGGGTACACATTAAAGACAGTGTTATTGGCGTATTCCAATCATCATATGCCAAATACATTGGTTATCTTGAGCAAAACCCTTTTATGTTCATTGTCGGGGAAAGCGAGAAAGCTAATTCAAATACGCTGTACGTTAAAGTGAATGGCATGACACTGTTGCCAGAATGGAACTGGATATTGGGCATCGGAGTGTACGTTGATGAATTAGAGGCAGAAGTACATCAATTTGCTATGTCTCTTATTTTCGCGGCGCTGATCATGTTTGTAGTTATTTTTGGCGCTGTCTTTTGGGTTTATCGCAGTGTGATTAATCAGTTGGGAGACGACCCTCTAACAGTGATTGAGTTAGTGACTAGGGCGGAACATGAAGGTTTTCACAGTACGACTGACGAGTCTTATTCTAAAACAAGTTTGCTGTATTTAATGAGTAACTTTTATCAACATATTCATTCAGTATTGGACTCATTACGTCCTCAAAATCAGTCAATTTCAAAAAATAGCGTCGAGCTGGTCAGCTCCGCTAAGCGTTTTGAAGGCTTGATAGATGCCGCCTCTCTTGAAGGTAAGCGAGTGGGTGATAATCTGACAGAGAACAAAAAACAGATACAGCAGACCCATTCTGGATTAGCGAGCAGTGGGCAATATTTAGAGGTTGTGGCGAGTCGAGTCACCGATAGTATTATTATCAATACGAATAATGAGAAAGAGATTCAAAAAATAGAAGCGTCTATTGCCAGTGATGCCAATGAATTAGTTAAATTAAGCCAAAAATTGCACCGTTTTGATACGCTAATTGAAGCGTTTAACGATTTTTATGATCAATATCAGTCGTCAGATAATGGGGCAGTGGAAACGTCTCTAGACATATCCATAGAAAATACTCGCTCTGCTTTTTTTGTCAAACATACAGAAGCAGTGACGCAAGCTAAAACAGTGTTGTCTGAATTGGATGCAGGGGTGGAAGCACTTAAAGGATCAATAAAGCAATCTGAAAGGGGGTTGGCTCAATACTTAAACTCTTTTGGAGAGCAGAGGTTATCTTTAGTGTCTTTGGGTGAAAATCTAGCCAGTGTGCAACTGCACATAGAGCAGGTTGTGCAGGCTCAAACGTGCTTGCTTGATGAAATGCCTAATGGATTAGATCAACATTTTGATGTGATTCTATCTTCTTTAGTGATCATTACAGAGTCGATTGATGAATACAAAACAACGTCCGATAAAATGAGTCATGATTTGGATAGCATTTACTTCTAACCTATTGCTGACTCTCTAGAAAAGACACCTCCATGTAAGGTTGTGTGTCCAGTAGATGTTGTAGCGCTTT
>TARA_R110001599_G_scaffold63051_3_pt1 | contig 11052 bp, 4 predicted proteins | sample TARA_R110001599 | Tara Oceans TARA_R110001599 (sample SAMEA4398360) | marine metagenome | biome: Polar Biome; feature: [MES] marine water layer (ENVO:01000295) within the mesopelagic zone...; material: water (ENVO:00002006), including particulate matter (ENVO:01000060) such as...... | reverse complement strand
GAGTCCAGGTGGGCCCACCATTACTCGAAAATACCCCGTCAGTTGTGGTATTGAAACCATAAGTTGTCCGTTTTGGACAATTTATGCTTACAACGTAAGCATAAAATGACCGGCTGATATCCTTCGGATTACAGAAGCTTCCTCATTGGGAGATCGTGTTCCTGCTCGTAAAGTGTTAGAAGGTCGCATCGCGTCTTTCTGCTCGCTAGCTATAGTAGCGGCCGCGCCAGGCTCAAGATGAGATCACCGGGCGTTTACAGCAAAGGCACCGCTGGGCTTAATGAATGGTTACCTCCAGCCGGACAGTGCAGTTATGTCGCTCAGTTTACTCGGATAGTGAAAGTGTGTGAGTTAACGCCAATGCCGTTGGCGCAAACGGGCTGGCCCTAATCCGCTCTCAAGGTTGATAAAAAGAGTTAGCCTGTTGCAGCCTGCGTTCAAAGCAGACAACAAAAGCTTCGCCTTCCCACAAGCTTGAAATCGTTCAACCCATCCAGGCGTTGCTCGTACTCCCGTTCTCCGTTGTTTCTTCTCAAATATCGTTTCGTCTTGCACACCACACAGTCAACGATGAAACCATCTGGCTTCTGATGGATAACTTTCACGGACCCAGAACATACCGGGCACTTCTGCAGCTCAAGGATTTCTTGATGCCTCCGCTGGAGCTGCCGAGCTTGCGTGCCAGCGTTTTCATCGATCAGTGAATGATGCACTTTTGCAAGACTCTCTGCTGAGAGCTCCTCAAGAACCATTATGGTGTGCTGAACCTTACTTACATCTAATCCTGGCACTTGTTCCGCCATCTGAAGTGACTTGGTTGGAACTTTGGTGAGAAGGCTCCCGTATCCTGACGCCAGCTCTCGCTGCAAAAGCCCATCGACCAGGTATCCAAATCTTTCAACGCCGTAAAGATCAAAGGGGGAAAGCTGTACCCAAACTCCGTCAGTGGCATCTTTATCAGAGTACGATCGATTTTCGCTAAGATCAGGCCAGGCCAGCATCCTTAGTGGATGCCCCTTTCCATCTTGCTCCGGCAGAGGCACTTCCGGTCGGTTTACAAATCCCATCCAGGGAACAACCTCAAGCAGAACTCTCTCTTTTTTGCATTGGTCAGCCGAAGACAAAAGCAGATGCCAATCAAGGCCCACCTGCCGGAGCTTTAGATCCAACCCGGCCCACTCAGATGACGCTTTGTTTCCGAGGTGAGGCAACAAGGCATGGCGAAGCACCAAACCTGCGTAGCGTGAGTACGCTCGCATCAGTCTCTCATTCTGTTCCCTGCGCTCATCCGGCGTCGCCCGCTTTCCGCCGACGATATTCTTCAACTCGCTCCAGAGGATTGGCAAATGGCGGTAGTGCTGATCATGGCTCAGAACATTTGTAAGATGCAGCCCATGCCCTATCTGAGCCGACCGGCTTACTAATAGGTACAGTCCTCTTTGCTTGAGGCTCCTAACTATTCCGAAAGCCCTTTCCAAATGGTTGAGCGTTTCTGTGAGCTGTTCAGAAGCTTTGCTGGTTGAGTCCTGAGTAAAGGCTTTTCCCCAAAGCCTGCAGATTTCATCTGTCAGGCGATGATGCAAGTCGTTGGTGCCGTAAAACTCCAGAGCCTCGCTGACAGCTGACTGCAACTGACGGAGCGTACCTATCCGCCAGTTCAAATACTGCTCAATTTTATCCAGTAACCGCGCGTAGACTCGGTTTTCGTAGATGTTGAAATCGTCCTCGCTGAACCGAGCTTTTATCCGTTTCGGTATCACTCCAGATAAGGTCTGACGCTGCCAACACTCCGAATGGGATGCGAGATGCACCAGTGCACCTTTAGCCAACTTTTTTGCTCTCGCGACATCCGTTACTTCGTCTTCATAATGCAGGTCCAGCCTTGGCCTCATGGATATCTGGTGAAGATGGCCCGCATCAATTACCTCGAATAGCCTTCGCTCAAAAGAATTCAGGTGGCTATTCTCATTAACGACTCCCTCAGGCATAAGTGGAGAGGCCAAATCATCATCGACATTTGAATCAACTGTCTCGAGGATGCGGCCGAATAACTCCACCTTCTGATCCAAGGATTTGGAAGGCTGCAAAAAAATATGGCGATTACCATCAATAATTGAACGTTCGCTGCCATCATCAACCAGAGGACAGCTGGTCAATTCGTTTACCGGTTCCCGAGCCGAGGGCTGATAGCGCCCAGGCTCAATGGCCTCTGGCAAAATTTCTAGGCATTCTCCGGTCAGGCGGTCCATCCACATTAAAAGCCAACCTCTTTGCGCTTAATATCTTTCTCCAGAAGTTCTAATGACGCCACCGGCAGCCCCTCAAGCCCGGACCGGCTCCAAAATGCTTCAAGCGAAGCCATAAGACCACGGACCGCCTCTGGGCTTACGTCAAAGCGCCCCGTTACTTTGCCCTGGCGCATCACCCGACTAGCAAGAAGGTGATCAAGAGCATCACCTCGACTCGCTCCAGCCGCTAGCATTACCGGCACAAAACGTAAGGCCTGCTTCTCAAACCGATTACCCCAACCCAATCCAAAATCATTCTCAAGTTGCGTTGTAAATTCATTCTCGGTGAGGTGCGCGAGCATATCTCTGACAGCCGGCGCATGTTGCTTACAAGCGCTATCAAACGCCTTCTGTAACGATCTAAAGGAATAGCTCGCTGGCTCATAATCCAGAATATCGAACCTGTGGTCTTGCTTTGGCAGCGTCATCACATGAGACCGGTCGTAAGTTTTGTCTGCCAACTCATTCGTTGTCTCATCATGGTTGGCCGTGCCAATAAACCAAACATTATCCGGAACCCAGATCTGACGACCGTCCCTTAGCATATTGGGCGCACCCGGCAGGGCCGTCTCAGACAAGCTTATCAAGCGCTCGTCAGGGTTGTTTTTCTCAAGTGCCGAAAGGAATTCTGCGAAATACTGTTCCGGCCGCGACAGGTTCATCTCGTCTAGAAGAATAACGTTACAGGTATCTTCCCAGTGTGGCGTCTGCGCTTTATACAAAGCCTGCAAGCAGTCTTTTTCATAAAAGCGTCGCTCGAAGGCATTAAAATGGCCAAGCAAGTCATCTCTGTCTCTCCAGCCCGCCTGAACTGCTATGTCTTGACAGAAACCACCCATCGCCTTCGCAAAAGCCTTGGCCAGGCTGGTTTTACCGGTGCCACTAATCCCTTGGAACACATGAAGCTGACTCATCGCCAAGCCACCCAGAAGTAACCGAATATCCTCAATGGGATAAAACAACTCCACATTCTTCTCAGCCCGAGCGATTCGGTGCTGAAGCTCATCGACAAAGGTTTTGAGATCTGGCACATGTTCCAACTCGATGCTGGCCTGGAACTCTTTATCAGAGTCCATATGTGACATTGCCGGGAATGATGTCTTCGCCTTTTGCGCATTCGTTAATTGATCAATTCTGCTCTCAAGATCATCGATATGAACTGACAGGGTATTCTTGTGAGATTCAAGAACCCGCTTTTCCCTTGCGACGGCTTCGAGTTCCGTCGCTGCAACCCGTTTTACACTCAGCTCCCGGCGAGCCTCGTCAAGTTCCGGGCGGAGAGCTCCAACGTCTCTATCCAAATCGGACAATCGGTCACGAAGATACTGGTTGTCACGCTCCAATTCTGCGGTATCAGACGCCTCAAGCTTTCGCTTTAAGTCCCTATTCTCGGCCTGCAAACGGTCGAGACCGTCCATAATTTCATCCGGTGTTCTCTCACCCAAAGCTTTACTCAGCTCCTGGAAGTCACCTAACCTTTCTCTCGACTCCTGAAGCTCGGCCCAGGCTTTGTCACGTTGCCCTGAGACTTTCGATAATTGAGCATCAAACCCAGCTCGCTCTCGCTCCATTTCGGACGCAACCTGGTCTTGTATTGCCGCCTCTGCAGATTTAACGTCGGTCCACTCCCGCTCCAATCTTCCGCGATCTCTGTCGAGTTTCGCTTTTAACTGACCCAGCTCCTGCTCTCGCTGGTCGAGCAATCTAACGCGCTCTGCTTCTGCGTCCGAACAGCTGTTCTTAATTTCGGATAGCTGAAGCTCCGCTTGCCTGACCTCTTGCACGAGAGTTCTTTTCTGATTCTGCAATTGCTCAAGGTCGGCTTCTCTCTGGATGGCAAAATCGCGCTGCTGCTCTTCAAGTTTTTTAAGAGCCTGCTCATTTTCCTCAGCGAACCCTGCCTCAGCGTTAACTTCACGTTGCTTAAGGGATCGCTCCTTATCCAGTAGCTCACCTTTCTTTTTGGCTATTTGAAGTTCCGATGCTTCCAATTCTGCGTTCCGTTGCTCTATAAAAACACGATCGACTTCAATGCTCTCAAGCTCCTCAGCAACCTGCTTTCGTTCGGCCTCATTTTCCTCCCCGACTTTACTGGCCTGCTCCCAACGCTCGGAGTACTCCTTATCCAATTTTTCCTGATATTTCGCCAGTTCCTTACACAAGTCGGCAAACCGTTCAATCCATCTAGCGACAGCGGCGTTGTCCCCCGCCTGCTGTAATGCATCCAACACTCTACGAAGCCAGCCCTGGTCTACCTCAATATCCATGCTCGCATTGCATGACTGATAAACCTTTGAAGCACTCTCAAAAGATGCGCTCCAGACCGGAACAAGTTTCTCTAAAGACACAGCCTGCTTGGCAGGAATGGCTGGTTTTTCTTGAGGTCCCTGTGGTGAACTCCGCCTATTTCCGTTCTTCTTAGCCATTACATCCATTCCTTAAAACATGCGGTGAAATTCAGTGCGTATTCGATATTGCTTGTCGTTTTTTGGGCAGTTAGCTCAGAGGTATCCCTACTCTTTCGTTCATTAAAGCGACTTTGGCCGTGGCTGCTCTGATTACGAAGGTCAGCAAGATCCAGCAATTTCTCGAGTTCCAGCTCCTCACTACTTAGAATCCGAAAAGGGTGCTCCGGTGCAGTTATAACCCCCATCCCTGCCGCGAACAGCAATGCTTTGAGGGAATCGGTGGGGTTTCCACAGGCGCGTATGACCTGGGTGAGTTGTTGACCGGCCAATACTCGAATCACACCATCAGTGAAAGAGGGGATTTCCAATGCTTTTAGTACCTTCTGGTTGAGTTTCCAATTACGGCCTTTCTGGTCAGGCATCAGCCCAACATCAACCGGGAAAGTCTTGATTGACCACTGCATTAAAACCTCGAGGAGTTTCTGGCAGTCTCCAATCGCTGCTTCGAAGTCAGAAGCATCCCCTACGCCACCCTCAATCTTTCTCCGCCACTTCAAGAGTCGCGCAAAGTACCGCTTGATGTCCGGCTGGCGCTCAACCCACGGAAACTCAATCAAAATGTCGAGCTCTGTCTTCTTATGAATCTCCCTCGACCACTCTTCATTAGTAAGAGCTCCCGCATTAGAAATACCAATCAACGGCGCCAGATATTTACGCAGGTTTGTGTCGTTATCCAACAACTGAATTAGCGCATCCTCTAACCACCACGCACTTTCACGCAGGCCAAACGGATCCTTGATCGACCAAAGCTCATCTCCCTCTTTGTCACCCGCAATCCAGACCACGATTCTGGCCGGGTCAGGAGACTCGTCAAGGCGCTGGACTCCCTCCAGACGTACCTGTTCAATCTGAGCTGGCATGCCGCCCAGCTGCTGGTTTGCACGGTAATCTTTTCTATATTCGCGGTACGCCCTTGCCAGTAATTCATTGTCCAGCGCTGGCAAGTCTTGATTCTTTGCTCTAGCTCGAAATGGTCTAAACGTCTGGCCTGTTTTTCTCGCAATGGCAAATTCCGGAAATGTTGCCTGCGGATCAACAGCTTCAATTTGCTCGAGTTTTGTTACCATTCGAGGCCAAAAGTCGCCGGTTATAGCATCCTGCAGTAAAAAGCCTGCCTTGAGGTTGGTGAACTGATCCTCTTCATCGTCCAGCAATTTTTGCCCTTTATCTGTCAACTCATCAGCCGTCGAGTTCAGCCACCCGTTACTGATTCCCTGGGCAACGATTAAAGCGATTAACTCAGGGTGTAGTCCCGTCAAAGAGGCAATGGTGTCCTGCCTGATGCTACCCGCTCGAACCAGCCCCAGAACTGCTCGCTGAAAAAGATTCAGCTGCGGCTGCCGGGGTTCCGGATAAAGAACCCGGTGCACAAGGACTGGCCACAAAACCGACCGGGAATTTGATTCTGGGCGCTCACTGAACTTCAGATAGGCTCCACTTTCAGCGAAGGCTGCCATGATCACCTCCGCACAGTTTGTAGAACGCTGCCAAGGCTGGAATCGCTTCTTCCGCCTCTGGATTCGTTGCCAAGGCGGCATCGCCCACGCATATCAACATTTGTCGCTGTCGGCTCATCGCCACATTCATCCGGTTTGGCAAGCGCAAGAAGCCAAACTGCCGGTTCAGTAGCTTTTCACGGTCATCAGCGTCCAGTTCATTAGCCTTAGCGCGCTGCATCGCGCTGTAGGTTCTTACGCAGGACAACAGAACCACATCAAACTCCTTGCCCTGGAAGGCATCAACCGATCCAACCCGAAGCCTCTCTTCCTGACTAAATGAACCGTCCGCATTAGGCTTTTTCGACCACTTGAAGTCGTCATTTGGCTCGTACCCACCATCTTGTTTCATCATAAGAGGCTTTCCGTTTACTCGGGTCTGCGCCAGCTTCTCCATGATCAAATCGCGCTGGGCGGCATAGAAAGTAATCACGCCAACCGAAAGACTCTCGCCACCGGCCTCCATAACACGCCTAACCTCATCAGCAACCCGTTCTGCCTCTGCTTCCCTAATCCGGCTTGTCCCTTTTTTTCCGCCCCTTCCCTCAGCGACAGGCACATTGATCCACTGACAGACACGATCTCGGTAGTGATCCCCCAGCTCTTTCAACCCATCAAGAAAAGAGTCCGAAAATGCAAAGTCCTCCGCACCTCGCCCGGAGTGAACCTTGCCAAGCCCCGCTGATTCATAAAAATACTTACTCACGAAGTCGCCCAGAGCTGGATGCATCCGGAATTGTGTATCGAGCATCACCACTCGTCGTATTGAATCCTGTCGCTCGAGGTCCTGCAGCTTGATCCTCAGGCGCTCAAACAAACTGGAACGGAATGCCTCGAGCTGTTGATCGGTCAGTTCGTGCTCCTGCTGCAGCTGCCCCTCTATGTTCGGCTCCAACATGTGTGGCAACTGCCGGTCGTCCCCGACCAAAACGATGCGCCGCTTGGCCATGGCCATCGGGACAAACAAATCCAGGGGATTGGCCCTCGCAGCCTCATCGACTACCACCGTTTCAAATTCGATTTCTGAACTATCGAATCCGGCAACAGATTTGAGATTGGCCATTTGCTGGCCTGCCGCCTGCTGACAAGTGGCACCAACCACCATGGAATACTCATCAACAACAGATTGAGCTGCCCGTCTGTCGAGGCTCAGGCTATCCGATAGCTGCTCAAGCACCCAGGCAACACCCTGCTTACGCTTCTGTACCTTGCTGGCTATCGTTGCTTCAAGCTTCGCCAGCAACTCAAGACCTCTCAAATCAATCCTGAACCTCAGCTCAGGGGGACGATAATCAGGCAGGTATTGATCTAACAGCTGGTTTTTCAAGCTCACTAGTTGGTGCCTGGCTGACTGATCCAACTGCTCGGCATCGGCGAGCTCTTCCAACAATGACAGTAGTTCAGCGTTAGCCTGCCCATCATGGCGCTTTAGCCAGCTCAGCAAATCCCATGCTCGATCTGCACCATCATCTTGAAATGAAGCGTCGGTATCCCTTAGTGCCCTTATCTTGCGCAGCACAGCGGGGTCGATATGCCTCGTTTTCCCCGAGGATTGATGTTTTATGCGTAACTCATCAATGTATTCCTCCAGCCCTGCTTCTATGCCGGGTGGAATAATCAGCCCATGAGATGCCAATTCCTGAACTCCGGATAATATTTTTTCGAGCTCGTTGGCCAGACGATCAGGCTCATATCCCGCCACTCGTATGAAGGCCAAGGCCTCGGACAGCTCTTTAATCTTTTTGAGCTCAGGGTACCTTGCGTACTCAGCGTCAACCTTCTCCTGCAGATAATTCGTTTGTCGCTCAAGCCATGGGTCAATCAGTGTTTCATCGTCGCCAGCACGACGCTTTCCGCCTACCCTTGTGGCAGGGAGGCCCAAAACATCACTACGATCCAGAGCGTTATCAACAGCGTCGTGCTGAAAACTACTTATCAGCACCTGTCCAGAGAGATTCTGATCCTGCGACTCCTCGGCCAGCCGACGTTGCAAAGCGGCAATAACCTGAGTTTTCCCTGTACCAGGCGGGCCAATAACGATTGCCAAATCCGGGGTATTCAATGCAGCATCCAGAGCCTGAATCTGCTTCTCGGTTGGCTTGCCACCTTTAAATGTTTCTTTGGCATAAGATGTGAGCCCATCAATTCGCCTGCGACGAGCCGCTGGCACAGCCACACCTTCTAGTAGCCATTTCAACTGTGGTAGCCGTTTTCCTGAATCAATGGATTGTTTGGCCGCAAGCCTCCGTTTTCCTGCTGTGCGGTAACCCGCCAGCGACAGATAAAGCCAGCCTTCTTTCTCGCGTGGTCGAATATCTCGCCGGTTTGAAGCCGGGCGAAAGACCACATGATCTTGCTTAAAAACAATAGTCCCCCGCGGGGTATTGGACGCAGCAGTCTGTCCTTCGTCTGTAGTCAGCTCTTCCGTCCAGTCCGGTGGGTTTGTTCCGATATCAACCTGGGTGCTGGAGGGAAGGTCGAGGCCAGCCCAACGGTCGCGAAACTCGCGGTAATCGTCAGGAGTTCGGGGGATCAATTTCCAGGCATTGTCACGTCCATCTTCAAAGGCCTCCCAGTCTACAAACCTCAATGATCGCAGTGTCTCGGCCTGCTTCAGAGCGTTCTGCCATTCCTTGTCGTTGTATAAATTCCAAAGTTCCAGATAGCTCGCATTATCCCGCAGAGCGGCGTCGAGAAGTGCCTGCTGCGAACCGCTGTTCAAAACAGTAGTAACCGACACGTCAACAAAGTTGAATTCACCGATTAGGAAAGAAAATGCGCTGTCCTTTTTGACATGCCTCGTGATTCTCTTGATCAACAAGGCACCGTCATCATTCTTCTCCACATCAGCCCGCCAACCATTTCCCAAAAGCTGGAAACCACCTTTCGCCGTTCGGTTGTTAAATCTTGCTATGGTGAGCCAGTGTTCGCGATCAGCCGCCACAACAAATTGAGAAGCAACCCAGCTGCAGGCCAGGCCGATATCCTTTTCTGGTATTTCCTGCTTGCCGTAAAGGTCTTCGATGATCAGTTCGTCAATACCGATGTCCAGACCCATCTGAGAGATTTCAACCGGAGCGCAATACTGGACCGACAGCTTCCCTTTATGCTTGGTGGTCAGCAACCATCTCACCTGGTCCCTTTGAACAAGGCGCTCAAAGAGCACGCGATCAGCAGGGCTACAATTGATGATGACGCGAGCATCACCTTGAGCAGCCATCCATTCGTCGCCATAAGGCTGAAACTGAATCGCACTCCCGGCCCGAAAATCGTTTAAATCCTCTTGGCTGGTCAAGGTCAGAAGGTCTTCTGAAAACAGCGGAAAGTCTTTAAGTTCCATGAGCCATTACCACCTGAACTGCCAGACGATGTGCTGCTCATTCAGCTCACCGATGTGAATCCAATACGGTGTGTCGTATTTCCCTCGCAGACCTACCTTCAGCCCCTGGTAGCTTTCTACCTGCTTTATGGTGCCTCCTCTCTGAACATGAACGTGGCCATTTGGCAGCGGACGGATCCCGAGCCCAGGCTCCGTGTATTCCACTCGCAGGTGGTCTTCAGGCCAGCGGTCATAGCTGAATGTTGGCATCAACCGCTTGAGCTCTCGGTTCCCGCCGGACTGCAATACAACCTTCCTGCTCGTCGGCACCCAGTCATCAACCTGTGGGGCAGCCCCGTCTTCGCATGGTGGGACAATGAACTCCTCAAATAACACCAAGCTTTCATCAATGGTCGACGGGCAAAAGAAACACTCCGCTCCGCCATCCTCTGTGAAACTGGCGGGCAAAAGGTTATGGCCGCCACAGCCTTCGCAGCGAACCATCCGTTCATCGCACTCACTCAAAGCTTCCAACCACTCCGCCATTGAAGGACGTTCAACCGGATTTGTGACGCCACCCTCAAAGCAGCGCTGAAATAAAACGGGCAGTCGACTGTGATCGATCAATTGAAATGGAAGATTACCTGAACACTCGTTGTCGAAATCCTCAGAATCATTAATCCAGGGGTATTCGCCGCGCATCGCAGCTTCTTCGTCCTCCGGATCGCCGTCATTGATCATGTCTCCTTTGAATGGATGATTATGAGTCAGCAACTGATAGGCAATGACCGCAAAACTCCAGCAATCAGAGAGACTGGATAGCAGTGAATCCCCACGCACAACCTCAGGAGCACCGTAATCGACCGTATGCAGGGTAAGGCCACTATGTGATTCAAGGCTGATATTGTCACAGTCGATCAGCCAGGTTTCAGCGTGCTCAGCGTCATCGGAAACGAATATATTGGCGGGAGATAGATCCCCATAAAGCATGCCTCGGGCGTGCAGTTGGTTCAGCGTTCCGGCCAATTGGCAAAGAATCCGAACGCGCCTGCGCAGTCCTCCCTGCTTGAGATAATCCTTAGAAGCCTCCTCACCAGCCTCAATGAAACTGTCCAGAAGGCTTTGGAGTGGCACCAATCCATCCATCAGCTCCATGACATAGCCATTGCGTGGCGGAGCAAGCAAAATCAGTGGTCTGGATAGTTTGAGCGCGCCCAGGTCCTGGCGAATCAACCATTCGATATGTTGGCGCCAGCGCTGAATCACCTGTGCATCTTTATTAGTGAAGCCCTTAACCAAAACCTGCGGGTGGTTGGTGCGGTAGACAATCCCCTGTCCACCCCGGCTCATTTCCCGAACAAGCTGATAGCTGGCGCCCTTAATGTCCTGAACAACAGGAGCGGCTTTCCGTTTGGATGTCGTGCTCATATGCTTAATCCATTCTGAAAATGCTGGCGATGGTCTTGTCATCGCCGTGGCGT
>TARA_R110001599_G_scaffold174679_3_pt1 | contig 11060 bp, 8 predicted proteins | sample TARA_R110001599 | Tara Oceans TARA_R110001599 (sample SAMEA4398360) | marine metagenome | biome: Polar Biome; feature: [MES] marine water layer (ENVO:01000295) within the mesopelagic zone...; material: water (ENVO:00002006), including particulate matter (ENVO:01000060) such as...... | reverse complement strand
GTAGTTATTTGTATTTCGAAAAGTGGAAATACTCCTGAAATTAAAGTGTTGGTTCCGCTAATTAAAAGGACAGGAGCCAAACTTATTGCTTTGGTGAGTAACCTAGACTCAGACTTGGCCAAACAAGCGGACCACGTACTGAACGCAACAATTGACAAAGAAGCAGATCCAAATAATTTAGCGCCTACCACAAGCACCACTGTGCACATGGCACTGGGCGATGCTTTGGCGGTTTGTCTTCTAGAGTGTAGAGGATTTACGAGCGAGGATTTTGCGAAGTACCATCCAGGAGGTTCTCTGGGTAAGCAGTTATACTTGAAAGTAGAAGACATTTACCCTAAGAACGGTTTGCCAATTGTTAAGCAAACGGACTTAGTAAAAGAAAGCATTCTAGAAATTTCGAAGAACCGTTTAGGGGCTACAGCCGTAGTGGATAGTAATGGAAAGCTGACGGGAATTTTTACTGACGGGGATATCAGGCGAATGATCGAAAAGGACATGAGTTTTGAACACAGAACCGTTGCGGAGGTAATGACAAAGAATCCAAAAACAATTTTGAAGGGTGAATTTGCATTGCGTGCGATGAATCAAATGAGAGAGTATTCAATCAATCATTTGGTAGTTTTAGATAGCGCTGAAAATATAGTTGGCTTTATCCATATCCAAGATTTGATAAACGAAGGAATAGTATAGCATGAAACATAATTATGTAGTGATAATGGCGGGCGGCATTGGTAGCCGTTTTTGGCCTTATAGCCGTGCGAACAAGCCCAAGCAATTTTTAGATGTTTTAGGGACTGGTCGTACTTTACTTCAAATGACTTACGACCGTTTTTTGGCAATATGCCCAGAGGAGAATTTTTATATTGTAACCAATAAGCGATACTATGAATTAGTAAAAGAGCAACTTCCAGCCCTTTCGGATGATCAAATACTTTTAGAGCCTGTTGGAAGAAATACTGCTGCTGCTGTGGCTTACCCCGCTTTTAAAATAAGGAAAAAAGACCCCAAGGCGATTATGATTGTGGCTCCTTCCGATCATGTAGTTTTTAAAGAAAGCCTTTTTACACAAAACTTAAACACAGCAATAAAGGCATCGACTGGATCCGATAAACTCATCACTTTGGGAATTGTTCCCACCAGGCCAGAAACAGGCTATGGCTATATTCAGTATCATTCTAGCCCCTTAAAAAAGGTAAAAAAGGTAAAAACATTTACCGAAAAGCCAGAACTAGAGTTGGCTCAAAAGTTTGTTGAAAGCGGTGACTTTGTGTGGAACGCTGGCATTTTTGTTTGGTCTGTGGAGACTGTAATTGCCGCTTTGCATGAGCACCTGACTGATTTAGCGGTGATTTTTGAAGAAGGTAATGATGTATACTATACTGAGGGTGAACAGGCATTTATCAATGACGCTTATGCCCAATGCAAGAGTATTTCCATTGACTATGGTATTATGGAAAAGGCCAATAACGTTTTTATGGTGAAGGGTACTTTTGATTGGTCGGACTTAGGGAGTTGGGATTCTTTACATGAGATTAAAACCAAGGATGACCAAGGCAATGTCGTAGATGGGAACGCGCTCTTATATAACTCCAAGAACTGCTATGTAAAAGGCCCGAGCGATACTTTAATTGTAGCTCAAGATTTAGATGGATACCTGATTACTCAAAGCGATAATGTGATTCTCATTTGTAAGAAAGATGCTGAGAAAAAATTCCGTGAGTTTTTACACGATGCCAAAGCTAAGGGAGAAGAGTTTAGCTAGATTCTAGCACTAAAACCAAACAAAAATGGCTACTCTTAATCAGGGTAGCCATTTTTTGTTAACAGTTGATGTTTTTTAGCTGCGCTGTCTTACTACTTCGTATAAAACCACTGATGTAGCCACAGAAACATTCAACGATTCTATATTTCCCTTAATTGGAAGTTTACAAAGTTGATCTGCAAGTTTTAGATACTCAGGCGAAATTCCATCTTCTTCTGAACCCATAAGTAAAGCAATAGGCACCGTAAGGTCGTGTTGGTAGACCAAGTCAGTAGCTTTTTCGGTACAGGCTAGCACTGTAATACCGTTATCTCTAATTTCTCTCAGGGTAGTTTTTAAATTATCAGCTCGACAAACAGGGATAAAGTTTAAAGCACCAGCGGAAGTTTTCATTGCATCGCTACCTATTTGAGCACTTCCTCTAGAAGGAATCACGATACCATGAGCGCCAACACATTCGGCAGTTCTGGCAATGGCTCCAAAATTTCTAACATCAGTAATACGATCCAATACAATCAAAAGTGGTACTTCACCTTTACTGTAGGCTTCTGAAATAATGTTGTCTAATGAAGCATACTCCACCGAAGAAATAAAGGCAATGACTCCTTGATGGTTTTTTCGTGTAACCCTATTGAGCTTTTCAACAGGAACCTTTTGAACAGGAATATTATAGTCTTTTGCGGCCACCAACAGTTCAGTAGTGAGCTCGTTTTTAATGTCCTTTTGCAGAAGTAGCTTATCAATTTCTTTCCCCGCATTTATGGCTTCGATTATTGCTCGACTTCCGTATATGAAGTCCTCTTTAGGTTGGTCTATCATCATTCAATTACTTTTCCACTACGCCAGCTGGTCACAGCGTCCACCCATGAATCTTTAAACTTGTTTTCTCTTATTAGTCTGTGTATCAAAAGGTTATTCTCTTCTGAAACGATTTCAAAATTAAAGCGTATTCTCCCCCCATTTGGAGCGGAAAACACCCATAATTCTTGTTTTTCATTGCGGAATACCTGTAATGGGTTTCCATAAATTTGATACACCATTCCTCGGTCGGTTTTCCAGCCGTCCTTATTCGAAGTGAAAAGATGGGCTGACTTTCGAACTCTTCTATAATAGTATTTAACAAAATCTTGGGCTATTCTTCCGCCATTTGAAATTCGAGTGGTGACGAAGTCTTCGAAAGCCGTGCGTGCATCTCTAGCGGTTCTTAAGTTTTTAAATTCATCGTTAGTGGAAATGAAAATTAGCGGTTCTACCATTTTTTCAAACTGACCAAAATAGGGGTAAAAAGGGTCGGTTACCAAAACGCCCATCTCATTTGATGGTTCTTTAGAATCATTAATAACGTAATACCCCGGTGTAGAAAATTTTATGATTTCGCCTTCAATAGATCCATAAAGTGTATCAATTTCTATTTTGCTGGAGGCTTGAATTCTTCCTTCATCGAAAGTAGGAATGGCCACCGCTTGATTATTCACAACTCCTTGAATTTGATATTTACCATCATTCCCAAAAACATTCACCAGCCTAACCGATTGATCTAGGTTAATGAATCGAGAGAAATAGGGCACATTTCTTTGTGCTTCAAAAATGAGAAAAGGCTGATTTTGGGCGTTTTCACTCTTTTCAATCGGAATGTCAATTAAGAATTTTCTATTCCGCAACATATTGTTCACTTCTACAACAATGAGGCTTTGATCGGGAGTCTTTTCAAATTCAAATGAATAAATGAACTCACGGAAACCAGTTGCGATCAATGAGGCTGAATCTAATCTAGTGGCAGAGTTTACATGTCTTTCATCAATGTAACTATCACGGATATCATACTGAATTTCGTAATCGCTAATTTTAACCACACCGCTATTCAGTATAAAACGAACATATACTTTTACACGGTTGCCATCTTGGGCAAGCCTGTGGTCAATCAGAAATTCATGGTCTTGGTTGTAAAGGAAACTAACATCCGCGGAACTCATTCTGCTTTGTGAAAACAGCCATTGAGCGCAAATTGTAAGAATTAATGTAAATACGAGCCTTTTCATTCGAAGCAAAACTGATAACAAATGTAATCAAATTGTAGGGAATGCCGTCTTGATTAGCTCATTGTAAGCTAAATGGTTTAATTTTGGGCAAAAGTTAAGAATGGCTACCTACACTACAGAAATCGCTTCAGACAAAATCGCCTCTGATAACCCTATACATCAAAGATTATTAAGGGCTTATTATTTGGCTATACCCTATATAAAAGGAAATTTATTAGAGCTTGGCTGTGGTGAGGGGCGTGGCGTTGAACTACTGGCGCCTTTGGCAAATAGCTATGTGGCCTTAGATAAAATTCAATCCGTAATTGATGAACTGAAAAGTAAATACCAAGATCTGGATTTTCGTCAAGCGGTTTTTCCACCATTTTCTGATTTAGCCGATAACAGCTTCGATTCCATCGTTTCTTTCCAAGTGATTGAGCACGTAAAAAAGGATAAAGACTTTTTGAAAGAAATCTATCGTGTTCTAAAGCCTGGAGGTAAAGCCATTTTAACCACCCCGAATATTAAGAAAACACTGACCAGAAACCCTTGGCATGTTAGGGAATATACGGCTCAGCAACTGACTGATTTGGCTTCAGAAATTTTCTCTAAAGTGGAAATGAAGGGGGTAACTGGCAATGAAAAAGTAATGGCTTATTACGAAGAGAATAAGCGATCGGTGCAGAAAATCACTCGTTTTGACATCTTCAATTTGCAATATAATTTACCTGCGCCCTTGCTCAGAATCCCTTACGATATTCTAAACAGGCTTAACCGTAACAAGTTGAATGACGGGAACACAAAGCTTGTAAACGAAATCAGTCAGGAAGATTACCCCCTGACTGATGATGCAGATACTGCATTAGATTTATTCTTGGTGTTAGAGAAGACTAATTTGAGCGCGGAAAGTTAGATTGTAGAGTATGGTATTGAATACTCTTATCGGGTGTAGATATGCTGGCGAAGAAAACGCTGGTTGGTTTTGCTTCCGAACTCAATCGGAAATATACAGGGCTTGTAAATCTTTCCATTAAGCTTGACACTTCAGACTTAATAAAGTATGATGGATATTCAAATTTGTTTAGCTTAAGATAAAGCTTTAAGTCCCTTTCCGATTGATATTTGCATAATAGAATAATTTCACCACTCTTATAGAATTTCTTAATCATATCTAATTCTTGATCAATACAAGTATTGCATTGTATATCAGATATATAGAGAAATATTCTGTCCGGAATGATTAAATCCCTTATTATCCATTCATCCTTGGAGAAAACATCTATAACCTTTGAATCTAAAGACAAATATTCATTTTGAAAGACATATGATAAGGAGTCTGTTTGGGACATTCTATTCAGAGACTCATTATACTTTTGCTCCGAGTATACTTGGTCATAACGCGACTGATTGCACGAAAGCAAAGTAACAGTAAGTAATAATACTATTAATAGATTTCGCATATCATTAATATTGGGTTACTGAATTCCGTGATCTTGTCAAAGAGACTAAATACTTCTGGTCTTGCCTCTTTAAGCTCTGAAAGAAGCTTTTCGTCCTTAATAGCAGCTATTTCTTGCTTAGCAGCATACATTTGTTCAACATTTAGAGGAATGTAGTAATCATTCTTATTGACATAGACAGGGAAATCCATTATTCCCCCGTATAGTATGTCGTCTGATATTCCATTGTATGCCTTTATTTCATTTGTCTGCTTATTGTGAAAAACCGTCATGAGTTTGTTCCTGTGTAATACTCTCATCATGGTTAAAGTCTCGGATTCCAATATTGGCCAATTATACAGGAAAGTGCGGCTATATTGTTCAATCGCCAAACGGTTATCATCATTTAACAGACTTTCATCAATTGGATTGTCAGAAATAATGTTATACCTAGATTGTATTGTGCTGGAAGACATCTGATAAATATTAGTGCCCCAAGGCTCTGTAAATAGGAATGAATCTCCATGTATTTCTTGATTGTTGCTGAGTTGCTGGCTGGTATATCTAGAGATCGCGCCTCCCTTGTTTTTCAATGCCCTTAGCGATATTTCTTGTCCATCAATTAAAATAATCTGGTAACTCAAATCCTCATACCCTGTTGTATTATTACTGAATGCCAATGAGTTATTCGAAAATGCAAAAACTGAATGACTGAAGAAGGGGATGTCTTGCTTACTTATAAATTGATTTTGCAAACTGTATTCATGAACTGTAAATTGACGATCAACTAAGATTATTCTGGAATCTGTAAGTTCAATTGCTATAGGGTCGTCATGCTCACCTGGTCCTCCTCCCTTACTCCCTACTGTAAACAAATATTCGCCTAAACTATTAAATAGGTATGCTGCCTTGGAAATTCTCTCATCTAAAATTAAAATGAGGTCATCGTTGGTCTTAATTTTAGAGACCCCACCTATTAGAACATCATTTGGGGTTTTAAGCTCTAAGTATCTTCTTTTTCTGAAAGTTTTAGAGGTTTTTGCTTTATTAAGATCTAACTGTGATGGATCAATTTTAATTTCTGCATTATTATCAACTACGATTTGCCCTTTTGTAGATAGTTCAAAATCTTTCATCCTCTCTGAATTTAGTCTCTCACTGTCTTTAACTCCGCTGTAGCAACCTGTAAATAAAATGGTTAGTAATATTATTAAGTATGATTTGTTCATTTCTATATGTGTATGATTTGTAAATTAAACCCGTTGCACAACTTGACTTAAATTTTCATGTCTTGTTATATAACGATTATTTAAAAAAGATGGAGCTAGCCCCATCTTTTTTAGATTCAATCCTATTGGGGATTACATCCACTAATTGGAATGTAGCTTACTATTTCTGGTTGGGCTCCAGCATCATAGCAACCCCAAGCCCAGCCCGGACAAGATTTAATTTTACCAGCATAGTGAGCGAACTCAACACTGCCAGAACCGGAGATTGAACCTCCTCCCCCAGTCGCATCAAAATTACCAGAGATACTTCCACCACCACTTCCAGAACAGGCTACGGTAATTATTGTGGCCGACCAAGTTTCGGTACCAAATGCACCATAGCTCACATTTAAACAGAGGCTGACGGTAGCCAGTACAAACGAAAAAACAATTGCTTTTCTTTTCATATAAAATTGTTTGAATGCTATTTTTCAAAATTGAAGGGTTAGCATATTATCCTTATTAAAATCAATATTATATGATAATAGATGGTTTTGCAATACCTATTACTAGGTATTTATGACATTTAATTGGGGTAGATGTGTGTGGTTCGTTGTATTCTGCGTTGATTTCCATAAAATATAACTTTAAGATATGTCGGCTTTGGTCTAGAGATAAATATTATGAATTGAGAAATTGACTAAAGGAAACTCTAAGCTTGTAAACGAAATCAGTCAGGAAGATTACCCCCTGACTGATGATGCAGATACTGCATTAGATTTATTTTTGATTCTAGAGAAATAACCGATTCCTCGGTCATTTCAATACGCTCTATTTAGAAATTACTTCGGTCGATGGTCAGCATTGTATTCTGTCCATCAAGCATCTCTCTTAGCCTTGCTGCTTGCTCTGGGTAGCCATACTGTGAGAATATAGATTGCAAGTACTGAAGTCCGTTTAAGTACTTTCTGAACTCGTAATCATAGCGCATTTTCTTTTGCTGATATGTAGCCATGTCGTTAAACATTTCCGCAATCTCCATGCCCATAGCTAGTGCTTTTTCTTCCTCCCCAATATTCAAATAAGCCTGAACAAAGCTCACAGAAGCAATATCATATGGAAGTGATTCTTTCGGCATCACTTTCATTCCGTAGTCCAAAACAGTTTTGGCTCTGGCGGTATCTCCTTCAGTAATTAATGCATCGGCCAATGTGGTAAACGTAGACCTGTGATTCTGTGCAAAACCTCTATAATCTCCATTTAGGTTGGTTTTTGGATTGTCTAATCCCCTGAACTGAAACTTGTTCATTACGTTGTCATACATCAAATCCGTATTGACTATTTCCCTCATGCTTCCAGGCTTTTGGACTGGAAGAAGTCGATAGGCCATTCCTTCTTGCACCAAGTAATCATCCAAATCAAAAGGCACCGAACTCACGGATGTGTAGTTGAAATAAATAGGTCTTTCCCAATTGTTAGTAGCAATTAAATCGAGCATGAGCAATTGCGCTTTCTCTAAGAAATTTTCTCCTTCCTTAAAGGTAAACGTCATTCGGTTCGTCTGATATTTCTTTAAGCTGTTCGGGATAATTCCAAGATCTGCTACACGTGCCGAGTCAACATTCAGGAAGAGCGAACGGGCTGGGACGGTATTGATTACTGTGCCTGAACCAAGCTGTCTCTGAATGGCCGGACTCTTGCGTTGTACTAAAGAAATATAATCTTTAAGATCAATGGCTTTGCCTTTGTATTGTGGGCGTTCGTCTACGTATAAATAGTCATTCGTACCCTGTCGATAACTGTCAATACCCAAGGTGTAAGGGAAGGCATCTGAATCGTTCATTTTCACCTTGGTTTGGTCTATATACCAATCCGTATTATAATAACTGAGTACAATTACCCTCACATCGGTTCTAAAGCCTTCTACTTCTTGTACATACCAAAGTGGGAAAGTGTCATTGTCACCCCCGGTAAAAAGTATTGCATTTGGAGCACATGAAGCCAAGAAGTTTCTAGCAGAATCTACAGAGAAGAACCTTCCAGTTCTATCATGATCGTCCCAGTTTTCAGAAGCTAAAATGATCGGTGAAACGAGGCAGAGTGCTAGAGCACCATAAGCCAAGGTCTTTCCACGCTTCATGGCAGCACTACCAATGGCCAATACCGCAAAACCGATCCAAATGGCAAATGCATAGTATGAACCAGTGTATATATAGTCTCGCTCTCTTGGCTCTATTGGTGGTGAATTCAGATAAATCACCAATGCCAAGCCTGTTAGAATAAAGAACAGGAGCGTGGCTGAGAAACGTTTTGGATCACGATTAAATTGGAAGAAGAATCCAATCAGACCGAGAATCAATGGAATCATATAATACTGATTCCTTGATTTATTATTCTTAATAAAGTCGGGAACATCCTTATTCCCATCTATGGCGGTTAGGTAATCGGCATCTTGAATGTCACTTTCTCTACCTGAGAAGTTGAACATAAAATAGCGCACATACATATGGCCAATTTGGTGAGAGAACATGAAAGCCATGTTGTCTAGGAAAGTTGGTTTTTCACCTTCTCTTAGGCCTGTAATGGCCATGTACTTTTGCTTGTGGGCAGGAGAAGAGCTATACATCCTTGGTAGAAAAGTAGACCAAGCATTGTCATAGGTGGTTTCTACTTTGTAATCTGAGATTTTATACCCGTCTTCGTCCTTATAATATATTGGAGCTCCTTGTTTTTGTTCTGGTGGTGGAGCATTGAAATACTGACCATAAAGGAGTGGTCTGCTACCGTATTGCTCTCTTTTAAGATAAGAGATGAATGTCATTACATTCTCCGGGTTGTTTTGGTCAATTGCAGGGTTTTCCTTAGAACGAATAAGGATTACAGCGTAACAAGAATAACCTATCAACACGAAAGTGATCCCTAACATCAAAGTGTTTAGGGTAACGAAATCTTTTCTTCTTGTCCATTTTAAACCAAAAACAATGGCCGCGATCAACAATGCTATCATAAATATGGCACCTGAACCAAAAGGTAAACCAAGGGTATTTACGAAGGTAATCTCAAATTTTCCAGCTAGTGTAGGAAGGCCTGGAATGATAAAGGAATTGATCAACATCACTAAAAAGAGTGATATGCCCATGGCGGCAAAGGCACCTTTCCAATTTGGATTCTCGTATTTCTTAAAATAGTAGATTAAGCCGAGTGCAGGTAAAGTAACTAAACCTAAAAGGTGGGCTCCAGTGGAAAGACCAAGCATGTAAAAGATAAGTATGATCCATTTATTTCTTCCACTTTCATCTTCCACAATTTCCCATTTGAGCATGGCCCAAAACACAAAAGCGGTAAAGAATGAAGACATTCCGTACACTTCGCCTTCAACGGCAGAGAACCAGAAGGAATCTGTAAAGGCAAAGCTCATTGCCCCCACTACACCTGCTCCAGCAAGTAATATTTTTTGAATGTTAGTTTCGTTGCCTAATTCAGCATCGATCAATTTTCTGCCCAACATTACGATAGTCCAATACAGGAAAAGGACTGCAAATGCACTGGATACCGCACTCACCATGTTAATCCAATAAGCCACTTGGGTTACATCACCAAAGGCGAAAAAGGAGAACATACGCCCAATAAGCATATATAGAGGGGCCCCTGGAGGGTGAGATACTTCTAGTTTATAGGCAATGGCGATAAACTCTCCTGAATCCCAAAAACTAGCGGTTTCTTCGAGAGTCAAAATGTAGACAATCAACGAAGCTAAAAAAACCGCCCATCCGGTGAGATTATTGAATTTCTTAAAATCTGTCATTTCAGTATTTTTAATGGTGGGTTCATTACTTAAAAAGTAGTAACGAACGGGACACCATGAGCAATTGTAAACCTATTTGCAGGGCGTGAAATTAGTAAAATTTAGATTGTAGAAGGGTTAAATTTTATTAATACCATGAAAGGCTAAGGCAAAGGGGAAGTATGGACTGAAATCGGAGCAAGTTTAGAGCCTTATTTGTACACCCCTAGGTAAAACCAAAGCCACAATAAGAAAAGCGGCACATAAGAAGTAAACACAATGGCGTTGGCAATCGACTTCTTTTTTCTCGCAGCAAAATTCACCCCGTAGGTAAGTAATATCCAGTAGCCAATTTCAAAAACATTGAGAGCAGAGTTTACATACCAATATTTTTCTGCCACTTGTTCATGGTTGAAGAAGTTCATATAAGAAAGAGGTTCAAAGGCTTTTACGTCCCAATAAGTTGGGTCGGTGTCTATAAAAAAGAACCAAAGGATAGTAAGAACTTCGGGAATGAAAAAGATCATTTCGGCAAACATGGCAATTTGCCAACACTGCTTGTAGCTAACCCTATAGCCCCATAAAAAGCAGCCTGTCCATAAAATGAAACCTATAAGCGTAAACTTCCAAGCATATACTAAGGGTACACCAATATATTTAAGTCCGGCAACTGCTTGAAATACAAGCAACTCCATGCCATCCATAAATTTAAAAGCGTTGATTTCGCTGATAATAAAAGTTTGCTGGATAAAGAGAAGGAGAAAAGAAATGACACATATTAATATGAACACCATCGTTTTGTTGATGGACGTGTACTCCTTCATTTTAACTTCTAGCGGTGTG
>TARA_R110001599_G_scaffold294894_1_pt1 | contig 11068 bp, 3 predicted proteins | sample TARA_R110001599 | Tara Oceans TARA_R110001599 (sample SAMEA4398360) | marine metagenome | biome: Polar Biome; feature: [MES] marine water layer (ENVO:01000295) within the mesopelagic zone...; material: water (ENVO:00002006), including particulate matter (ENVO:01000060) such as...... | reverse complement strand
GAAAAACCTCAAACTGATGATTAAGAAGTAAGAAAGTAGGGAAGGGGAGTGCTTCGGTATTCCCCTTTTTTATACTAATGAGATAATAAGATAAGAATGGAAAGTTACCGCGGCTAAGTGGGCTGGAGTTCTAACAAGAGATTAAAGAGTCTGAAGCGTGTAGGTGTAAAATCCATACGCAACAGTGTTTAGGTGAATAGAAAACCCCGATCAGATGGATCGGGGTTTTATTTTTATAAGGTGTATTTATTGACGATATTTCTTAGGGTATAGAGGTATGCCCGTACGGAATTTTGTTAAGGAGAAACACAACTATTGTGATAGTAAAGGCAATTCTATTATGAAATAAAGCCCCGTTTTACTACCCTTATAAATGAGCTTGCCATTCAACTGCCCAACCATTAATCTGATGAGTGTCATTCCTAACTTCTGACTTTCAACTTTCTTTGATTCTTCAGATATCCCAGGGCCATTATCTTTGTAGTGGATATACCTTTTGTTACTTTTTACTTCGGACCACAGTTCAATTTTACCAGTTTTTCTTTTTTCAAAAGCATATTTGAAAGAGTTGGTAATCAATTCATTAATGATCATGGCCACTGGAACCGCTTCGCCCATATTTACAACAAGACTCTCACAACGAATGGTAGTACTCACATCGTGATCATTGTTAAATGTAGAAGCAATACTGGGAATTAGCTTCCTAAGGTACTGTTGGAAGTTAATGTTGAGTGCCTCGTCAAGCTGATAAAGATTTTGGTGCACCAAGGCCATTGATTGTATCCTGTGCCTGAGTGTTTGATAGAGCTCTCGTTGTGTCTCATCTTTTTCACCATCTTCTTGTATGTAAATCAAACTCGACAAAACGGTTAGGTTATTTTTTACACGATGATTTAGCTCCTTATAAAGTACATTCTTCTGTTGCACTGCATTGTTGAGCTGCTCGTTGGTTTTTCGCGTTATTTCCTCTTGTGTTCGAAGTAGCGCATTGGCTTTTCTAAAACGATTATAGAGCACTACACTCACAATTGAAATAGTAAGCAGAATTACAGAAATGATAGCGGTGGTAATCAAAGCCTTTCTATTATTGAACGCTTGCTTTAGGGCGATCTCTGTTTCTATTTGTTGCTCAGAGAGTTTTTGTTCTGCAATGGCTTTTTCATAACTGGTGGTGAGTTCACTCAGTTCAATAGAATGGATTTTATCCATGCTTTTTTTGGTAGCGGCAAGAGCCTCATTCAGGTATACCGCACTTTCTTTGAAGTTTCCCAGTTCGTAATACACTTCTCCGGCCAGCCGATACAAATCACCCAAGTTGCTGTTCCAGTTATTCTTCTTACTCAATTCAATGGCCTCAAATGTTGGGGCTACAGCCAACTCTGGCTGTCCACTTCGGGCATAGTAGAGCGATAGGGTTTGTAAAACAGAAGTATAATTTCTGTAGCGTTCGTTGGCGAGCATATGGCCTTTGGCAGACTCTAAATAGCCTACAATCTCAGCTGATTCAGAAGGGTCATTGTGCATTAATAAAAAACCCAATCCATTCTGATTTAGCCCAATAAGATATGAATCTCCAGTCGCTTCTGCCAGAACTAGCGCTTGTTTTAAATAAGAGTGTATCTGATTAAAACTACTGCTTATATCATGGAGTTGGAACTGTAAGAAATAGGCGGCTTTCGCATGAATTAAATAAGCTTTAGCTCTTGATTCCACCTTATTTAGAGCGATTAAATCCTCCGCTTCCTCAATGAGTTTAAGAGACAACTCTGCATTATAGGTCGCTCGGTAAAACTCCACCAAATAACCATATACCCACAATTGAGCATTAACATCTTTTCGTTTTTGATAAAAAGCCAAAGCGTCCATATAGGTTTGGAGTGCAGTAGTGTATTTGCCTTGTTCTTTGTACATGTTGGCCCTAGAGAGGTTCATTTCTGTAGTTATTATTGAGTCAGCTTCATGGATAGCGAAAGCATCTGCTTTTGTAAAAAGAGAGTCGGCTTCTTCATAACTACCTCTGATGGCCAAGTGCTGGGCGGCTTGGCTATAAAGTGTAAAAGTATGGTGCCTGTCAAAAGGCGTTGAAGAAAGTGCTTTTTCTAATTCACTTAATACTTTTTCCGGCCCTGAAATACTTGGGGTAGAGTCTCTTTTTTGTTGATAGGCAGTGCTAAACAATAAAACAAGTAGGAGTAAGGAATTGATGACTTTCATAGAAGTAGGCTAGGCCAAAGTTAAAGTAATTATTTACCTGCCCTAATGCGTGTATTATAATTCACCTCGATCTGATGAACTCGATTTTTTAAAACAATCGCTCAGTATTTTGAAATAGTTGGAAGAGATTCGTTAATTTCAATAGGAAACATCATCTTGCAATCACGGCTAATCTTTAATCTAATCGATCGGTGGCTAGTCAGTTTATGGAGACTTCAAAAAGCCTTAAAATTTTTATAGTAGAAGACGAACTCATTATAGCAGAGTCGCTAAAACTAATCATAAAAAACCTTGGACACCTCTGTGTCGGTAGCGCCAATTCCATCTTAGTAGCTGAACGCGCTATACGAGAGGGGGGGCTTGATTTAATCTTACTCGACATTAACCTAAATGGAAAAAACGAGGGGATTGAGCTTGGTAAGTTGTGCCATAAAAAAGGAGTGCCCTTTCTTTATATTACTTCGTATTCAGATCGCGATACGGTTATGGCTGCCAAAGAGACCAAACCCGGAGGATACCTGAATAAACCCTTTACTCCACAAGATATTATGATTGGTATTGAAATGGCTACCATCAATCACTCAGAAGAGAATGCAGAGCTACTGGAAAGAGCTGTAAGTCATCTTGATCTGTCGGATCGTGAGATGGAAGTACTCAAATGCTTCAATAGTCGATTGTTGACTACGGAGATCGCCAATGAGCTGTTTATTTCTGTCCATACAGTAAAGTATCATTTAAAGAATTTATACAGCAAATTTGAAGTCACTAGCCGTACCGATTTATTAGAGAAACTGCAGGCATTGACAGAAACAGCTTGACTTAACACGTTCAGATCCTCTCTTTTCTTTCCAATGAAAATATTTTGAATGACCACGTGCTTGAAATACGTAATCCAGTCATTCAGATACGATTTTATGTAAAAACTACCCAAAACGGGTAGGTGTTCACTTCTTTTATTTTCTCACCTTACATGAGCTTAGGCCTTTCTCCTTCACCTAACTAAGCATTTTTTATCCAACCAAAACATAAACATGATGAAATCTTTACTTCAACTAGGTATTCTTACCAAGCGAGATTTTCTTTTCAGGCCAATGAAAAGATTGATAATGCTCTCCCTAATAATGTTTCTGCCATTAGGGCTTTTTTCACAGTCAAAACCAAAAATCATTCAAGGTTGGAACAACCTAGAAGAGGCTGATTTTCTTTTTGATGTTTATTATCAAATAGTTGAGTGTACTCCACTTATATCTGCCACAGAGGTTCATCTCTGGGCTTTCAACGAAGGAGGGAATGTAGATGCCATTGGGTTTACATTAACGCTGAAAGATGGCGATGGGACAAAGGTGACTCACACAATCAAAAAATTTGAAATAGGATTAGGTAAGTCGCACAAAGCAGACTGTGCGAATGATGATTATCCTTATCTAAAGTTTGCTTTGCCTACGGAAATAGACCTAGCTACATTAACTATTGATATCACTTACAATAAATAACCATGAGAAATATTATAACGATATTATTTATGGTCTTATGCTTGGGAGTGAGCAGTAAGGCTAATGCGCAATCATGTAATAATGTTCCTTTGATTAATTCCTTTTCTCCTATAACAGGTTTTATAGGCTCAAAAGTTGAGATTATTGGTGCCAATTTCGATTCTAACAATCTTGAGAATAACATTGTCTATTTTGGATCAACCAAAGCAGTCGTATTAAGCGCTACGTTTGGGAAACTTGAAGTAATTGTGCCTATTGGCGCAAGTACGGAAAGAATCAGCGTAACGAACCAGTGTAATTTGACAGCTTATTCTGCTGTCCCATTTAATGGTATTTTTTGTCCAACTCCAATTGATGCGAGTACATATGACAACAATGCCCAGATATTGTCAGTCACTTACGGTGCCTATAATATGATATCTTTTGATATGGACTTGGATGGTAGACCTGAAGTGCTTTCTGCAAGTAACGGAGGTGGCCTTTCGGTTGCGAAAAACAATAGTACTCCCGGTACTATAAGTTTTTCACATATAGACTTTGGCGCTAGAGGTGGCCAATCTATTTATGGAGCTGATTTCGATGGGGATGGTTTAAAAGACATTGTTACTACTTCAAACGTTTGGAGAAATACAAGTACTGGACCTGGATTCGTTCAACTCGCAGCAACGGCTGTTTCAACAAATTCTATTTCAGATTATCAAGTCGCTGCAGGTGATTTCAATAAAGATGGTAAGATTGATATCGTAGGAGAGAATGGAAACTTCCTGTATATAGCAAGAAATACTAGTACAGGCCCAGGGAATATTGCTTTTTCTACAAGACAGTCAGTAGCGAACACAGGCAACAATGTCAATGGTTTAATGGTCGGTGATATTGATGGTGACGGTAAAACAGATATTCTATGTAATCAAAGAGGCACGAGTAATGCCTTGTTTTATAGAAACACAACAATTGATGGAAGTACTAACTTCAGCTTTGCAAGTCCTGTAATAATGAATACTGGTGGTACAGGTCCTTACAGATCTCAGATTGCTGATTTTAACAAGGATGGTAAAATAGATTATGTTACCGTAAACTATGATGATCCAAACTATAATACAGCAGTATTTATCAATACTTCTACACCTGGAAATATTTCTTTTAACAGTCCAATCAATTTAGCGTCTCCAAATTGTAACTATAGAGTTCAAGTGGGTGATGTAGATGGTGATGGTTATCCAGATATAGTATCTAAGTCATTGTGTACTAACGTTTTCTCTGTTTATAAAAACACAACGACAGACGCAGGTTCTACTACTTTCGCACCAAGATTTGATTATACTTCATCTGCACAAGGGGAAGTGAGTGGTATTGTAATTGGTGACATGGATGGTGATTTTGTTCCAGATATTGCTACAAGTGGAATCAACAGTAATGAAATTAGATTTCATAAAAATGAGAGCTCTCAAGTTGATACAACAGACCCTACTGCAATCACAAAAGATATTATTGTTGCACTTCAGCCAAACGGAACAGTGACAATTACTCCGCAAGATGTAGATAATGGTTCTTCTGATGCTTGTGGTGTAGGTTCATTAAGTCTTTCACAAACTGACTTTACTTGTGCTGATATTGGACCTAACACTGTGACCTTAACAGTTACTGATAACGCAGGTAATGCTTCAACAGCTCAAGCGATTGTAAATGTTCAACCCGCTGCTATTATTGTTTCGGGTCAGACTACTGTTTGTCAAGGTGAGACAATTCCTTTAACTGCAAACCTTGGTGATACTTATCAATGGTTTAAAGACGGTCAAGTGATTCAAGGCGCAATAATAAGAACTTATACGGCATCAGAATCAGGCGCTTATACTGTCGAGGTTACAAATGCTGGAGGTTGTTCTGGTTTATCTGTTGCAACTGAATTGACAATTAACGGAGGAGGGCCAATTGAAATTACTGGTAGAACTGAATCTTATTGCCCAGGGGAATCATTATTAGCTCCTCAATCTTCGCTTTATCAATGGTCTAAAAATGGTGTGGCTGTTGCAGATGCAACGTTACAGGAGTTTTTCCCTGATGGACCTGGAACTTACACTGTCGATATCATAGACCTTTTTGGTTGCTCTGGTACGGGAACTGTAACAGTGAACCCTGATACAGAAATGCCAACTATTGCTTTAAATGGTGCAAATCAAATAACAGTTGGTTCAGATACTGAATTTAACGATCCAGGAGCAACTGCTGCAGATAATTGTGCTACATCAATAGTAACGACATCTGATTTGGACTTGACTACTCCGGGTACATATAGCATCACTTATAAGGCGGTAGACGGAAGCGGTAACGAATCTCAAACTGTATCAAGACAGGTAACGGTGTTTGATGCCACAGCTCCTATTGTAAGAGCAGGACGTATTGTAGTAGAGTTAGACGAGAATGGACAAGTTACTGTTGATCCTGCTAGCTTAAACAATGGTTCGACTGACAATAGTAATGGTCAGTTAACCTTTACGCTTGATACAAGTGTATTTGATTGTGACGACCTAGTTGGAGGTTCAGGCTCGGGAGGTACTCCTGTTACAATGACGAGTGTTGGAACACGGACGTTAGAGAATTACAGCGTTGGAGCAGGTTTTAATCCTAATAATGGGGAATATTGGATGCCACAATGGGCAGGAACTACTGTCTATAGATTAGATGCCAATGGTACTGTGTTAGGCACATTCAATTCTGGTGTTAGTCAAATGATGCAGCTTTGGGTTGACTTAGATAGCGAAACAGAGTTTTATACTTCGCATTGGTCAAATAATTATTTTTCTAAGCACAATACCAACGGTCAAGAAATTTGGAGGTATAATTTAGCTAATGGGCAATATTCTTCTGGAATAAGTACGGATAGCGAATTTGCCTATGTATTAGGTTATGGAGGAAATAGAATTGATGTTTTAGATAAGATGACCGGCCAATTCCAAAGGTCCATCAATCTTCCTGGCGTGGTTTATATGTATGGTGCTTTGGTAGTTGCCAATGAGCGTATTTACATTGGAGCACAAGCACAGAATTGGAGTAGTGTACCAAATAATTGGAATGCAATACACGAGTTAGATTTGGATGGTAATTACATTTCATCAATTTCAACTTCTCGTAGACCTTCAAATTTTCACTTTGATGGTGAAGTTATTTGGGCGTCAGATTTCAATAATTTCAACGAAGGTTTTAGAGTTTCAAACGGAAATGCTTTTGAAGACGGTGGAATTGAAGTTACCCTCACAGGTACTGATGCTGCAGGAAATTCAGCAACAGATATCGGTATCATTTCAGTAGTTGATAATCTCGCACCTTCTATATCTCTTAATGGAGATCAGTCAGTTCAAGTAATAAAAGGGACATCATTCAATGACCTAGGAGCTACGGCAGATGATAACTGTTCTGCAACTGTAGAAACGACAGGTAGTGTTGATGTGAATGCTACAGGCACTTACACCATTACCTACAAAGCCGTAGACGGTTCAGGAAATGAATCAGCAGAAATAACTAGAACGGTAACGGTAATCGACCTTGTAGTATATGCTAAAGATATCACTGTTCAACTAGACGGAAACGGTAATTATACTTTAGATCCTTCAGAGGTGGATGATAATTCTATCTTAGGAGGAGGTAGTCTATCATTAGATATAACCTCATTAGGTTGTGGGAATATTGGTGATAATACAGTAACACTTATTGGTACTTCAAGTGATGGTGGCACAACTGTTACTGCTACAGCCAATGTACTTGTTGTCGATAATATCGCACCAGTAATTTCGGTACAGAATGCTACTGTTCAGTTAGACCAAAACGGGTATGGAAGCATTGTGCTTTCCGACATTCTATTGGGTAGCGCAGATGCTTGTGGAATTTCTTCGGAATCTGCTAGTAAGTTGAGCTTCGACTGTTCAGAAGTTGGAGGCAATACGGTAACGATTACAGTGACTGACAATAATGGACAGATCACTCAAGAAACTGTTAATGTTGAAGTACTAGATGTACTACCAATAGTGGCATTGGACGATGCCTTCACTTTGGATAATTGTACACCGATTACATTCAGTGTTGCCGATTTATTAGGCAATGATTCTGATCCTTACGGACAGGCATTGAAAGTTGACTTTGTAAGTCAGCCTTCAAGCGGAAGTATTGTTGATAATGGCAACGGGACATTTACTTACACCCCAGGTCAGTCAACCAACCATACAGCATCTGCCAGTTATACAGTGAAAAGAAATGACGGAACCACTGTCTTTACAGGCAATGGTCACTTCTATGAATTTGTATCGGCACCAGGTATTAACTGGAATAATGCAAAAGCAGCGGCAGAAGCAAGAAGCTACCAAGGTCAGCAAGGCTATTTGGTAACGATAACTTCAGCAGAAGAGAATCAATTCGCATATTCTAAAATTAGTGCTCAAGGCTGGATTGGAGCATCCGATGCAGCAGTTGAAGGACAGTGGATTTGGGCAACAGGTCCAGAAGCAGGGCAAGTGTTCTGGTCAGGTTTGGCCAATGGCGGCCCAGTGAACGGAGCCTATAACGCATGGGGAGGCGGAGAGCCAAACAATGCAGGCAACGAAGATTATGCACACTTTAGAACTGATGGAAGATGGAATGACTATCCATTGAGCGTTGGCGGTAATATTCAAGGCTATGTAGTTGAGTATGGAGGCAATACAGGAGACTGCAACATTCAGTCTACCACCACAGCCACTATCAATTTCGAATTGAATGACATTACAGCACCAACTGCAATAGCACAAGACTTGACTGTTGATCTGGATGCTTCTGGAAATGCATATATCACAGCCGCGCAGGTGAACAATGGTTCGAACGATGCTTGTGGAGTTGTAGATCTAAGTATTGATAGCTCAAGCTTCGATTGCTCAAGTGTTGGGCAGGCGAACCTAGTTACATTAACTGTAACAGACGTAAATGGAAATAGCACAACCGCTATGGCCAATGTCACAGTAAGGGACTTGATTGCACCAACTGCTATTGCGCAGGATATCAACCTAGATCTAGGTGCTAATGGAACTGCAACGATTACAGCAGAAGATATCAATAATGGATCAAGTGACGCTTGTGGAATAACGAGCATCAGTTTGGACACCACTAGCTTTGACTGTACTAATGTTGGACAGACAAACATGGTTACTTTGACAGTAACTGATGTAAATGGTAACTCTTCAACAGCCACAGCCAATGTGAATGTTAGGGACCTAATTGCCCCAACTGTTATTGCCCAAGATGTGGTTGTTCAGTTAGACGAAAACGGAATAGGTATTCTTACACCTGAAGAAGTGAACAATGGTTCATTTGATAATTGTGAGATTGCTTCCATGTCATTGACAAGAACAGACTTCTCTTGTGATAATATTGGTGAAGACGAAGCTGGTGTTGTAACCGCTACTATGACAGTAGATAACTTGTTCTCACTATACTTATCAACAAGTCCAACTGAGCAAGGAACACTAATTGGTTCTAATAGCAATTGGCCAGAAGTGACTACGCATATGGGTAACCTAGTGCCAGGTCAGAACTACTACTTACATGTAAAAGCCAATGATGTAGGAGGAATAGAAATGTTTATTGGAGATTTCACTGTATCTGGAAGCTTCCAGTTCTTGAATGGATCACAATCAATTTCTACGAATTCTGCTAACTGGACATACAGTGATACTGGTTTTGGGGTTAACCCACAAACGCCATATGACCTTGGTCCGACCAACTATAATCCAGTTTGGGGAACTACTCCGGGTATTTCAGCAGCAGCAAAATACATTTGGAGTCAGGTCCATAATACACCTGGATACGATGAAGTTTATTTCTCTACACCGATCACATTTATTGGGAATGAGAATGAGACGACATTGACTGTGACGGATATCCATGGTAATGCATCATCTCAAACTGTAAAAGTTAGGGTTGAAGACAATATCGCAGCTGAGGTAATTACTCAAGACATTACGATCGACCTAGATGCGAGCGGCAACGCCAGCATCACCACAGGAATGATTGACAATGGAAGTAATGACGCCTGTGGAATCGCAAGCTTCAGCTTAGATAAAACGAGCTTCGATTGCAGCAATGTAGGAGCGAACACAGTAACCCTTACAGTAACCGATAACAACGGCAACTTAAGCGCTAACACTGCAACGGTAACTGTAAGAGACGTAATCGCACCAACAGTCATCACAAACAATATCACAGTAGAGTTGGATGATAACGGTAACGCTAGCATAGTTGCTGGTGATATCGATGGCGGAACTTATGATAATTGTTCGTTCTCAATTATCGCAAACATCACCAATTTCGATTGTGCTAACCTCGGCCCGAATACAGTAACGCTAACGGCTACTGATGCTGCTGGAAATATAACATCAGCACAGGCAACGGTTACAGTGGTAGATGTAACTGCACCAATTGTAGTGACAAGAAACATTACGATTCCATTAGACGAGAATGGACAAATCATAAGCCTTAACCCACTACTTCCATTAGTATTCGATATGAATAACATGCCTTTCTCGGAGGCTCAATCGAATATGAATGATTTGGTGAGTGAGTATCAGCAATATCAAGATGCGACAGTAGAGGAAGAAGGAGAGTGGGATGAAGAAGAAGGAGAGGGGTATGAGACTCCAGGTGCTGGAAGCTATCGTTCAATCAAATATGTAGATGTATTGAGTGGAATGAGCTCAGACAATTGTGGAATTGCTTCGGTAGTCTTGAGTCAAAGTACTTTTGACTGTTCAAACCTTGGTGCTAATCAATTAACCCTCACTGTAACTGACGGTAGCGGGAATGCTACTACAGAAACTTTCACATTGACTATTATTGATAACACTGCACCAGTAGTAGTGACCAAGAATATCACGATTGATTTAGATGTCAGCGGCAATGCTAGCATTGTTCCATCTGATGTTGATAATGGGAGTTCTGATAACTGTAACGTTGATTTAACATTAGATATAGCAACATTCACTTGCAACAATGTAGGTGCAAATGTGGTGGTCTTAACAGGAACAGATGGAAGCGGTAATGCAACTTCTGTAACGGCAATAGTAACCGTAAGAGATGTTATTGCTCCAACAGTGATCACTCAGAACATTGAAGTGTTCTTGGATGAAAACGGAGCGGCCAGCATTACACCAAACAGTGTAAACAATGGCAGTTATGACAACTGTACATTCGAGTTGAGCATCGACATCGCAAGCTTCACCTGTGATAATGTAGGAGCGAACACAGTAACGTTAACCTCAGTAGATGCGAGTGGCAACACAACAAGCGCAACAGCGATAGTGACGGTAAGCGATGTGATCCTACCAACGGTAGTACCAACCAAT
>TARA_R110001599_G_scaffold302362_1_pt1 | contig 11071 bp, 11 predicted proteins | sample TARA_R110001599 | Tara Oceans TARA_R110001599 (sample SAMEA4398360) | marine metagenome | biome: Polar Biome; feature: [MES] marine water layer (ENVO:01000295) within the mesopelagic zone...; material: water (ENVO:00002006), including particulate matter (ENVO:01000060) such... | reverse complement strand
AGTGAAATTGAAGCTATTTTAAAAGCTAACACTCAATCAGTTGTGGTCGTCGATGAAGCCTATATCGATTTTGGCGGCGAGACTGCGATCTCTCTTGTTGATCAATATCCAAATTTACTGGTCACCCAGACCTTATCAAAGTCTCGCTCTTTAGCAGGCTTGCGAGTTGGTTTCGCAGTGGGTCACCCAGATTTAATTGAAGGCTTAGAGCGCGTAAAAAATAGCTTCAACTCTTACCCTCTAGACCGCTTTGCGATTAACGGCGCTGTTGCAGCATTTGAAGACCAAGCTTATTTTGAAGACTGTTGTGAAAGGATCATTTCAAGCCGTGAAAGCTTAATTAAGGAAATGAACAGCCTTGGCTTTGAAACCATTCCCTCATCAGCCAACTTTATTTTCACTAAACATAAAAGCAAGCACGCTTCTGAAATTGCCGCTTACTTGCGTGAGCAATCCATTATCGTGCGCTATTTCAATAAACCGCGTATTGATAATTACTTACGAATTACTATTGGAACAGAAGCTGAATGTCGAATCTTGTTACAAGCACTTACCGCTTTCCTCAAATAGATTTTTCTCTCTAAGCTATTAGCCATAGTTTCAAGCTATAAAAGCACGACCTAATTGGGTCGCGCTTTTTTTGTGCCCATCATTCCACTTAGAAATTTGTATTTTTCAGCCAACAACCTGCACACTTTATATACAACGCTAAACTAATGGATAGACATAGCACTCAATTGAGGGTACAACTGTACTCTCAATTATGGAGTACTTATGTCAACTTATCTAGAAACACGCAACAAAGCTGATTCATCTCGAAGCACGATTAGATCTTGTACAAGCTTACTTGCTAGAAGCCTTACTAATAAAGAAAGCTTTGCTGAGTACTTTGAATCAGTCATTCAATTATTTAAACCCGAGTGGCGCTCCCAAAAAATAGCTGCCAAGGTTATTTCAATTAAAAATGAAAACAGCAATATTTACACTCTAACGCTGAAACCAGATAACAAATGGTCTACCTTTATACCTGGCCAGTTTGTACTCCTGACGACTGAAATAAATGGCCGCATGCTAACGCGTACATTTAGTATTTCCTCAGCACCAAGAGATTTTATAGCAACAGGCTTCATCGAAGTATCTATTCGTGTACAAGATCAAGGCAGCGTGACACCTTGGCTGAGAGATAACCTAAAAAATGGTGATTATGTTTACCTTTCAGAGGCTGCCGGTGATTTTTGTTTAAGTTCAGACCATCATAAAAAAGTATTTATTGCAGGCGGCAGTGGTATTACACCTATTCGCTCAATGTTGAATGAACATAGAGATTCGGCTTGGCTGAGTGACGCCCATTTATTTTTTTACTTACGCAATAAAGATGAAGTATTTTTCACAAATGACCTAAAACGCCTTCAAGCAAACGGCCTGAATGTACACATGGTGTATTCAGACGAAATAGGCTTCTTCGCGATTGATCAACTCACTTCAGGCTTAAATTCAGACAGCTTAGAAAGTACAGACTTTTATATTTGCGGGCCTGGGAAAATGATCGAATTATGCTCTTCTTCTATCAGTTCAGCTGGTGCTAGCTTAGATCATATTCACTTTGAATATTTTGGTAATGCGCCCGTGAAAGTAAAGTTTGATTCAAATCAGGATAATGAGTTTGTTTACATTAATTATCTAGACTCGCGTAAACAGGTGAAATTTACCAGTAGCGCAGTCAAAAAGACTTTACTGGAACTCGCTGAAGATGAAGGTCTAAAGCCTGTTTCAGGTTGTCGTCAGGGTATCTGTCACCAATGTATTTGTAAGAAAAAACAAGGCCGTGTCTACAACACCAAAACACAAGAATACTCAGACTCTGGGCCTGAAGAGATTCAGCTTTGCCTATCAGTCCCCGTGGGCACGGTTGAACTAGAACTTTAAACAGCTATCCCTAAAAGAACAAAGAGATCGTAAAATGAAAAAAATGGATAATGATACGCTGAACGCCTTTTCAAAGGACTTAAATCAGCTAAGCGAAGAAACACAAGACAAGTTAGGCACTGAGGATGCACGCTATATCCGCAAGATGATTGCCATTCAGCGCTTATGTGAAATCTCGGGCCGTATATTAATGGTCATGGGATTTATCAGCCCCTTACTTTGGGTCTTGGCGGTATTACTACTAGCGCTGGCTAAAATTCTCGACAATATGGAAATTGGCCACAACATCATGCATGGCCAGTATGATTGGATGAACGACCCAAACATCAACTCCAAAAAGTTTGAATGGGATATCCTGGGCGATGCGAATTCCTGGAAGCGGTACCACAACTATGAACACCACACTTATACCAATGTTATTGGCAAAGATCGTGATTTTGGTTATGGCATATTCCGCCTAAGTGATCATTATGCTTGGCGACCAAGAAACCGCTTCCAATTACTGCATTATTTAGGTCTGAGCTCCTTCTTTGAATGGGGTATTGCTTATCATGAATTGGCTGCAGAGCGTATTTTCTTTGGCAAGCCAAAAGAGCACAGCGAATTACCTATCAGCAGAAAACAACTTCGTCGTGACTTTTTCAGTAAAATGGGAAAACAGCTATTCAAAGATTACATCTTTTTCCCGCTACTTTGCTGGCCGGTCGCGGCACAAGTATTAGCGGGTAATTTGATCGCTAACGTATTACGCAACCTTTGGACTTCTACGATCATTTTCTGTGGCCATTTCACCGAAGAAGTTCATACCTTCACTGAAGAAGATATTAAAGATGAAACCCAAGGCCAATGGTATTACCGTCAAATTTTAGGCTCGTCCAATCTTGAGGGTTCAAAATTATTCCATATCATGACGGGGCATTTAAGCTGCCAGATTGAGCATCATTTATTTCCGGACATTCCTGCTCGCCGTTATCCTGAAATGGCAGAGCAGGTAAAAGTTATTTGTGAAAAATATGCTATCCCCTACAATACAGGTTCGTTTTTTAGTCAATACAAAACAGTGGTGCAGCGTATCTTAAAATATTCTGCACCGACAAAAGCAGAAGCGGCTTTACAAAGCTAGGCTCAAACAATGAGCAAGCAGGGGTAAACCGTTTTGGTTTCAAGTTTGCTCATAGTAGAGAATGTTATGCTCGAAGAGTTTCTATCACACAAATATACCACGGCTTCGTGTGATAGAGACTTTAAAGAGTGGCACCGAGGGATTCCTTACTATGGATTCTGGGCAATTCTAGTTGATTGCCCTAAATTACTAAGTAAAGTTTCTAAAGCCCAAACTCAGTTACAGCCATTCTTTCTACCTGGTTATACCCGACAAGCACACATCACCTTAAATGCCTGCGGTTTATTATCCGAGACTCACTTTTCACAGGCCAAATTAGACCAACAAATAAATATCCTGGAAGATTTAAGCTTATCCCCCTTTGATATTTCACTTGGTCATATTGATAGTTTTTCTACCGCCGCTTACCATAGTGTTTTCGATACCAGCAAAACACTTCACAAAATTAATAAAGCCCTAAATCAAATAGTGAGTGATTCAATACCCGATAAATACACGCCTCATATTACATTAGGTTTATATCGTAAAAAGTTCGAATGTAAACACCTTGCTGAAGAAATACTAAAGCTAGAACGGCTCGATGAACTTCGCTTTAAGGTAAGCAAAATCCAATTTTGCCGTTATGCAACTTCCAATATTCAAGGCCCGATTGAAGTCATTAAAGAGCTAAAGTTTTAGCTCTTTAAAAAGCCCCACAATGAAGTATGCATTTTCGTATAATACATAAAGTTTGCTAAAACAAATTCACTCAGGAATCCATGCTACACGCATCTAAAATTGAAAGTTAACACGAACACACAAGAGTAAATCAGTGATATCTAAACTACCAAAATGGATAGAATATGGCGCTTTCATTTTAGCCTTTGTCGCGGGTTGCATTAATGCTATTGGACTCCTAGGATTTGAGCACCAATCAGTTTCACACGTATCCGGTACTGCAACACTGGTTGGAACAAGCGTACTCAACGGTTCTGTTGAAAGCACACTTCACCTCATCGGTATTCTAGTGTCTTTTTTTATTGGCGCCTCGTTATCTGGTTTATGCTGCACGGAAACGCACTTAAACTAGGTAAGCACTACGACACAGCCTTGGTGCTTGAGTCCTTGCTAATTTTTTCGGCGCTATTCTTACTGACCGAAGGCTCTTTCTATGGCCACTTTGCTGCATCCGCTGCTTGCGGACTTCAAAATGCCTTAGCGACAAGCTATAGCGGTGCAATTATCCGTACTACCCATCTAAGCGGTATTTTTACTGACTTAGGCCTTATGTTCGGCGGTGCCTTCAGGGGTGAAGCATTCGATAAAAGAAAGGCTATTCTATTTTCACTTATCATTATGGGCTTTATATTAGGTGGCACATGCGGAGCCTATCTCTTTAGCGCATATAAATTTAATGCGCTGATTGCCCCTGGCATTATTTGTTTAGTATTAGCCGTCGCATATCGCATATACTCGAAACACAGAAATTCTAAAGATAACACTTATTAAATATACTCAGATTCGTATGACTTCAGCTAATATGCTACAAAAGGCAAGCTAGGCGTTTATGTATATACCTAAAAACTTTGAAGTGACTAAAACCAGCGAGATTTTTTCCTTTATTGAAAGGAATGCCTTTGGTCAGATTATTTCGAATTTGAACGGAAAATTATTTTCAACCCACATCCCTTTTTTAATATCAGATAATAAAAAACAATTATTGGGTCACTTAGCGAAGCAAAATCCACAAACCCAAGAACTTGATGACCAAGAAGTATTAATCACTCTAGAAGGCCCACACGATTATATTTCACCTTCATGGTATGAAGGTGCCGGGGTACCAACATGGAATTATCAGGCCGTACACATTTATGGGATATGTAAAGTATTTAATGAGCCTGAACGCCTCGCGCATGTTGTAAACACGCTGACTGAGAAGTATGAATCTAAATTCGAAAAGCCATGGAAACCGAATTACAAAGTAACTATGCTCGGGGCTATTACGGGTATCGAAATTACTATTACCGACATACAGTGCAAATATAAGCTAAGCCAAAACCGTTCAGAACAAGACCAACAGAATGTCATTTTGAAACTGAAACATCATGGTTCAACCTTATTGGCTGAAGCCATGGAAAGAACCAGTAACAAAGAATAAAAACTTAGCAACCTGAAAAGTGTTCTACTTATGTTTGAACTTAAAACGATCTTCCTTTTCATCGTGACGGCTATCGCAGAGATAGTTGGTTGCTACTTACCTTATCTTTGGCTAAAACAAGATAAGAGTATTTGGCTACTAGTACCTGCAGCACTTAGTCTAGCCTTATTTGCTTGGTTATTAACACTACACCCTACCGCTGCCGGCCGCGTTTATGCCGCATATGGTGGAATATATGTGTTAGTTGCATTGTCTTGGCTTTGGCTAGTCGATGGCATTAAGCCCAGCTCATGGGATATTATCGGTGGGCTGGTTGCATGCATAGGCATGGCGATTATCATGTTTGCACCAAAGAACAGTTAAAGTATTTAATTTTAATAACTTACCTTATCTCTTTTACAATTAAGAGAATTCTAGGAAAAAAGCTATATGGGTACCAAAGCATTAAAACAAATATGTCAGTGTGAGTGCGGAACAACTAAATTCACCATTGTCGGTGAACCTATTGTCCGTATTGCCTGTCATTGCAACATTTGCCAAGAGTTTAACAAAGCACCTTTCGCAGACATTACAATTTTCCTTTCTAAAGATGTGATCTTAGAAGATATAAAAACAGTCAGTTTAAGAAAATACAAAAGACCTCCTGCCGTAAAGCGAGGAACCTGTATTGAATGCGGCAAACCCGCCATTGAATTCGTGGATTTACCACTATTTCCATCATTAACTATTATCCCGAGCCAACTCATTCCTTATGGCCCATTATTACCAAAATTATCTGCGCATATCTTTTATCATCGTAGGGTTGCAGACATTGAAGATGAATTACCTAAGATAAGCGGCTCAGTAAAAAGCCAATTAGCCTTAAGTAAAAAGCTTTTACCCGGCATTTTTAACAAGCTTATTAACCCATAAAAACTCGTGCCAATTATATTTTCAAAATATTCTCTGGCTTATTTAAGCACTAACAATTCACTTGATTAAAAGGAAAGGTTATGGACATTACCGGATTAATCATATTCTTAGCCATTGGTGCGATAGCTGGCTGGTTAGCAGGAAAAATAATTAAAGGCGGCGGCTTTGGCTTAGTTGGCAACATCATTATAGGCATAGTTGGCGCTATAATTGGGGGCTTTGTGTTTAGCTTATTGGGCATATCTGCTGGCGGCTTAATCGGCTCTATTATTACCGCTACGGCAGGGGCAGTTATCCTCTTATACGGCGTCAGGCTCATCAAAAAAATGTAGCCCTTTTATCTACATAATGAGTAGAAATTAAGATCAGGCCTTAATTGGCATAGTTATCAAAGAGCTGTTGGTAGTGCCTTTCTTTCTTTAAATTCGCTAACCCAGCCCTGAAGTCTTCGCACAAAACCTTATCTCTAAATAAGGCAGGAAAGTAGGTTTTTTCACCAAATATTCTATGTATGTTAATGGCTTGATCGGTAGGGAACCGAGAATTTAACTGTTTTTTGTACCACCCAAGTATAGTCATATCTACCGCCATCAGGTCAGCTCTGCCCGGTTTCTTTAGCCTTATTTTTTCCAAAACCAATCACAAGCTCTTTCGCAAAAGAAAAGGTAGCTAAAGAACTACTTAGTAGAAAAACAAAAAACACAGGAATAGATAACGACAAATTAACAACCGTTTATAAGAAGAAAATAGTATTGACTAAATATAGTTTAGAAAAAAGCTTTTCGATGCTTTTTTCTACTCTAAGAAAGATAAATATCCTTTAAATTAACTGCCACGGATTCCCCCTCTTCTATTTCGAGCACGCAGGAAAGATCTCAAGCTTCCTTGAAATTTCTTTATTTCATGCAAACTATTACTTGTAATTGAAAAAATTGGGAATATAATCCCAAATTATGAACAATAATAACCCTAACATTCTTACGCGCTTATTCCTCCAGCTATTGGGGCCGATAGTTCGTATTGCCATAAAAAACAAAATTTCTCAGAAAGAGTTCGATGAAATTGTAAGGCAGGCTTATGTCAACGAATCCTATCGGAATTTTTGTCTTCCTAAACAAAAGATGACTATATCCAGAGTTGCAGTTTTAACGGGTTTAAGCAGGAAAGAAGTAGTCAGGTTATCCGATAATTCATCATCAAGTGCGGTGCCCAAAACTCTGCTTAACCGAGCCGCACGCGTCACCATGGGTTGGATCACTGATCCACGATTTTGTGATGAAGATAATCAGCCGAAATTACTGGCTTTAAAAGACAAGAATGAAGGGTTTCCTGCATTAGTCGAACTCTATAGCGGGGATGTAACCGCTGTCGCAATGCTCGACGAACTAATACTTTCAGGAATGGCTAGTAAAACTGATGATGGATACGTCCGTTTGAATAATAGTAGTTATATTCCAAATACCGATGAACTTGAAAAACTTGAAATTCTATACGGATGTGCGACGGACTTGCTTAAGACCGGAGTACATAATATAGAGGCAACCAAGAAGGAGGATGCCTTATTCCAAAGACAATTCAACCGCCATTCAGTGCCTGAGAGCCTAATAAAGGAGTTTAAGGTTTACAGCCAACAGAAGTCACTCGATTTATTACTGAATTACAGTCACTGGTTACGCTCAAAAATAAAAGCTCATGTCGAGCAACCTAACGAACAAACTAAACGCATAGGAATAGGAATTTATTTCGCAGAGGATGAAGACGATGATAAATTATAGTAGGGAAAATTTAAGATTATGCAGTAAATTTTTGAGAGCATTCCTCTCAACATATGCCATATTGTCACTTATCACTTTAACCGGGTGCGGTGGAGGTGGCAGCAGTGACGGTGGTGAAGATGTTATTGTCGGTACCGGCAGTTATATTGAGGGCACCGCAGCCGTCGGGGCACCTTTAGTCGACAAATTAGTCACAATCAAAGCCAGACAAGGGCGACGTGCTGAAACGATGACAGCAGCCTCAGGGCGCTTTTCGACACCGAAGCTAGAAGCTGAAGGCCCATACCTGACCAGAGTCGAACAAACTGTCGGCAAGTATTTATATAGTATTGCTTATCGAAACACGACCGGATCTGCCGAGCAGACCCTCAAAGCCAACATTCATCCTTTCACCGATTTAATCATACGAAACTGGTTTGCCTTACAAAATAGAAGTATTGAAGGATTATTTGATAATGACTTGGAAATTTCTTCACTACCAAGCCAAGAGCAAATATCGGCTATTGAAGCAGAAATTAAAGCGATTATCAGACAAGCTTTGATAGCAAACGGCGCCCCCGGTGAGTTTAATCTATTTACTGCTGATTTTGACGCGAACAACCTTGGCTTTGATTTCTTTTTAGACAACAGCCGAGTCGTTATTTCTAACCAAGCCATTAATGTCACCATTATCGATGCAGAGACTAAATTACAAAATATCATAGTAGGCCATTTACCTTTAAGCAGTGATTTCACCAGCCCTATTGATAACGCACCCTCTACCCCTGGAAATCCTCGTGCACTAGTGTCAGAAGTCGGTTCCACTGAAGGGGAAGTGATCCTCTATTGGGATGCTTCTTCAGATGATAAGGGCGTGTCGGGTTACAACATTTACCGTAATGGTGCACTAGCGCCTATAGCAACGACACCCTTTCCATTTTATATCGATACTGGTTTAGCACTAGACCAGACCTATAGCTATGAAATTGAAGCCATTGATGGTAGATCTCAGGTATCAGAAAAAGCCAGCGCTACTATAAAACTTGATGCTCCTGATAGCACTGCCCCACCCAAAGCAACTAACCTGAGCATTGTAGAAACAGAAGGAAAACTGACATTAAAGTGGACGCAAGCATCAATTTCAGATGTCGCAGGATTCCGCATAATTCGTAACAATAATTTGGAAAGCTATGCAACAATCACTGCAACTACATTCATAGATTATGATGTTGTCAACGGAACCAGCTATTGCTATAAAATTAAAACCTTTGATGCGGCTAACAATGAATCAGATCCTTCAGATGAAGTTTGCGAACTTATCGATGGTCAAGATGACACACCAAACTCAAATACAGCCCCAGACAGTAATGCGGGTCCTGATCAGAATATTATTTTAGGCACCACTATCATTCTGGATGGTAGCAGTTCAAGCGATCCTGATAGTGGAGACACGCTTTCTTATCTATGGTCAGTTATTAGCAAACCAGTTAACGCAAATACATCCTTTAATAACACGAACACTGTTTCTCCCGAATTAACAGTTGATACCGCAGGCACCTACATTATTCAACTTGAGACCAGTGATGGCTCATTAAGTGATCTCGACATCCTCACCATCGTTGTCACTAGCCTTCCTTCTAATGCCAAACCAGTCAGTAATGCTGGCATTGATCAAAGTGTCAATCTAGGCGCCCTAATTAATCTTGATGGCAGCGGATCAAGTGATCCCGATGGTGACACCCTGAGCTACCAATGGACTCTGACAAGCCAACCCTCTGGCTCCAGCGCTTCATTTGATAACGCCCAAAGTGCCAGCCCCGTATTAAGTACTGATACCGCAGGTGCCTATATAGCTCAACTGGAAGTTAGCGACGGTGTACTTACCGCTACCGATACGGTAAACCTGACCATAAATAGCGTACCGGAAATCAATTCTTTCTCGGCATCACCTGATAATACCGATAGCGCTACCGAAGTTGTTTTTGCATGGACGGTCAGTGATACAGATAACGATACACTGACCTGCTTACTAGATGTAGATGGTGATGGCGCAGATGATTACACAATTTCAAATTGTGCTAGCACTAGTTCCCAAGGCCATAGCTTTCTAGTTGCAGGCAATTTCAGCGCACGTTTAATCATCAATGATGGCAAGGGTGGATCTGCCCAGCAAACTATTTCAGTTTCAATCAATAACCAGCCTACAATCAATAGTTTAACTATTTCACCGAACCCGGCATTTATCGATTCGACTGCCACCTTTAATTGGGATGTAAGCGATGTCGATGGTGACACTTTGACTTGTTATCTGGATATAGAAAATGATGGCGTTGATGATTACACAATCAACGACTGTGCCAATACAAACTCACAGGGACATATTTATACATTAGAAGGAAATTACACAGCGAATCTGACCGTAAGCGATAGTGTAACTAGTGCTGTAACTGACACTCTGGCTTTGAACGTAACAGTTAACTTACCCCTTTCTACTGACATATCAGTTACTGGCCCGGCAGTAGCAGGTGAGCGTTTGCTGTATACAATCAATGTCGGCAATACGACACTTTCAACTATTGAAAATGTGATTGTGTCATTAGTCGTGCCAAACGAGTTAAGCTTTTCATGGTCTGCGAATGCCGAACCTAACCCGACAGGTTGCAGCAACTGTAATCCGACTAACGAAGCTGTTTGGAATTTAGGAACACTCCCTGCAGGAGAAAGCCGCACCATTACCGTTGATACCTTGGTCAATGTCTCTACTTTAGCCGGCGTAAGCATTGTTTTACCGGTTAACGTTAGCGCTACCGGTATAAGCGATGTAGTAATCAATAAGTCTGTTGAAGTATTCAATACAGCTCCAGCCGACTTAGCTATGAGCGCCTCAGTGGATCCGGTCACACCCAGTGAGACGTTTACCTATCAGTTTGATATCGGGAATACCAGCGGCGCTTCCTTAGATAACACTCAACTACGAGCTTTCTTACCAGATGGCGTCAGCGTTATCTCTATCAGTAACGGTGGCACAGAAGTTAATTCCGGTGAAGTAGTGTGGGATGAAGGCAGCGTAGGCGTAACAAGTACATTACACCGTGAAATTACCGTCATTGCTGACTCCGTCAGTGCTGGACAAATCCTCAAAGCGACAGCCCAGTTGACCCACGATGGTGGCCTGGCAATAGATAACACAGCAGAAAATGCTATAACGGTGGTCTCGAG
>TARA_R110001599_G_scaffold45455_2_pt1 | contig 11074 bp, 10 predicted proteins | sample TARA_R110001599 | Tara Oceans TARA_R110001599 (sample SAMEA4398360) | marine metagenome | biome: Polar Biome; feature: [MES] marine water layer (ENVO:01000295) within the mesopelagic zone...; material: water (ENVO:00002006), including particulate matter (ENVO:01000060) such as...... | reverse complement strand
ATTGAAGAAGCAAAGAAAACAATGTCTCAAAACGAATTTAACCAAGAGTACATGGCAGACTTTAATGTATTTGAAGGTCAAGTATGGTCATTTAATCACGAAAAATGTATTGGAGATTTCAAAGAACTAGACACTAGTCAAATGGATGTTTTCGGAGGATTAGATGTTGGTTACAAAGATCCTACAGCATTTTGCGTTATCGCGTACTGCTGGGATAAAAAGAAGTACTACTTAGTTGACGAATATATGAACGCTGAACGTACTACAGAACAACACGCTGTACAGATAAAAAAATTAATTGATAAATGGGATATTGACTTTATTTATATTGACTCTGCAGCACAACAAACGAGATACGATTTCGCACAAAACTATGATATTAGTACTATCAATGCAAAGAAATCAGTACTAGATGGAATCGGTCATGTCGCAGGAATTGTAGACAATGATGATCTTAATGTAGACCAAACATGCAAACAAGCGCAGATGTCATTAGATCAATACCAATGGGATCCGAATCCTAATTTATTAAAAGAAAAACCAAAACACAATATGTCATCCCATATGGCGGATGCTTTACGATATGCACTATATACATTTCAAACATCAGCCACTACGTTTTAATAAGACCTGTAAAAAACAGTTCTTGACATATGATGTGAGTTTTTGGTATAATTCTAATTAAGAGTTGAAATATGAAATTAAAAAGAGATTTAGTTAAATATGTAAGAGACAAGGCTAAATCCAAATATAAGAAACAAAGTAGTTGTTATATTTGTGAGAGCAATATAGACTTAGACTTTCATCATTACTACGGACTGACTGAATTACTAGAAACTTGGTTGAAAACAGAAAAATATATTATAGAGAATGAGCAAGACATACTAGCAATTCGAAAGTCCTTCATTGATGATAACTGGGAGAAAGTGTATGATTACACAGTAACTCTCTGCCATAAGCATCATTTACACTTACACTCAATATATGGAAAAAGACCCAAATTGATTACAGCAGAAAAACAAAAACGTTGGGTCGAGAAACAGAGAAATAAATATGGCATGGTATGATACATTATTAGGAAGAACTCCAGATACTGAGGACAAGCTCAACCCTGCACAATATGTTATTTCTAGAAACGAAGGTCTAACTGTAGATTCTCGTGAAATAGTTACTAACTATAGAAACGCATACGAACAATTAGAGATAGTTAACAGAGCAGTCAACATGATAGTTGATGATGTCGCTGATATACCGTTTCAACTAGGAAATCAAGTACCGGGAACAAATAATATTGTAAAAAATATTAGAAGATCAAAAGTTGACCTTTTAATTAATAGAGAGCCAAATCCTTTTCAGGATGTTAACTCGTTTAAAAGAAACTTAATAATTGACTTAATGATAGATGGTAATATCTTTATTTATTTTGATGGAGCTCATCTATATCACTTACCAGCAAATAAAGTAAGAATAGAAACAGATGAACAAACTTTTGTTTCAAAATATACTTACGAGAACAGCATAGACTATAGTCCTAATGAGATTATACATATTAAAGAAAACAGTTTTAACTCCATTTATAGAGGAGTACCAAGACTAAAGCCTGCATTTAGAACTATGCAGCTTTTATCAAGTATGAGAACCTTTCAAGATAACTTCTTCAAGAATGGAGCAGTTCCAGGACTCGTACTATCTTCTCCAAATACACTTTCAGAGAAAATAAAAGAAAGAATGTTACAGGCATGGGTTGCAAGATATAACCCACAATCTGGGGGCCGTCGCCCATTATTTTTAGATGGCGGACTAGAGGTTAAAAATTTAACAGAAATAAATTTTAAAGACTTAGACTTTCAAGAAGGAATTAAGTCAAACGAAAAAATTATACTAGAAGCAATGGGAATACCACCTGTTCTACTAGACGGTGGTAATAATGCTAATATAAGACCTAATCATAGGCTTTACTATTTAGAAACAATTTTACCGATTGTAAGAAAATTAGGGTATGCGCTAGAGCGATACTTTGGTTTTACAGTATCTGAGGATGTAACAGGAATACCTGCCTTACAACCAGAACTAAGAGACCAAGCTGCATATTATGCTACTCTTGTAAATACAGGGATTATGTCCCCGAACGAAGCAAGAGAAGCTTTAGGTAAAGATCCAGTAGATGGATTCGATTCACCTAGAGTACCAGCAAATATAGCAGGCTCAGCAGTAAACCCGGAAGAAGGCGGTAGACCTCAAGAGGCTGCCCCAGGCGAAGAGGAATAATATGACAAAAGATATGATGGCAAAAGCATTATCCAACTTTCTTGCAGAGCAAGGAGTTGAAACTATGGATTTGACAACCTACAAAAGTCATGGTAATGATGTACCAGTAAAAGACTATATGCTTAGACGAGCATTTGGGTCTTGGAGCAGAGTTTTATCAGCCATGAAGAAAAGACATCCAGTAGTTGTAGCTGTTAAAGCTCCAACCCCTGCCCCCGCACCAGCCCCGAAGGCTAAGAAAAAAGCGGAGAAATAGCAATGGAAAAGATTTTTCACTGGACTAGCACTTTTAAGGCGCTAGGCGAAACAGAAGACGGCGGCGTCGAAATTAAAGGATCAGCAAGTACTAATGGACTTGATAGAGCTGGAGATATAATTGAAGCCGATGCTTGGACAAAAGGTGGATTGGAAAACTATAAAGGTAATCCAATTATTTTGTTCAATCATAACTACGACAAACCGATTGGTCGTGCAAAAGATTTACAAGTTACTGAGAATGGACTCGAGATTTCTGCAAAGATTTCGAAGGGTGCAGGCGATAATGTAACTCAACTTATTAAAGACGGTGTCCTTGGAGCTTTTTCTGTCGGTTTCAAAGTCAAGGACGCTGATTATATGACTGAAACCGATGGATATAAAATAAAGGACGCTGAACTTTTTGAAGTTTCTGTAGTATCTGTGCCATGCAACCAAGGGGCAACCTTTGGACTAAGCAAGTCATTCGATAGTATGGAAGACTACACCAAGTATAAGCAAACTTTTTATAAGGCTAACTCAGACGATTCAGCAGATGCTGTTGAAATTGAGCAGCCAAGTACGGCGAAAGCCACAATGGAGACAAATATGTCAAAAGAAAATAATTCTCCTGAAAGCAACCCAGAGTTTAATCTTGAGTCGTTTGCTACTGAAGCTGCTGAAAAAGCAGTTGCACAGTATGCAATGAAACAAGCCGAACTTAAAGCTGCTGAACTTAAATTAGCTGACGAAGCTGCTGAAAAAGCTGCTACTGACGTTGAAGTTCAAAAAGCCTCCGAGGAAGCAAAACAGGAAGAACAAAAAACTGTAATCCAAGCTGGATTAACAGGAGCCGAAAGGCTAATGTCTGACGTTGAGAAACGTGTGAATGAGAACCACTCTAATTTAGAGACAGTTGTTAAATCACTAGAAGCTCAACTAGCAGAGAAGTCTGAAGAAATCATGAATATTCGTGAGTCAAAAAGACACTTTGCCGACAGACAAGGTAACAACAGCGATTGGAAAAAATCATTCGAAAGCGATATTGCAGACGCAAAATTCGCAGGTCTTGCAACAGGACGCGGATGGGACACACCAATGGCAAAATCTTTGATGGAAAAAGTAAATCAACATTCAGGTGTTGAAGTTTCTTCCGCTGATTTTGAACAAGTTGTTTCAACAAACATCGAAAGAGATATCGAAAACGAATTAGTACTAGCTCCTCTATTTAGAGAAATTGCTATGACTTCTGCGAATATGATTATCCCAATCTTGCCAGATGCTGGTTACGCTGAATTCGCTTCAGGTACTGCTGCTGGTGGGACCGCTCCTTATGGTAACTTAGATACCAGAGGCGACGCAGTTGGAGCACCATATACTGGTGTCACAATGACTGAAAGAACTCTTTCAACTAAGAAACTTATTTCTCAGTCTTACTTAGGTAATGAAACTGAAGAAGATGCTATCTTACCGATTCTTCCTTTAATTAGAGAGTCTATGGTACGATCACACGCTAGAGGTATTGAAAATGCAATCCTAGCTGGTGATGATGCTGATGGTGTATACGGAACAAGTGGTGCGGCTTTTGAAGGACTCCTTCATTTAGCACGTAATGACAGTGATTATACACAGTCAGCTACTGCTTTTGCTACTGATACAGTTACAGCTGCAGAACTTCTTACAATGAGAAAAAATATGGGCAAATATGGTGTTAACCCAGCAGACGTAGTTTATGTCGTTTCACAACGAACATACTTCGAATTGCTAGAAGATCCAGAATTCCAAGATGCTAATTTAGTGGGCGACATGGCTACTAAACTAAGTGGCGAAATCGGACAAGTATTCGGATCAAGAGTACTACTATGTGACGAGTTCAAAACTCCAGCAGTTGGAACATTTGCAGCTATCGCTGTTAACCCAAGAAACTTTGTATTACCAAGATTACGTGGTGTAACCGTGGAATCTGATTACGAAGTTGCTGCTCAACGCAGAGTGCTTGTTGCTTCACAAAGAATTGGCTTCACCGATCTAATCGATGGTGCTACTTCTAAATGGGGACACATGTACAAAGCTTCTTAATTTAAGCTTAGACAGGATTCGTGGGGCAGCCTTAATTGCCCCACACTTTTAATAATTATGGCAGATTTAATAACAGTACAGGAATACAAGAACGCAGAAGGGTTAGCCAGTCAAAAGGATGATCAGCGTCTTGACATTATTGTACCACAAGTTAGCGACCTTGCCAAGAAGTATTGCGGTACTTCTTTTGTTGATTATTATAGTAGTGATAAAACCGAAACTTTTTCAGTTAACGACAACTTTACCAGTACTATAATCGTCAGTGAAAGTCCACTTATAAGTGTGACTACGCTAAAAGAAAGAACAAGTTATGAGGGTCCATATGACACTCTTGCAACAAGTGACTACGAATATTATGTAGACCTTGCGGCAGATGCAATAGTAAGAACAACAAAGAGTGGAACAAAGAAATCATTTCCACAAGGAATGGGAAGTGTGCAAATAGCATACAGAGCAGGCTACAGTGCCGCTCCAAAAGATCTCAAATTAGCACTTTTTGATTTAGTTACTTACTATCTAAAAGACGAACATAAAGAACGAAGAACAATAGCAGGAGCAACATTGCAAAATCAAGGAACTTCTGGAATGCGAGATAATACAGACTTTCCAGACCATATAAAAAGAGTACTTGATTTATATAGAGTAATAATTTAATGTCTGATGCGGCATTAGGAGCATTATTAGAAAAAACTATAATACCTATAGTACAAAAATCGGCTTCAAGAACAAAAGGAAAAGAAGGTACTCGAAGAGATTTAGAGCAGTATCCAGGACAAATATTTAGATTTGATTGGAAAGCACATTTAAAAGTACTTTCAACTATGCATAATCAAGGACAGTTTTTAAATGGTAAAAAAGATAAATTAAGCGACACCGAAATTAAAGGACATTTAAAAGTCATATTTGAAAATTTTAAAACAATTGAAGAAGCCAAAGTAGTAGGGTATAAGAAAACTTTAAAGTCTCAACAAGACGGAAAACCAGTAACAGTCACAGTAACTAAAGACAGATTTAATGATTTAAAGAATGAGGCAAATAAATCAAAAAACTACTGGACAATGGTATGTAGAAACTACACAAAAGTGCAAGAATTTACAACTCCTGGTAAATCTGGAACAACCCATAATTTAAATAGGAAGTTAAACGAACTAGATAATAAAATTTCTGGTACAAACCATGATATAAAAAAAGATAGTGGAAGATTTGATTTTCAACAAGAAGTAGGACATGGATTCGGTAAAGGAATGGCTTCTGCAGGGTACGCAGCAGGTAGAGCAACAGGTAAACTGCAAAAAATGGCAGGCTCTAATAGAATTATTAAAGATGTAATTGAGAAAGATGCAATAAAAAGCAAACTTCAGACAATTAATAAAAAGTTTGGTGTTGATTTAGACCATCTTTTTAAGTTAGCTGATAATGACTTTGCAAAAGATTATTTTCTTGTATTAACTTCTCAAGATAAAGATACAAACAGATTAGAAGGCTTTGAGGAAAAAGCATTACTAGCAGACTTACAAAAATTATTTGAAGAAATAATACTAGAAGTAAAAGCTTCTCCGTCTCTTAGAAACTCAATAGAAGAACAAATATTTAGTTATTTTGAAACCCACAAAAAGTTAAAGACTAGTGGGAAAAAGTCAAGAAAAAACTTTAAAAGTAACTCAAGTGCTTATAAAAATATAAAAGTAAAGCAAAAATCTTCCCTTCCTATAATAACTGGAGGAGTACAACTACAACTTTCACAGATTAAAAAGAAAAGAAATAGAAGTAGAAACCCAAAAGCAGTAAGTCCTTTGGGAATACTAATGCTACTAAATAAAAGGCTACCTCAAAAAGTGCAACAAAATATGGGGCAACCAGGGTTAGCAAACAGAACAGGAAGATTTGCAGCAAGTGTAAAAGCAGTAAATATACAAGAGTCAAAATCAGGACTTCCAATGATAGACTATACTTATCAAAAGAATCCGTATGAAGTATTCGAAACTAGTAAAGGCCAAAGACCTTGGTCAAGTTTAGAAAGAGACCCAAGAACTCTAATAGACGAGTCAGTAAGAGAACTGGCCGCAGAAATGGCTTTAGGCAAATTTACAACAAGGAGAGTTTAAGTGGCAAATAGAGATTATACAACAAAACGAAGTAGCGTTATTAACGGCTTTGTTAGTCATCTAGAAAAAGTAGATGGCACAGGAAAGTTTAAAAGCGCAATAGCAGAGGTTTCTCCTAGAATTAAATTCTGGGACGAAGTCACAGAGTTTCCTGCAGTGCACGTTAGTGCAGGAGCAGAAACAAGGCAATACTTAGGAGGAGGAGAAAAATTTAGATTTTTAACTCTAACTTTTCGTTGCTACGTAAACGAGGAAGATTCAGTAACAGCATTGGAAAAATTATTAGAAGATGTTGAAACTGTAATCGAAGATGAAAATCCTCTAACGTACACAGATCCTTTAGGAAAAACTGTATCAACTATACAACACTCAGTGATCAGTATAGATACAGATGAAGGAGTTTTAGACCCATTGGGCATTGGTGAAATAATAGCCGAAGTCCAATATTAAATGAAAACGGATAAGCAGACAAAAGTCTTGCTAACCCCTTTTCAAAGCAAAAATAGGAGAACGTAAAATGGCAGATACATTTTATTACTCGAGAGATACCAAAGTCCATCTTACTGATAGCGCAGGAGCAATCTATAAGATACCAGTACTAGATGGATTCAGTTTTTCTCAAGCAACCAATGCAACAGAAGTTACATTGAACGAGATGACCAATGCAGCCGGTGTGAGTAGAAGAGCTAGACAAATGTTTACTGATTCTTACGCTCCAGCCGAATGGTCGTTTCAAACTTACATCAGACCTTTTAAGTCTGGTGGAGGAGGCAGTACGCCTAAAGAACATGCATCAGTAGCCCATCACATGGTCGAAGAAGCTTTATGGAACGCGTTAGCGGGTAGTAAAGCAATTGGTGTGTCAACAAGTGGCAATCTAGGCTCGGCTTTTACTTCCGATGCAACAGATGCACATATTGCATTTACGAATTCAAACAGAGCAGAATTAGATACATTTGACTTGTTCTTTGAAATGGGAACAGGAAAAGCAAATCCAACTATTTATCAAATAGAAGGATGTGTTGTAAATGAAGTTTCAGTTGATTTTGACATTGACGGTATTGCAACAGCAAACTGGTCTGGCTTCGGAAAAATCATAAAAGATGTAGCCGCTATGTCGACTGCAACTATTATAGAAGGAACAGCAGCAGGTGATACTAATAACTATATTAGAAATAGGCTAACCGATTTGACTGTAACAAATGATGTTACAACAGCTACAGTTAATGGAGCAACATCAAGCACTGTAACTGTAGTTTTAGATAGTGGTAGTTATCCTTTAATTAAAGCCGGACAAGTAATCAAAGGAAGTGGCGTAACAGCAGGTACAACTGTAAGTGCAATAGTAAACAATACTATAACACTAAGTGCAGCAATGTCTATTCCAGATGATACAGTACTTACTTTCTCAAACGCAGGAATGACTGACACTTACTCATTAACACTAACTGGTGGAAACGTTACTATTTCAAACAATATGACTTTCTTAACACCAGAAACACTAGGTAGCGTAAACCAGCCTTTAGGGCACGTTACAGGAACACGTTCTGTATCAGGTACTTTTACTTGTTACTTAAACACTCCTTCCTCTGGAGCATCTAGTGCCGATTTATTTGAGGACATCATTGAAGCAACCTCTGTAATAACAAATTCATTTAATTTGAAATTTATAGTAGGCGGAACAGGAGGAGACCCAAGAATGGAAATGAATATGAGTAATTGCCATCTTGAAGTTCCTACCCATTCAATTGATGATATCATAAGCTTGGAAACTTCTTTCCATGCCTTACCAACCTCAATTGACGCTGTAGACGAACTAGACTTAACCTTCGTCGGACCAGTAGTAGAATAATTTTAGAAGGGAGGGGCAACCCTCCCCTCATTTAACCAGGAAACAGAATGACAGAACAAGAAAACAAATCAATATCATTAGCGAGTTTATTAACTCCAAGTAAAACAGTATCCGTAGACTACCCAGGAATGAAAGGGTTTTCTGTAGATCTTACTTATTTAGCGAGAGAAGAGTTAGTAAAACTTAGAAATCGTTGTGTATCTCAAAAGTTTAATCGTAAAACACGAGGGTTCGAAGAAACACTCGATGAAGATAAATTTTTAGTAGAGTATGTAAAAGCTGTAATAAAGGGATGGAAAGGCTTAAAATATTCTTACTTAGAAGAGCTTCTATTGGTGGATATCAGTACTCTCAATCCCGATGATGAACTTGAGTTTAACCAAGACAATGCAGAAACGTTGATGAAAAACGCATCTGACTTTGACACTTGGGTATCTGAAGTAACAGGTGATTTAGAAAATTTTACGAAGACCAAGTAACAGAACTACTTGGTCTTTTAGACATACAGTACAAAGACGGACAGCTTACTCTAGACACATATTTTGATATGTGTGCACAATCTGGAACAGAGCCTGACCCTGACGAAATGCCACCGAGCCTTGGGGATTATCCTTATGAGGTACAGGTGGCTTTTTTTATACACGACATTTTATCTGATCGTTGGGATGGTAACACAGGCCATTACATGGGAAAAGATATTTCAAGTTTACACTACTTACTCGATATATGGGAAGTAGAAGATAAAAAAACTTGTGTGTATTTTATTAAGCACATCGAAGCACGACATACAAGAAAACTCAATTTAGAGGGAGAAAAGCAACGAAAAGCAGCTGAACGAAAAGCTAAAAGACCTCACAGTGGTGGGGGCATAAACGTACAAGGATAAATGGCTAAAAAAACAATAAGAATTCCGATAAAAGTTGATGGCAAGGAAATACTCCTAACCCAAAAACAAATCAAAAAACTCGCAAATGATACAAATAAAGCTGCGGGTAGTTTTGATGCGATGAACACTTCTCAAAGAGGAGCTGACAGAGCAGGCAAAGGCCTATCTAGACAATCGTCTAATTCAACAAAAAACTTTTCAAAAATGCAACAAGGCATCAGTGGTGGTCTTGTGCCTGCGTATGCTACCCTTGCGGCTCAAGTTTTTGCTCTTTCAGCAGCCTTTACTTTTTTACAAAGTTCTTCTGATTTCAAAAACTTACTTGCTGGACAAAAAGCTTATGCAGGTATAACAGGTAATATGTATGCAGAAGTTGCTAGAAATATTAGGTCAGCAACAGCAGCCCAGATTAGTTATACAGAAGCATCTCAAGCAGCAGCGATTGGTACAGCAGCAGGATTAAGTGCAGATCAAATGACAAGATTAGGAGAAGCTGCAAAAAATACTTCACTTGCATTAGGTAGAGACGTAACAGATTCTTTTAATCGTCTTATTCGAGGTGTAACAAAAGCAGAACCAGAACTACTCGATGAATTAGGTATTATTTTACGATTAGATCCTGCGTTAAAAGAATATGCAACTTCTATAGGAAAAGCAAAAGATGCTCTAAATGCCTACGAAAGAAGTCAGGCAGTAGCAAATTTTGTTCTTGATCAAGCCGATAAAAAATTCGGGGCTATTACAGAGACAATGCCTGCAGGAGCTTTTGCTTTAAATCAATTTGCACAAGCGTTCAATGATTTAATAGATAAATTAAAACATGGCTTAGGTACTGTAGCACAAACGATATTACCTTTCTTTACAAAAAATGTAAACTCTTTGGCCGCAGCTTTAGTTTTGTTTTCCCTCCCTATTTTAAAAAGTATTCTTCCTAACTTCGGACAACTATCAGCAACACTAGCAACCTCTGCTATTGCACATAAGACCGCCTTTACAAGTATGAAAGCAGACATTATTGACTATGAGATGCAAACAGCAGTACTAAGAAATGACCCAACAGCAAGAGCAAAATTCCAAAAACAAGGCAGTAAAGGTGTTAAAAGCATAGCAATGGAGGCCGGTTATAAACCTGCCAAGGGAGGAGAATTTTCAAACCAACAATTAGGGCAGATAAAAAGACATTTACGAAATAGAACTGGACTATTTGCAAAGCATGGCGCAGAAAGAGTAGCAATAGGACAAGCAGCTTTAAGAAAATTAGATATTGCAGAAGCTGCACATACTGGAAAAACTATGACAGTTTTTGGTAACATGGGCAGATGGCTAAAACTTCAGTGGTTACGATTACAAAGAAGGTGGAAAGGAACGATGTCATTCATGGCAAAAGCAGCCGGTTATGCAGCAACAGCGATTAATATTGCATTTATGGCAATAGCAGCAATTGGTATAGTTACTATGCTATATGATATGGTTTTTGGCTTCGAAGAAGCAGATACTGCTGCATCGAAACTCAAACAAAGAATGGATGATATTGGTGAGTCTACACAGCGTCAAAATGAATCACTAATGGAAATGCTTAAAATGCAAAAGGACGGACTTGTAGAAATTGCTCAAAGAGCTTATGTTGCTGCGAATGCAATTAAAACTCTT